>Ga0308012_10000598_pt1 | contig 21548 bp, 15 predicted proteins | sample Neamet179_FD_203133 | JGI IMG/M metagenome (GOLD analysis project Ga0308012, IMG submission 203133) | Marine microbial communities from water near the shore, Antarctic Ocean - #179 | ecosystem: Environmental > Aquatic > Marine > Unclassified | place: Southern Ocean | collected 2014-07-25 | reverse complement strand
AAATCACAACTCAGACTTTCCGGATCAAACGTAACCACTATCTCTCCGCACTGTAGTTGATTCATTACCTGTTGCACCTTATTCTCAAGGCTAATTTCATGAACTCCATAGTCGGTTCCTTCACGGCTTATAAACTCTTCAATAATCGCCGTTAGTGTTTCAACTGCAAGTTCTTCAAAAGGAATATTCATAGCTCAACGTTTACAGGTTGTTGCTTTTCGATGTCAGTAAATATTCCATAGCTAGTCACTAAACGAGCTCAACAACATTGAGCTCGTTTGAGTCTGGGAAAAATGTTTGCAGCTCGGCGAAGGGAAAGTTTTTAGTATCGGCTAACTGCGACAACGAAACATTAGCGATACTGGTAAATATGGTCTCGATGCGCCCCGGATGACTCTTATCCCACTGTTGCAACATTTCCTTTATTGCCTGTCGCTGCATATTGTCCTGCGTACCGCAGAGATTGCAGGGGATGATCGGAAAATTACTAAGCTCGGCGTAACGAGAGATTTCCTTCTCTTTGCAGTAAGCGAGAGGACGAATAACGATGTTTCTCTTATCATCGCTCAGTAGCTTCGGTGGCATCGCCTTTAACTTGCCACCATAAAACATATTGAGAAATAGCGTTTCCACAATATCGTCCCGGTGGTGGCCTAACGCTATCTTAGTAGCGCCTATTGATTGCGCATGGTTGTAGAGAATCCCTCGGCGCAGGCGCGAGCAAAGACCGCAGTAGGTCTTACCCTCTTCCACCTTGTCGGTAACGATGGAGTAAGTGTCTTTCTCGATAATTGTATAACCCACGCCAAGATCATCGAGATAGGCTGGGAGAACATGTTCTGGAAAGTCCGGCTGCTTCTGATCGAGATTTACTGCATGTAGCTTGAACTCAATAGGCGCATGTTTCTGCAGACTAAGCAGGATGTCCAACATCGCATAGGAATCTTTCCCCCCTGAAAGACAGACCATTACCAAGTCGCCCTCTTCAATCATATTGTAATCAGCGATTGCACGCCCAACATCTCGGCGCAGATTCTTGCGCGAACGGTTTAGTAACGAATTCTTTCCGCTGCCGGTAACTATTGACGCCGGCTTACTATTGGCAGAAGGAGCTATACTACTTAAGGATGATTCGTTACGCATAGGATCTAAACTCTCTCAAGCACCGTAGATATGCCCTGACCCAAACCAATACACATAGTCGCCAGGCCCAGTGTAGAGTCATTGTCTTCCATATTGTTTAACAAGGTAGTGGTGATGCGTGTACCCGAGCATCCCAACGGATGACCTAGAGCGATAGCCCCGCCCTTCAAGTTTACCTTTGACTCAAATACGTCTGCCAGTTTCAAGTCTTTGATAACCGGTAACGATTGCGCGGCAAACGCCTCATTGAGTTCAACACAGTCGATATTTTCTATAGAAAGCCCTGCCTTCTTAAGTGCCTTCTGCGTAGCAGGAACTGGGCCATAGCCCATTATCGAGGGGTCTACGCCCGCATAGGCCATAGATCGCACCTTCGCTCGAATATTCAGGTTTAGCGACTGAGCCTTCTCGGCACTCATCATCAACATGGCAGACGCGCCATCTGATATCTGCGAAGAAGTACCCGCGGTTACCGTGCCATTAGCAGGATCGAAGATCGGGCGTAACTCCGCCAAGCCTTCCACCGTAGTGTCTGGCCGAATGGTTTCATCATGTTCTAGCAAAATCTTTATTCCTCGCGCATCATGCCCTTCGATCGCTACGATCTCGTTGGCAAAACCACCTCCTATGCGCGCCTTCTGGGCTAACGCATGAGATCGAACAGCAAACTCATCCTGCTGTTCGCGGCTAATGCCATGCATCTTTGATAGCACCTCCGCGGTTACTCCCATCATCCATGATGCCTTCGCGATATGCTTTGATGCTTTGGGGTTCAGGTCTATGCCATGCACCATTCCAACGTGGCCCATGTGCTCCACACCACCAACGATGAACTGATCACCGTTATTACTCTGAATAGCCATTGCGGCTGTATGCAGCGCCGACATGGAAGAACCGCAGAGTCGATTTACTGTCTGAGCACAAGTAGAGTGTGGCAAGACGGACATTAATGCCGCATTTCTCGCTATATTCCAGCCTTGCTCTAGAGTCTGATTAACACAACCCCAGATCACATCCTCAACTTCTTCCGGTGACACACCCACATTTCTCTCGAAAAGCGCATTGATTAGTCGTGCTGACAACTCTTCCGCACGCACATTACGATAAGCGCCGCCCTTGGATCTAGCCATTGGTGTTCGTATTCCATCTACAATAACGGCGTCTCTGGCATTTAACTTCATGTTCTCTCCTAACAACTTGTATAAGGCATGCCTAGATATTACTTAGCTGATGCCAAAGTTCTGGTGGTTACTTGTAAAATTTCTCGCTTGCTGAAGCCATATCACGCAGCTTCTGTGTTGGATGATAGAGCTCACCCAGATCTGCGTACTTATCTGCCATAGCGCAAAAATCAGTCAGACCTAGACTATCCACATAGCGCAGCGCTCCTCCGCGAAATGGTGGAAAACCAATGCCTAGCACCAAGCCCATATCCGCTTCGATCGCCGTGCTAACGATTTCATCTTCCTAGCAACGTATTGTCTCCATACACAAGGCGACCATCATTCTCTGCACGATTTCCTCATCTTCAAATTCTTTACTTGCAGATGCCATCGAAGCCACTAGCTTCTCAGTTTCTGGATTCGGAAACTTCTTTGGCTTACCTCTTTTGTCGTTCTCATAGAGATAGAAACCACTGCCCGATTTCTGCCCAAGATTTTTCTGTTCAAAGAGCTTGTCTATTACTGTATCAATATCCAACTTCATACGGTCGAACCCAGCCGCCATAACAGCCTGGGCATGAACCGCCGTATCCAGACCAATAACATCCAACAAATAGGCAGGGCCCATCGGCCAACCGAATCGCTCCATAGCCTTATCGATTTGCTTGTAATTAGCACCATCGTTTATCAGTCGCGAAAAAGCACCGAAGTACGGGAATAGAATTCGATTAACCAAAAAGCCCGGGCAGTTGTTGACCACGATGGGCACTTTCCCCATCTTCTTCGCATAAGCTACTGTAGTCGCTATCGTCTCATCACTGCTCTTCGTCCCGCGAATAACTTCCACCAGAGGCATTACTGGCACTGGATTGAAGAAATGCATACCACAGAAATTTTCGGGACGCTTTAATACACTCGCCAGGTCATCTACCGAAATTGTGGAGGTGTTGGTCGCGATGATCGCGCCCTCTCGAACTAATGATTCGAGTTCCGCTAGTACAGACTGTTTAATCTTAGGATTTTCGACTACGGCCTCAACGACGATATCGGCCTCGACGATGCTGTCATAGCTCAACGTTGGCTCGATGCTGGAGAGAATGCTGAACATCTTGTGGCCATCTATGCGCCCCTTCACTACCTGCTTATCCAGCTGCTTTCGCGCTTCCGCCATGCCTAGATCCATACCCTCTTGGGCTATGTCCTTCATGATAATAGGCGTGCCCTTCAAAGCAGACTGATAGGCGATTCCACCGCCCATAATGCCTGCGCCCAGCACAGCCGCCTTCGAGATTGATTTCGCGCAAGCTTGCTGCTTCTTCGCTAGGCCGCCGAGAAACTGATCGTTAAGGAACATCTGTACAAGGTTAGCCGCAACTTCAGTTGCGGCCAGCTTAATAAAACCCTGGTGCTCTACTTCCAATGCGCCAGCACGATTCATCACCGCAGCTTCCTGCATCACCATTACCGCAGTAATGGGAGCCGGATAATTTGGTCCTGCCGCAGCGGCAACCATACCCTTGGCAGTCTCAAATGCGACATTCATTTCTATGGGCGTGAGTGTGAGCGGCGAAGTCTTTTGTACGCGAATTTTTTGATGATCTAGTTTTCCATCAATGCATTGCTGAATAATTTTCTCGGCCGCCTCAATGAGGATGGCCCCATCCACAATTGCATCAAGCGCGCCTTCGGAGAAGGCCTGTTTCGCCTTAATGTGCGACCCACTACTAATCCATTGGTTGGCATTATCTGCTCCGATCATCCGCGGCAATCTTACGGTACCGCCAAAACCAGGCAAGATGCCTAGCTTAACCTCAGGGAAGCCTACAAGAGCAAATTCTGTGGCGACACGGTAGTCCGTTGATAATGCCAATTCGAAACCTCCACCTAGCGCGATGCCATTAATGGCTGCAACTGTGGGAAATGGCAGATCTTCTAGATCAGAGAATATCTTATTTACTTCGACGAGCCATGAATGCACCTTCTGCTCGCCCTCGGCAAATTTTGAGGTGAATTCAGTGATATCGGCGCCAACTATAAAAGTTTTCTTAGCACTTGATAGCACCAGACCCGGCACATCGACTTTTTGCAGAACGGCTATCGCTTGCTGCAAATCACGCAGAGTTTCTTGATCGAATTTGTTTACAGATGAACCTTCCAGGTCGAACACCAGGTTGGCAATGCCAGAAGGCAATACATCGACGCTTAGCGCCTTGCCTGAGTAGATCATAATTAGCTCCAAGTTAGGGTGAACCACGCGGTGGCTCAGAACCGAGCATTATAGCCCTGCTGGGCCTATATAAGAAGTCATCGACTTTACGGCCAGATCAGGAGGAATTGAGTTATTATCGCACTATGATCAAACAGTTAGAGCCATTCCAAAGAGCAAAGAAAATCCTGAGCGTATCCGCTTACTTGCTAAGTATCAGCGCTATGTTGTTGGCGAACAGCCCCTCGATGGCGGCGCAGAGCGCTGTCATCTTGCTCTACCACCACGTAGCGGAGGACACCCCTCCCTCGACGTCTATTTCCCCTGCTGATTTTGATTCGCACCTACGTTATTTGAGAGACAACGATTTCAACGTTATAGCACTGGATCGAATGATAGACAGCCTGCGCTCCGGTCAATCGCTGCCCGAGAAATCGGTAGTGATAACCTTCGACGACGGATACAGCTCCATCTTTGATGAAGCATTCCCCATGCTTCAAACCTATGGCTATCCTTTTACACTATTCCTAAGCACCGAACCTATCGACGATGGCTTGAGCAACTACATAACGTGGGATCAGGTCAGACAGATGAGCGCTGCCGATGTGATCATCGCTAATCACATGGTCGATCACCCCTATATGCTTAAGATGGGAGACGATGAATCTCATAGTCAGTGGCTCGCGAGGCTAAGCGAGAATCTATTGAAGGCCGAGCAAAGAATTGAAGCACAGACCGGGCAATCTCACCGCTATCTTGCCTACCCCTATGGCGAGTACGACTCTGCTATAAAGTCACTCTTGGAGGAGCTCAATTTTGTCGGACTAGCGCAAAATTCTGGCGCCGTGGGTCCTGAATCAGACTTTCTCGCCCTACCTCGATTTCCGCTTGCTAGCATCTACGCGAATTTGGATACGGCGAGCACGAAGTTCTCTACCCTGCCGTTTTCGGTAACCCAAGTGCGACCCGATTCTCCTGTAACGTCAAATAGGAGTCCGTCGGCTGTACTTAAATTCGAGAATGGGAACTACAATTTCAACCAGATTGGCTGTTTCGCGAATAGCCAACCGATACCGATGACTTGGATAGATAGGGAGCAAGGTGTGTTGGAATTGAATCCCGAAAAGAGCTACCCAGGAAGACGCTGGCGGTATATCTGCACCGCTCCGGATCCTGACTCGAATCGTTTCTACTGGCATTCAGTGCAGTGGATTAATTTGGATTAGCACAATCCCCACGAGCAAACTACTTTTCAACCCAGCGGCGATCTCTTCGTCTAAGGTTATTTTGATAAATGAGTGTCTGGACTTCGTCAATATAGCTCGCCCCTCGTTGAGAGTAATGCTTCAAGCGTTCAACAAGTCCAATCGAGTTCAAGCCCAGACCTAGGCGCCTGAGGCGTGCGCGCTCCTCGCGAAAGTCAGCATATAGATTATGGCTATTGATATTCAGGAAATAACCTTCAATTGCAGCCTCTATCGAGGTAAAGCTCTTCACCTCGTGAGTAGCACCCTCAATTCTTCTACTGGGAATGATGCCGCAACCCTCCACGAAGCACCATTGTCCGAAAATATTGTTGCCCTCCAGTGCGAACCTGGAAGTACCCCACGCCGATTCATTGGCAGCCTGCGCTAGTACTAGAGACGCTGGAATAACATCTACGCTCAATAGCAGTTCTTTTACTAGCGCCTGATCGTTCTTCGTCTCAGCTTCTACTCCATAGGTAACTGCGAGCTCTATCACCCATTCTCTTTCGTACCCACTCAGAGGGACCCCGTCACCTACAATCTCAGCATAACTGAGTAGTCGCCGTCGCAGATCACTAACGAGGCTGTTTTCATAACGCACGTAGTCTTGCAGGAAATCGAAAAATCGCTGCTTCTTCTCATCGATATCTGAGATCGAGGCGAAGTCGGGGAATACGACAATCGGTTCAGGTGTAGCCGAAAAATCGGCAACAGGATCTTGAGTTGGGGCGAACTTCGTTACGGCGAACGCTAATGCCACTAGAGCGAGCGCGACAAGGCACGCAAAGGCAAGCTCGAGCTTACGTTCCTGCCCTACAATTTCACTCTCTAAAGGCACCAAAACTCCATAGTCATTATTTCTGCAGGAACATCTTTTTACTGGCCAATTATTGGCTCAGCAAAAAATACTTGAAATGGCATGAATAATTAAATATTTTCACCGAATTTGCAGTTCAGAACAACAATTTCCGATGTTAGCTTCTAGCTCGCTCTCTACCAAGCCTGAGCTATCTATTACAATTCACTGAAATCACAGAAGATTCTGCTGTTCACTACTAAAATCCTTGGCCACCGTGCAGAACTGAAAGAACTAGCGTTACAACAAGGGACTTGGTTCTAAACTAGCTCGTCTTATTTGCTTCCTCCCCTGCAGTCCGGAGACGTTGGCGAAGAACCCTGGCGTTGCTCCCATTCCTGCTCTGTATATAGATGCATGGCTAAGGCGTGCACCCCGCCTGCCAGTTCGAGGTGTAGTAGTTTGTAGACAGCCTGATGTCTGCGCACCAAACTCAAGTCTGTGAATGTGGCAGAAACAGCGGTGATATTAAAGTGAGACTCAGTCGCTGGGCCACCATGCATATGACTCTCGTTCGCCACCTCTAGCATCGATGGCTGCAATGCCGCCGACAACTTTGCTTGAATCGTATCCTGTACCGACATTGCTAACATCAACTCCCTAAATAGCCATTACGGCCAATTCTATTTCCATTCAGTATAACGTAATTACAGTCGATAAAATGAAGTGGTCATGTCCACCTAGCCTCGTTACACTGTCGCCCTCATGGAGCCCAAAAATGGCCATTTCTTGGTACCCCGGACATATGCACAAAGCCAGCAAAGAGCTGGTGAAGATCATGCACCAGACAGACGCGGTGATCGAAGTCCTAGATGCACGCATACCCGAATCAAGCTGCAACCCCCTGCTCGCGAATATCCGTGAAGGGCGACCCTGCATCCGCATCCTGAACAAATCAGACCTCGCCGATGACAAAGTCACTAATGCCTGGGCCGCACACTTCTCCAAAATCGATAATAGCGCCTGCCTGATCAACGGTAAGGGAGCGCAGATCAGTCGAGCAGACATCGTAAAAACCGCAAAAAAACTCATCAAGAATACCGACGAGACGTTGTTAATTCAGGGGCAGATCGTTATCGACGGTATTCCCAATGTTGGTAAATCAAGCCTCCTAAATCAGTTGGCTGAGCGTAAGGTGGCAAACACCGGCAATGAACCCGCTGTTACCAAAGGTCAGCAGCGCGTCAAACTGCAACAAGGTTGGTACCTAATCGATACCCCCGGCATGCTCTGGCCGAAGCTGGAAGACCAAGAGAGCGCCTATAGATTAGCTATTACAGGCACAATTCGAAGTACAGCAGTAGAAGTCGCTGACATTGCCTGGTTCCTCGCCGAGCTATTACTGCGAGACTACCCCCAGCGCCTAGTCGAAAGATACGCTTTATCTGGCTCCACCACTGAGCCCGAGGCCTTCTTCGATGCCCTCGCAAAACAGCGAGGGTCCATAGGTCGCGGCGGGCGAGCCGACCTGAACAAAACGGCAGAAATATTACTAAACGAATTTCGCTCAGGTAAACTAGGCACATTCAGCTTGGAAACACCTCCCTCGTAACGCCGCCAGTGTCAGCACGTTTAGCGATGAATCCAACAAACAATACAAATTACAGAAGGCAACCCTAAGCATGGCCGTAGTAAGTAGTCCAGATACCGAACATAGCAATCCTATTGCGCCCCCGAAGTTACACCCAGCATTCGAATGGCAGCGCAGCGAAGAAATTAGCTCTCTAAATATCACCATGGAGGAATATGTCCATAGAGTGACGGGGGCGAAGCACTTCCATCTGAGCAATAAAAACACCGAAAATGTATTTCTCGTTGCGTTTAGAACAGTTCCTATGGACTCCTCAGGCGTCGCGCACATTCTGGAACATACGGCCCTGTGCGGCAGCAAGAAGTTCCCTGTTAGAGATCCATTCTTCATGATGATTCGACGCTCGTTGAATACATTCATGAATGCAATGACCAGCAGCGATTGGACCGCTTACCCATTCGCCAGCAAGAACAAGAAAGACTTCAATAATCTCTTAAATGTATATCTCGATGCGACGTTCTTCTCTCGCCTACATGAACTCGATTTTGCACAGGAGGGACACCGCCTCGAATTTGCAGAACCGGAAAACCCCGATAGCGAACTACTCTTTAAAGGCGTCGTCTTCAACGAGATGAAAGGTGCCATGAGTTCCACAAATAGCGTCTTATGGCAGACCATCAGCAAATACGTATTCCCTACTACGACCTATCATTTTAATAGCGGCGGGGAGCCCGATCACATCCCTGATCTGAGCTACCAGGAGTTGTTGAGCTTTTACAAGAGCCATTACCATCCCAGCAATGCCGTTTTCATGACCTTCGGCGACATATCTGCTTTTGATCATCAGGAGAAATTCCAGGAGCAAGCGCTTTCCCATTTCGAAAAGCTGGACATCAATATCGAAGTGAAAGATGAAAAAAGATATCTGGCGCCTATATCCGTCGTAGAATCCTATGCCAGCGAGGAATCTGATAAGCCGCAAAGTCATGTAGTCCTTGCCTGGCTCTTAGGGCGAAGCACAGACCTAGGTGAACTCTTCCGAGCGGAGCTTGTTTCCAGCGTCTTGTTAGACAATAGCGCGAGCCCCCTGCTTCGAGCACTTGAGACGAGTGACATAGGCAGCTCTCCGTCACCAATGTGCGGCTTAGAAGATTCGAATAGAGAGATGAGCATGATGGCGGGCCTCGAAGGCTGCACGACTCAGTCCAGCGAAGCCGTAGAGAGCCTCATAATCAAGACTCTGGAAGACGTGGTAAAGAACGGAATCCCTTACTCGCAAGTTGAGGCCTCTCTGCATCAATTGGAGTTGCATCAACGAGAGATTTCCGGTGACAGTTACCCTTATGGACTACAGCTTATTCTTGCCGGTCTTTCCACCGCGATGCATCGCGGTGACCCTATTGAGCTTTTGAATATCGACCCTGCTCTTGCCGAACTGCGAGAACTTATCAAGGACGATCGATTCATTCCTAATCTTGTGCAGAAGCTACTGCTAGACAACCCACATCGAGTCAGGCTGACACTAAAACCTGACCCAGAGCTGGCGAAACGCAAGGTGCAAGCCGAGCTAGATCAGCTCGCTGCAATTAAGAGCACGCTAGACGATGATGAAAAACTGGCTATCATTACACAAGCCAAACTGCTCGCAGCACGACAGATGGAAGAAGATGACCCAGGCCTGCTTCCAAAAGTTGGCCTCGAAGATGTGCCGCAGTCCATCAGCGAGCCCATTCGGTTCGATACCGTTCTCAGCAGCAGCAATGCCCCAGTTACTTATTACGGCCAAGGCACTAATGGGCTCTGCTATCAGCAAGTTATAATGTCCATACCTCAAGTCGATCAAGAGCTTTTGGATGTATTGCCTCTATATACCACGTGCCTGACGGAGTTTGGCGTCGGTGACAAAGACTACGCTGATACACAGGCCTGGCAAGCCCAAGTAAGCGGCGGTATCAGCTGCTTCAGCAGTATCCGCAGCGACTTGAACGACGTGCAATCAAGCAGGGCTATCATCTCTTTCTCATCGAAATGCCTGCGTGACAATCACCTGCAAATATCCGAATTGCTGCATAGTACTATCCATGATGTGCGTTTCGATGAGGATAAGCGGCTGCAAGAACTCATCGAGCAAATCTGTGCACGTAAGGAAAATAGCATTACAGGACAGGGGCACAGCCTAGCGATGAGCCTCGCCAGCAGTCGCATGAGCCCCACCGCCCTACTCGGCCATCAATCTGGCGGCCTAGAAGGCATCAAGCTACTCAAAGCGCTGAGGGCGCAGATGGAGCAAAAGGCTTCGCGCATCGAGTTGCTGGGCAAGTTCAAGTCCCTGCATGGGAAAATCCTAGCCGCAAACAAGGAGTTTCTTGTAATTGCAGAGCCAGAGCATCGCAGCCAACTAATCTCGGACATTGATAGTGTTTGGGGAGCGTCGGTTGGCGGCACTGATGATAGCCACCTGGCATTGCCTCCACTGCGAGAGAGCGTCAGACAGGCATGGAGCACGACTACTGCCGTGAACTTCTGTGCCAAGGCCTACCCTACCGTTGCCTCAGGCCATACGGACAATGCCGCCTTGCAGGTATTAGCCGGCTTCATGCGCAATGGCTACCTACATAGGGCAATACGAGAGCAAGGTGGCGCCTATGGCGGCGGGGCCAGTCAAGATGCGAGCTCTGCGTCCTTTCGCTTCTTCTCCTATCGAGACCCGCGACTGCAGGAAACGCTGGCAGACTTCGATGCAGCAATAGACTGGGTTATCTCGACCGAACACAAGCCTCATCAACTGGAAGAGGCAATATTAGGCGTCATAGCGAGCCTCGATAAACCGGCCTCACCTGCTGGAGAGGCCAAACAAGCCTATTTCAATCAAGTCTTCGGTCGTACTCTGGAGCATCGGGGCCAGTTCAGAAAACAGGTACTGGGCACTACCGTCAGTGACCTAAAGCGCGTTGCAGAGCAGTATTTAGTTCCCGACCAGGCCAGTATCGGCATTATCTGTAACAAAGAATCCGCCAAAAGCTTAAATATCGAAAATATCGAAATAATAAATCTTTAAATATTACAAATAATTGCAGTCATTATTAAATGTAAAATATTAAGGTTAGAAACAGTTTGAAATATCTAAGATAATATCGGGAACTTTTCTCTATGCGGCAAGTCAGAGTTAGTGTAGGTAGATGTAATACAAAATTTTGGGTTTTGTTTCATTTATCTCTCCCTTGATAGTATATTGAGCCCAACGGCTTCCGGTCGTTGGGCCTTTTTTTGTGTTTCCTAAATTACAAAAACCACCTTATTCGATACCGACCCCGTCGCATCCCAAACCTCTACGATGCGCCTCAATCCACCCCAATCGTTCAATGATGAAGCAGTAAAAACTAGCAAGTCATGGATGCACAACAAGCTAAAAGAGAAGCCACTAATGTCACTCTAGTTGGCATGTTTTTCGATCTGCTGCTTGGAGTTGGCAAGATAGTGGGCGGCGTCCTAACGAATTCATTCGCGCTGATCACAGATGGAATCCACTCTCTGACCGATGCCGGTACTGACATCTTCGTGTTAGTTGTAGCGCGAGTTGCTCATGCCGAGCCCGACGCGGAGCATCAGTATGGCCATGGTCGCTTCGAGACTCTGGGCACCATCGCGATGGGCATCGTCTTCTTCATCACCGCTGCCATCTTGATGTACGACAGTTTTAATCGACTGCGGATCAGCGAACCGTTACCGACACCTGCTGCCGCCGGTATAGTTATCGCGCTGTTATCTGTAGCGACGAAGGAATGGATATACCACTACACAATGCGTGTAGCGAAGAAGCTCAATTCTAACTTGCTTAAAGCTAACGCCTGGCATAGCAGGACAGATGCTATCTCTTCGGTAGCCGTACTCATCGGAATTCTGGGAGCTCGTCAGGGCTACCTCTGGATGGATACAATTGCCGGCATGTTTGTCTCCCTAATCATAGCGAAAATTGGATGGGAGCTTTGCACTGACAGCCTGACGGAGCTCGTCGATACGGCAGTCTCAAAACAGCGCCGAGAACAATTCGAATCCTGCATACTAAGTATCGATGGAATTCGCGGGATCACGGAGCTACGCAGCAGATCATCTGGTGGGAAAATAATCTTGGAGGTTAGGCTGCTGGTTAATTCATACATTTCAGTATCGGAAGGTCATCAACTTGGCGAGCTAGCAAACAAATCACTTATCCGTCAGTTCGCTGACGTTTTCGAGGTGCTCATTCACATAGATCCCATTCAACACGAGACCATAGATAATGAGTCGCAATTGCCTGAACGAGCACAGGTAATAGCGTCTTTAAAAGCGTGCTGGGAAAACTTTATAGATCAGCACTCTATCACCTCTATAGACCTTCACTATTTGGGAGGCGCAATTGAAGTGGATCTCGTGCTCGACGTCGACGTCTTATTAATGGCAACAGCGAGGGACTTGGAAGCTGCAATCGAGGCAGAACCACATATCACAAAGTTGCGTATCTTTAACAAATTACATGAATCTAATCATGAGAGCGCTTCATCTTGAAAGCGTTCAGCCGCTAAAGGTTAGAGTGACATATTTACTTTCAATTGGGACTCAAATCCCTATACTAATGTTCTGCATCTGTTGTCGATGTTGGGATGCTGAGGCACTAAAATAAGACTAAAAAGGAAATCCGGTTAGCAATGAAACCGACTAATATCGCCGATCCCGATTACTTTCATAAAGTAGTCGACTGCCAGTGGGCCTGTCCCGCCCACACCCCTGTCCCCGAATACATACGCTTGATCGCCGAGAAGCGCTATACCGATGCCTATATGATCAACTGGCAATCGAATGTGTTTCCCGGCATCCTCGGACGCACTTGCGATCGTCCCTGCGAGCCTGCATGCAGACGCGGACGAGTCGAAGAAGAACCTGTCGCCATATGTCGATTAAAACGAGTTGCCGCCGACTATAAATCTGACATCACGAATCGTCTCCCTCTGATACCGAAGAAAAAGAACGGCAAACATATTGCCCTCATCGGGGCCGGCCCTGCCTCTCTGACTGTTGCGCGAGACCTCATGCCACTCGGCTATGAGATCACCCTGTTTGAAAAAGACTCTCTTAGCGGCGGAGCCATGCGCACTCAAATTCCTAGATTTAGGCTTCCCGCAGAAGTGTTAGACGAGGAACTAAATTATATTCTCGAAATGGGTGTTAATTGCCGCTTCGGTGAAGAGATTACCAGCATGCGTGACATTTTGGCCGAAGGCTATGACGCCGTATTTGTTGGCACCGGCGCGCCTCTGGGCAAGTGGCTGGATCTACCGGGACATGAAGATGCAAAGGATAATATACATACTGGCATCGAATGGCTCGCCAGCGTTGCCTTCGAACATATTACGAGCGTGGGGAAGAACGTACTTGTACTCGGCGGCGGCAACACTGCGATGGACTGCTGCAGAACTTCCAAACGCATCGGCGGTGAATCGGTAAGTGTGGTAGTACGCAGCGGCTTCGAAGAGATGAAGGCTTCGCCTTGGGAAATCGAAGATGCGATGAACGAAGACATACCTATATTGAACTTCCATGTACCAAAACGCTATGTCATTGAGAACGGTAAACTCGTCGCTATGGAATTTGAAAAAGTTCGCAAAGAAATCGATGAGAATGGCAGACGAAAACTCGTACCAACGGGAGAAGAGCCGGCGATATTACCCTGTGATGACGTGCTCTGCGCCATCGGGCAGGAGAATAGTTTCCCGTGGGTAGAAAGAGACCTAGGCATCGAGTTTGACCAATGGGAAGTACCAGTCCTTAACAAGTCCACATTCCAATCGACTCATGAAAAAGTTTTCTTTGGCGGCGATGCAGCTCTCGGGCCCGACAATATTATTACCGCCGTTGCTCATGGACACGATGCAGCCGTATCAATCCATATGCAGTGCGAGAAGCTAGACATCACCAAGCGTCCGGATCCGCTTACTAATCTTAGCAGTCAGAAGATGGGCATCCACCAGTGGTCTTATAAAAACGACATTAGCGATGACCTGCGTTTCGCGGTACCTCATGCCGACAAGCAAGCCACGCTGAACGACATCAACATCGAGGTAGAACTCGGCTTCGATGAACAACTTGCGTTCAACGAGACGAAGCGCTGTCTGAACTGCGATGTACAAACCGTATTCACAGATAAACTCTGTATCGAGTGTGATGCCTGTGTGGACATCTGTCCTACCGACTGCATCACGTTTGCCCAGAATCAGGATGAGCCCGAGCTCAGAAAAAACCTTCTAGCACCAGCCGAGGATACTGAACAAGACCTATACGTTTCCGGTCTACTAACAGGCACTGGACGCATCATGGCAAAGAATGAAGACCTGTGTCTGCACTGCGGTTTATGCGCCGAGCGCTGTCCCACTAACGCTTGGGACATGCACAAATATTTATTCAACACGGCCAAAGCGGAAAATGCATGTCAGAGTTAATTCAGAGTTCCAAGGTCACCGGCCTAACCAAGGTCAATGACTTCGTAGTCAAGTTTGCCAACGTAAACGGCTCCGGCTCCGCGAGTGCAAATGGCATGTTCGCGAAGGCCGTGTTTCGCATGGGAATACCAATTAGCCCTCATAATATATTCCCTTCCAACATTCAGGGATTACCTACTTGGTTTGAGGTGAGAATAAACAAGAATGGCTATTTGGGGCGGCGCGAAGGTGTCGACCTCATCATCGCGATGAACGAGCAGACCATCGGCAAAGACATCGCCTCGGTCTTGCCAGGCGGCTATGTTCTGTATGACTCCTCGAAAACCCTAGCAAATGAATTGTTACGCGACGATGTGACTTACCTTCCGATTCCTCTCAAAGATATTTGTCTGGAAGAATTTGAGAAACCAATGCAGCGGCAACTATTCAAGAATATCGTCTACGTCGGCGCTCTCTCCGCGTTTCTTAATATCGATTTTAAAGTTCTAACCGGACTTGTCGGCGATCAGTTTCGCGGCAAGGAAAAGCTTATCCTGCCGAATATTCATGCATTGGAACTCGGTCACCAATACGCTAGCGATAATTTTGAATGCCCGCTCAGTCTACGGTTGGAAAAAAGCGAGAAGAACAAAGGCAAGATTCTGATGGACGGCAATACTGCTGCCGGTCTAGGTAGTGTCTATGGTGGCGCAACAGTTGCCGCTTGGTATCCGCTGACTCCTTCAACATCGGTAGTAGATAGCTTCGCTAAGTACTGCAAACGTCTGCGCATCGATGCAGGTACCGGCAAGAAAAAATACTCTATCGTACAGGCCGAGGATGAACTCGCAGCGATAGGCATAGCGATTGGCGCAGGCTGGAATGGGGCCCGCGCATTTACTGCAACCAGCGGTCCAGGCATCTCATTGATGCAAGAATTTCTAGGACTCGCGTACTTTTCTGAAGTGCCTATCGTCCTGTTTAATATTCAACGAGTTGGCCCGTCTACCGGCATGCCGACACGATCACAACAGGGTGACCTACTCTGCTGTGCCTACGCCTCCCATGGCGACACCAAACATGTGCTCCTGTTTCCAGCGAACCCTAGCGAGTGTTTCGACTATGCGGCAAGCGCGTTCGATATTTCAGACAGAATACAGTCTCCTGTAATCGTCATGAGCGACCTAGAACTCGGCATGAACGAACAGATTTGCGATCCACTCAATTGGGATGACAAGAGCCGCTACGATAGAGGCAAGGTACTCAATGCAGAACAGCTGGAAGAAATTGAAAGGTATGGTCGCTATCTCGATTCCGACGGCGACGGCATACCTTATCGAACCTATCCTGGTACTCATCCGCACAAGGGCAGTTACTTTACGCGTGGCAGCTCACACGACTCTTATGCCGCCTACACAGAAGATGGCACCGTCTACGCTGAGGTAATGGATAGATTGACGCTCAAAATGAAGACGGCTGTAAACTATCTTCCAGAGCCGGAATTTTCCGCGAGCACTTCAAATAGCTTAGGCTTAGCCTTTATAGGCACTACAAATAGCGCCATCAACGAAGTTCTCGATAACTTAGCAAAGAAAGGCATAACACCCGATACAATGCGTATCCGCGCATTCCCGTTCCACGACAGTGTGACGGAATTCTTTGACACGCACGAACTCGTGTTTGTAATAGAACAGAATCGCGACGCTCAATTAAAGAGCCTCCTCAAGATCGAATGCAATATCCACGAGGAAAAGATGCACTCGATTCTCAGTTACGATGGCGTACTAATTACTGCGCAGCACATAGAGAAGTCAATTCTCGATTCCATGATCGACATGAATGCAAGCGGAGAGATCCCCGCGTAAAACGGCAGCGACTATGAGTTATATTAATAAACCAAAATTCAAACACCCACAGATGCAGACCAATGATATTGGTCTGACGCGCAGAGACTACGAAGGAACTCTGACTACCCTGTGTGGTGGTTGCGGGCACGATTCAATCAGTGCGGCTATCATTCAGGCCGCTGCCGAGATGTCTCTAGAACCACATCGAGTCGCCAAGATTTCCGGTATCGGTTGTTCCTCGAAAATACCTTCCTACTTTCTCAGCAAAGCACACGGGTTTAATTCCGTGCACGGTCGCATGCCGTCAGTTGCGACCGGTGCCAATATCGCTAACAAGGAACTGTACTACGTTGGGGTTTCAGGCGATGGCGATAGCGCGTCTATCGGACTTGGCCAATTCTGCCATATCGTTAGGCGTCGCATTAACATGCTGTACATCGTAGCCAACAATGGCACCTACGGTCTCACCAAGGGCCAACTTTCAGCTACGGCTGATCTTGGCTCTAGAACCAAATCAGGCGAAGAAAGTCAGTTCGACAATATCGATATGGCTACGCTGGCAATCGAACTAGGCGCAAGCTTCGTTGCGCGCAGCTTTTCGGGAGACAAGAAACAGCTAATCCCCCTACTTCAGGCTGGCCTCTCGCATAAGGGCTTCGCTTTTATCGACGTGATCTCTCCCTGCGTGACTTTCAACAACACAGATTTTTCGACCCATGGTTACAAAAACACCTGGGAGAATCATATCGCTTTGAGTGAGGTAGACTTCGTGCCAATGCGCGAAGAGATTGCGACGAGTTACGCCGCAGGCAAGGAAAAGGAAATAACTCTCCACGACGGATCGGCTATCCACTTGCATAAAACAAGCAACGAATACGACCCATCAGATAAAGAGAACGCTTTGCATCATATCAACGCTTACAAGAAGCAAGGCAAGATCGCGACCGGCCTACTCTATATCAATCAGTCAACGTCTGACTTACACGAATTGCAGGAGACTGTAGATAAGCCTCTGAACAGCCTCGGCAACCAAGAATTGTGCCCGGGCAGTGAAGCGCTCAATGACATCAACAATACGTTCCGGTAATGCTTTTACAGCTGCTCTTTGATTAGATCGTAGGCGGCCTTAATCGCTTGCGTTTTTTCAGTCGCGATATCGATCATCTCTTCTGGCAAACCTTTTGCAACCAGTTTATCCGGGTGATGTTGGTTCATCTGCCGTCTATAGGCTTTCTTCAACTCAACTTCATTGCAATTAGGCGATACGCCTAACAATTCGTACGACGCCTTGATCTTCTCTTTAGACGACTCACTATCATTGAAGTGAGCCTGGCCTGACAAACGGCTCAACAGCGCGTCGAACTCTGGTTTCGAATAGCCTAGATCATGAGCAATTCCCTCGATAAGGGTTTTTTCACGCGGATCCAGCCGGCCATCCGCGAAGGCGGTAGCCGCAATAATCTCTAAAAATATTTGTATTAAATTCCTGCGACGGAAACTCTCCCGCTTAAACTGCGCGAGCACCTCGTGCACCGGGAAGTCCGGTTTCTTTCCTTCGTTGAAGAGGTTGATAGCGACGGTGCGTTGCTGCTGATTCAGGCGCATCTGGTCCATGACTTTCTCTGCCATAGCGATTTCATCGATAGTGACCTTACCGTCTGACTTAGCGACATAGCCCATCAACGCGAACGTAGTGGTAAAGAATACCGACTGCACGCGCTCAGTAGCGCCTAAACCAAGCGAATCATCTAGCGAAAGACGATCTAGCCCTCCATCAAAGTAATTGCCTAGGGATGCGCCTAACACAGCACCCAAGGGCCCGCCCATCATGAAGCCGAATGTCCCGCCTACTACCTTTCCCCACCAACTCATATTAGTACTCGTTACTGATGATAAATTGCATTCCTATAAAAACTAGCTCGCCCAAGCAATCTAAAACCCAACTTTGATGCGACTCGACACCGTTTAGTTGAGATGTTCAACATTGGAAACGGAGTCTACTAGGAAATGAGGCCCTGAAACCAGTTCTTGTCTAATTCTCGCCTACATCCATCTAACTGACCTGCAAATCTATTTGAATTCGTCTGCACACGAGCTGCAGTGTCCACCAACCACTGTTTATCACTATAGGTCGCACGTTGATAGCCACCGTTGCCTTCGTGGTAGGCATAATAAAGATGCATCGCATTGTTATTCGAGATATCGCTTATCCGTGCAGAGTTCGCGTTGTACCAAGCCACGAAATCGATGGCGTCTGAAAAATTTCTACGTGAGGCACGACTGTTGCCAGATTTCTGTTCATATTCCTGCCAGGTTTCGTCGAGTGCCTGCGCGTAGCCGTAGGCAGAGCTTGGGCGACGACCCGGGAATACCCATAAGAATTTTTTTCTAGCAGGTTTCGCGCGGGACTGGAATGAAGATTCTTGATAGATAAACGCCATGTTTATCGATACGGGAATACCCCAGCGCTGCTCAGCGCTCTTAGCAGCGTTATACCACCCTCTGCGATCCTCGAATATTTCGCAGATGTCTGCCACACTTTCTGGAGGCGAACTGGCACAAGCCGCTAGAAGCAACACTAGCAGAGACAGACAAGCTATCTTTCTCAGATGAAATCTCATGGTATTTCCATTCAAACCTATTTAATTATCCACGAATCCCAGCGTTCAGGTCATTAGATCATCAAGATGCACAATAAATTCCCCTTCATCGAGAATTTTTATGTTCAATTCTTCCGCTTTCGTGAGTTTTGATCCGGCACCAGGCCCAGCCACAACACAAGAGGTATTTTTCGACACGCTCCCAGCCACCTTCGCTCCCAATGCAATCAACTTGGCCTTTGCCTCGCTTCTGGGCATTTGCTCGAGAGTGCCGGTCAGGACATAGGTCTCGCCCAGCAACGGCTTTGCTGAGTCGTCGCGACTAGCTTCTAGGATTGCCCATGTTACACCACCGGCCTGCAATTCCTTGATTAGGGCCACATTGTCACTATTACTAAAAAATATCCGAATATGCTCTGCCATTATTGGCCCGACATCAGACACTTGCACTAGGCTATCTAGGTCAGCTGCAATGATGCTCTCTAAAATACCGAAATGGGTAGCTAGCTGCAATGCCGTCGCCTCTCCCACCTCCCTTATGCCTAATGCAAACAGAAAGCGTGGCAGACTCGTACGCTTACTCCTGTGTATAGCAGCAACTATGTTCGCCGCCGACTTTTCTCCCATCCGCTCAAGGCTTGCAAGCTGTCCAGGCGAAAGCGTATAGATGTCTGCCACACTCGTAATAATCTCTTTGTCTACGAGTAGCTCTATAAGTTTATTACCGAGACCCTCTATATCCATTGCGCTGCGGGAAGCGAAATGCTTTATAGACTCCTTACGCTGTGCCGGGCAGATTATCCCACCGCTGCAGCGATAGAGTACGTCGCCATCTTTCACGACAGCAGATGCACAGGCCGGACACATCTGGGGGATCGAGATGGGTTTTCTTCCTATCTTCTTAGAGCCTTCATGGGGAATGACCTTGACGACCTTAGGAATTACGTCTCCCGCGCGACGCACGATCACACGATCGCCAATTCGCAGTCCGAGGCGCTCGATCTCGTCCATGTTATGCAAAGTAGTATTGCTCACGGTAACACCACCCACGAAGACTGGCTCAAGCCTCGCTACCGGCGTAATAGTGCCGGTTCTACCCACTTGGAATTCGACATCGAGTACCGTCGTAGATTTTTCTTCGGCTGGAAATTTATAAGCCATGGCCCAACGCGGGCTACGCGCATTAGTGCCAAGCTGCAGCTGAAGCTGAAGGTCGTCGACCTTTAAGACGGCTCCATCGATCTCATACGATAGATCGTTTCTCTTTGCTTGCAGCTCTAAACAATATTTAAGGCAGGCATCAACGCCTTTCCCAACACTTCGATCGGGGTTCACAGGAAGCCCCCACTTCTCGATCAAGGTAAAAATTTCACTCAGCGTCTTCGGCAACTTAATGCCTTCGACTAGGCCGACGCTGTAACAATACATCTTCAGTGGTATCTTTGCCGCCTTCTTAGGATCTAGCTGTCGAATCGCACCCGCTGCCGTGTTGCGAGGATTGACGAAGATTTTCCCGCCCTCTTTCTCAGAGGTTTCATTCAGCTTCTTGAATCCATTTTTATCGAGAAATATTTCGCCTCGAATTTCAACGACCGTGTTTTTCTTTTTCGGTTTTAACTGCAGCGGGATACTGCCTATAGTACGCACGTTATGAGTAATGTCTTCACCGGTAACACCGTCTCCACGAGTTGCTGCCCGCTTCAATTCCCCATCTGTGTACAACAGACTAACCGCAATGCCATCAACCTTGGGTTCACAACTATATTGAATCCTCGCCTCTGTCTCTAGGCGTTTCTTGAGGCGTGTCTCGAATGATTGTAGGTCGGCCTCACCGAACACCTTATTCAGCGAGAGCATAGCGATTTCATGCCGAACCTGAGTGAAACCTGCGAGAGCCTCTCCACCGACGCGCTGTGATGGCGAAGCTTCATTGAGAAGCTCGTGCTTGATTTCTAGCTCTTCAAGTCGACGCAGCAAGGCGTCAAAATCAGCATCGGGAATTTCCGGCGCGTCTTGAGAATGATACAAGCGATTATGATGCTCGATCTGCTGACGGAGAGTGTCTACTTCGCGTAGAATTTTTTCAGGAACTGCCATAAGGATTAGTTCTGAGATTAAGTTCTAAGATAGGGTTCAGAGACTTGCCTTGAAAATAAGTACTATCTTCTTAGCCGCGCGCGGCTACAGCCTTAAGGCGGCGTAACTCAAAGTCCCGAATGCGTTGACGGTAGTGCTCGATGGTCTGCCCTGTCATGCCATTTCTGTGATCATCTTTAAGATCTCCATCGAGCGTATCACGAATCTCTTGCGCTACGCCTAACATTTGCTCGAAGGCATCTAGGTTGTTGATAGCCGTTGGCAGCGCTAGAAAGAAACTGATTCCCAACGTAGTGAACTCGTCCATATTATTAAGATCGAAGGTCCCAGGATTCAACATATTGGCTACGCTGTAAATGACCGTGTCCTGATGCTCCTTGCTGAGCCGCTTATGAAATATATTCAT
>Ga0308012_10000589_pt1 | contig 21714 bp, 11 predicted proteins | sample Neamet179_FD_203133 | JGI IMG/M metagenome (GOLD analysis project Ga0308012, IMG submission 203133) | Marine microbial communities from water near the shore, Antarctic Ocean - #179 | ecosystem: Environmental > Aquatic > Marine > Unclassified | place: Southern Ocean | collected 2014-07-25 | reverse complement strand
TTACGGGAAGATGACTTAGATCCTCCAATGGCTAATGAAATTGACGAAGACGGTAATGAAATAGCATTCAGTGGAAAGGAAAGCGATCCAGATTTTGCAGATCCAGATATGACTGAATCCGAAAAGCCTGTTATAGATCCTGAAAAGTTTAATACATTCATTGAAGATTATTCAGTTGAATTAAACTTACATAAATTCAAGCATTTTGAGTTTAATTTAAAAGGTGGTGAAACGTTTAACGGTGCTACTGATATAATAGTAGATAGACTCATATCATCATTACAACAATACTCTGGAAATAATAGAGTTGAGTTTATTAAATGGGTTCGCAGTTTCGGTATGTGGGCAACTGGATATACTGGAGTAAGCGCTAGAAATAATTACAAAGACGGTGTTAAGGCATCTATAAATTCTCATGGATTTGATGCAGATGATTTTATAAAAAGTGTCAGAACTAAATTTCTAGATATACTTAGGATAGCATACGATACCGGTAGCTATGATGGTGTCGAGAGTTTAATACGGGAGAATCCATTAAATCCAATTCAGATTCTTAATGAAACTATAACATTTAGACACGAAATCATTCAAGAAGTGTTTGACACTGGAAACAATAGTGAAGATTATGAAGTATCTTCAATACTTACAAATTATTTTATAACATATTTTACGTATAATGGTTCTCCAACATCATCATTTTTAACTAATAGTCTTATGGAAAATGTATATGATAAGTCTGAATTAAAGGCTAAATGGATATATTCGCCAGATGTAAACTCAAAAGAAGACATACTCAATAAAACAGGAGGTACTCTGTATATGTATACTCGCCAAGATATGATCGATGCTATGGATGAATCTGAGGAAGATGGAAAGGTTGATGCATACATGGAACTAGCAAAAGCTACTATCGATTATTGGAAAGCAACGGGAGTACAACCACTAAAGAGTATGCCGGCTGCATTTCCATGTACTATAAGTGCACCTTTAGGTGGTAAATACATACCAGTATATTATGGTAGTGTATCTAAATTAGCTGAGGACATGCGCAAATCTTTGAATTCTGGGAAAACAGCAAATGATGCAAATACAGCTGCGTTAAAGGTAGCAAAGGGATTATCATTAGCGTATTCTAGGAATTTAATACAAATGAAATTCATATATCTAGGTGGAGTACCAACTCCAATTGGTAGTTTACCTATGATTGGTTTTGTTCCTTTTGTGTTTTAAAACATAGATATATAATAATATAATAACAAACTATATTAACCCTTTTAAAAATAAAAAAATGTCAAAGGAAATTGCTGTAACAAGCGCCAACCAAACCCCAGATTTCGACTGGGATGCTTTAGAGGCAAGTTGCCCAAGCTCAAGAAAACGAAACGCAAAAAGAAATAATGGTTCATTAATATTCTGTAGGGAACCATATGCTGAAGCTGCTTTAAAAGCATATAACGGCGATTTTGAAGACAATAACAGAGTAGAGGCTGTTCAAATTAACAAATCATACGAAGGTACTGTTGATTCTATTAATTTAGAATGGTGTACTATAAATATTGGAGCCAGAGATGCTGTATATGTTGATATGACAAAGGAATCAGAAGAATATAAGGATCTACTTAAGATCGGTGAAAGGGTTAACGTCCAAATTATAGAATCTAGTGGTTCTAAACAGGGTAAGTATATCTTAGGTTCTGTTGAAGCTGGATTTAAACGTGCAATATTTGATGAGATATTAGATAGTGTAGAAAATTCAAAAACTGCATATAACTCTACAGTTATGAGTTTAATTCCTGGAGGTGGTTATATAGTAGATATACAGGGTGTTGAATGTTTTATGCCTGGTTCTTTAGCTGGAATTAATAAATTGCATGACTTTGAATCTATCTTAAATACAGAAATGTATGTAGTTCCTATGAATTACTCAAGTGACAGAGGTACTATTGTTGTTTCACATAGAGAATACTTAAAGGCTATGATTCCTACTAAAATCGATGAGATAAAGGAATATGAACATGGTGTTGTTGTTAAGGGTTGTGTAACTGGATCTGCTAAGTTTGGTATATTCTGTGAATTCAATGAATGTTTAACTGGCATGATTCATGTAAATGACTTAGATGAAGAAACAATGAAGAGGCATTTAAACAGAGATGTTAAGCCTGGAGAAGAAATTGAATTCTTCATCAAGAAGATTATTTCAGAAACAAAGATAACTCTTTCTCAAAAACCAGTTGAGGCTGTTAGTGACCCATGGTACAATGCATCAGACAAGTTTAAAACTCCGGTTGACGTAACTGGTAAAATTAGATCTGTAAAAGAATATGGTGCATTTATAGATATTGGTGATGGACTTGTTGGTTTATTACATGTATCTGAATTTCCAACTGATTTCGATTTAAATGATCTAAACAGAGGAGATGATATAACTGTTACCGTAACTAGGATCGATGAAGAAACTCGTAAAGTTTTCATGGAGCTATAGACAAATATAAAATATAAAATTTAATCCCGTTCGAAAGAGCGGGATTTTTTATGCTCAATTATCTAAGATATATAAATCAACTTAAGTTATATAACCACAATGAATAGATTTAACAATGCTGAAATATTATCCAACAGTTTAGTTGGGGTGGAGTTTGAATTCTATTCAAACAAGGATATTAATACAACGGCTAGAGAGCTTGCAACTTTACTTTCTAAAAAAATTAGAGTTGAAGATAAAGCTCATAGTGATTTCGTGCCAACTGATAAGGAGTTCAAGATAGAACCTGATATGAGCGGTGGAGAAAAACTAATGGAACTTGTCACAGGTGCTCAGGAGTATAGATCTGCTAGACTTATGATTATAAAAGTCTCTAATTGGATTAAAGAAAATGGATATACTAATGATAGATCCTCAATTCACTTGAATATTTCGTTTGATTCAGATAAAGTAAAAGATAGTCGAAGAATTATAAACATGAATGTTCTAAAGTTTATTTTAGATTTTGATGAAGATACTGTATTTGATATGTTTCCTCAACGAGAAAACTCTGCTTATTCTAAATCCATTAAATTTGTTCTTCCTAATTCAGAAACATTTAATATTGACGGTAGTCTAATAGATGCCAATAACTTTACATTTCCAAAATCAAAATACTATGGTGTTAATTTTGAGAAAAGAGTTAAAAACTATTTAGAGTTTAGATATATTGGAGGAGAGGATTGGGAGGATAAGACAGGTAAGATTTTACGATTGCTTGATTCATTCATATTACAATTATGGAAGAGTACTGAGTCTAACTTTTTTAGTGGACCAAATTCATTAGAACTTAAAAGAATTTTATCTAAGAATAGAAGAATTATTAACTCTAGAACAGATAGTAGCATTATTGAAAAGGAATGGAAGAATATAGAGTTCACTGTTGATTTACATAAAGATAAACAAATAATTGACTTATATTGGACAAATATTCAAAAAAGAGTACTAAGGTTATTTACCCATGGCTCTCTAAAGAAAGGGCATATAAATTATGATACAGATTCTGGAAGAGTTCAGGTCAAGGATGGAGAACTCTCATATTGCGTTAATCTTGAAGGTTACGATTTTATTGATTGTGATATTCGAGGCGAGTTGGCTGGTTGTGATATATTTGGAGGTACCACAGATAACTCAGACCTTGTATACTGTAATTTCTACAATGGAGCTAAAATCCTTACGTCAAAACTTAAGAATTGTTATGTTAGCTCAAACGCGACCGCTGAGGATTGTTATATCTATGGTAAGGGAATGTTTAAGGGTAAAATGATAAATGGTATCTTCAGAGAGGGTATGTATGATAAAAAACAAGCAAAGTTTGATGGTACTGAGAAGATCAGATACGTTGAAGTGTAAAAATAAAGAAGAGAAATGAGTAATATTTTCGTAGGAAATGATAGTGAAATGGCTACTGAACATAGTTTTGGTGACACATGCTTGAATGAGTTTGTTCAAGAATTAGCTGATGAGATTACAGGGTCTTGCATGATTCCAATGCATTTACCAGCAGCTGAGGTAACTAACATTATTAAAAGAGCAAGAAAATGGTTTTATAAAAAATATGAGTATTCTGTTCAAGAAAACTTCTTTGTAATACCAAAGGCTGCATTTGCATCTGAATATTTTAAGGAATCAAGAACGGTAAATATGCCAAGTTCTGTTTATTCTATATTTGGAGTACACAAAACAAATGCAAGTGGTTTAAGTAGCGATGTTAATTTCTCTAGTGGTGATTTCTCAGTAGAGAGAATGCTTGCTGGTAATTCAGGTGGAAACTCTGGAGTTGCAGGTGCCGCAGAAAGTTTAGAGTATTATGTAGTTAATCAGAAATTCTTTGACTTAGCTAGACAAATATTAAATAACCCGTATAGTTTTGATTATAACAGATTGAAAAGATCTTTAAGATTTACTGGAGAAACTCCAACAACTGATATTATACTTGAGGTTTATGAAACTATTCCAGATTGTGCGTTATATGAAGATGAGATATTCTTTAGATATTGCGCTGCTAAAATAAAAATATCTTTAGGTAGTAAATTAAGTATTTTTGAATTTCAATTACCTGGAAACATAACAGTGAACGCTGATGCAATACAGAGTTTAGGTGAAAACGAACTTGAAAGTGTTATTGAAGAAATAAATGAAGACGAGGGAACTGATTGGATGATGCATTCTTAATCGAATATATAACTATATGGAATTTTATATAAAAAACATAGAGGATCCTAATTTTAATGTAAGTCAATTGCATTCTGATGAAGATATATCTCAATTGCTAATTCAAATAGAAACTTTGTTATTTACAACAAAGGGTGAAGTACTTGGTGATCCTAATTTTGGTACAAACCTTACTGAATACGTATATTCATTTAGATATAATGACTATATGTTAAAAAAGGCAGTTGAGGATCAAATTAAATCATATATACCGCTTGCTGCAAAATATAACACACAAGTTGATGTTGATTTTACAACTGAAATGGATAGACATTTAGTATTTGTAAGCATAACAATAGATTCAAAGTACCGAGTAGGTCTTTACATATAAAACAATAAATAGAGATGGCAAATTTTAAATTTTTAAACAAGTCTAGAATAAAGACAAATGAAATGATCGAAGATACTCGATCGTATATTTCTCGAATATATGGTAGGGCTGGTGATTTGTTTACTAGTGCTTCTCCATTTTCACAGATACTTAGTGTACTTCATGAATTAACAACTTTTGTATTTTACTATATAGAAGATGCTACCCTTGAACAAAATATACTAACAGCCCAGCATAAAGAATCTATATATGGATTATCTCGATTAGCTGGACATGATCCATTTAGAGGTTCATCTGCTAGTGGTGAACTTATGATAAGATTAAATACTTCAGCATTTGATGTTATTGCTGGAGATGCTATTAATATATTACCTAACTCTGCTCTTACAATGAACGGAAATGGTTTAAAATATATTATGAAAACAAATAGTGATAAATTTAGAATTGAAAAAACAAATAGTGATTATATTAAAATTCCAATAGTACAAGGTTCAATTGAATCTCAAACTGTAACTGGAACTGGAGAGAAGTTTCAATCATTTAATGTAATAACACAGGGTACGACGGATCATAATGCTGTAACTGTTTCAGTTAATAGTGTACCTTGGAGAAAATACGACTCTATATATGATATGAGAGTTGGTTCTAACGGTTTCTTAGTTAAGACTGGAATTACTGGAGGTCTTGATATATACTTTGGTAATGGAAGTTTTGGTGAGGTTCCAGTTAGTGGAGCATCTATAGAAATTGAATATTTAGTGTGTGACGGTAGAAAAGGTAACATGGTTGATTCTAATGATCTATCATTTAAATTTAATGATGATTGTTTTGATAGTGGTGGTAATTCATACGACTTAAATGAAATTCTTGAGGCTATTATTACATCTGCTCCAGTAATGGGTGCAGATTCTGAAAGTATAGAACTTACAAAACTTATAGCACCTCTACAATCAAATGCATTTGTACTAGCAACCCCAGATAATTATGAGGCGTTTCTTGCACAATATGGAATGTTTTCATACTTAGATGCATATAACACAACAGACGATGGATATCTTGACGATGATAACGTAATATACTTATTCATGGTTCCAGATGTTAAGAGTAAAATATCTAAAGATAACGATTATTTCAATCTAGCTGTTGAAGAATTCTTCTTTACTGATTCTGAAAATAACGCAATTCTTAATGTTATTGAACAATCAGGTAGACAAATGGTAACATCTGAAGTTAAGATAGTACCACCAAGTGCACAGTACTTCAGAATGGATGTTAAAGTTAGATATTTCGAAGGCTTCGACAAACACACAATTCATAATGGTATAAGATCTTCTATCTCAAATTACTTACTTAATATAACAAGAAGAGATAGATTACCTAAGTCAGATATTATAGCTATATTAGAACAGGTTGAAGGTATTGATTCAGTTAACGTTAGATTCGTTAGTAAGGCTGAAGAAGATGCTAGAAGAGATGGGTACTATGTTTCTAAGACAGTTACAGTTACTCCTTCTACCCCAGTACTTGAAGATATTGGTAACGGTAAACAAAGATACGTATTCTTTAAAAGAAAAGTTTCAGAGAGAAAGGTTACATTTGAACAAGGTGCAGCTTTACCAGAAAATATTATAAACTTAGATTCATTTGGTGATATTCTATTAGAAAAGGATGAAGTTGCTTTATTCAGAGGTGGTTGGAATGATCGTGATGGATTATTAGTAGAAGATAACGCGCTTCTTGGAGAAATGGGAGCACTTTCAGTTTACTTTGATGAACCTGCAGTACCAAATACTACGTTTAGAAAGATTCAAGCAAAAAATAGAAAATCATTATAATGCCTAGACTTACTAATCAACTTTTCAAATCTAATAGGATAAAAACATATAGTGTTAAAGAAAATGCACTTGATGATAGAAAACATTCTCCAAATAATTTTAGAGAAAATATATTAACAAATTCGATATCTAAGTATATTATACGTAACAATCAAATGTATGATTTTGTTCAGTTTATTCAAGTTGTTATTGCTAATTGGGTAGACTCTGTTACGTCGCTTAAGGTGTTTAAATCGTTTACTGTTAAAAAAGACTACAAAAACGTAAGATAATATGGGAAAGTATGCAAATCTTAAATTCTTTGATGGAAACTCAGATGAACTAAATTTAGTTTATGATGAGACCAACGAAATATGGGGTGGTATTGTTTACCTTCCTGAGGTTTCCGTAGGCTTATATGAAACTCTGTCAATTTATATGTTTGAGGAAGTTAAGGGATCTCTTAACGAAACTAAATATATTACACCAATAACTCAAGAATCTAGTGGAAGTACTAAACTTATTCTAAACTTCACAGACGAGTACGATTCAAGTAAAGATATTTCGCTATATTCAACAAGTTTAGTTGACGGTGAATTTTATGTAAAGCATGAAGATAAACAAATAACATCTTTATTACCTACGTACCATATTGCTGGAAATGTTGACGGTATTAACACAGTATCATCCGACATTAAGAACTCTCCAATTCAGATAAATATTGCATTAAATTCTGAAGATGAACAGTATCACACAAGAGTGTTACGTATATTCGAAGCAGATTCTAATGGAATAACTACCCATGAAATTGCAAATATAAAAGTTTATGGAGAAACTGTAGGAGAAGATGAGAGATTACAAGATCTATTAACAAATATCGGCATGTCTATTAAACCGACAGACTATTTAATATTTGAAGATTCAGATCTTAAAGAAAATGGAGTTGACTGGAAATTAATAAACAGGAAAAGAAGAGAACTATTATTAGAAGCTTCTAATATTAAACCTTTTATTGGTACATACAAAGCTATTCTAAATGCTATAAAGTATTTTGGATATGAAAACCTAACTCTAAAGGAATATTGGTTAAATATAAATGAACAAGCTGAAAGGTTTGGTAAATTAAAAGCAGTTGCTGTTCCAAATCAAGATGTAAAAGGTTTCTTAGCTAGTAAAGGTAAAGGTTCTGAATTTCCTAATTCAAATTTAAAAAAGACTTCTAAGTTCTCACTAGTATATAGACTTAATAATTTTACTGGTGAATTTGATTATTGGGATTTACCTAAAGTTAAGGAAGTAACTGATTTTACTCCAGACGAAGTTTTAGTAAAATTATACGGACTTAAAAAGAAATTACATAAGGAGTTTCTACCGATGCAATCTAAGATAGTTGATATCGTCGGAGAGGCTGATTACTTTTCTCAATTTAATATAAATACTTGGAATAATCAACAGAATATACAAACACAGAATGCTGGTATTGATCTTATGTTTGATATTGTACCAAATAATGGAGATATCTATATTGAAGATTTAAGAAAGGTTGATGGAGTACTTACTGGATTAGGTCAAGATTTTGAACTATTATCAGGTAGTTCAATAAATAATTCAATTAAATCGTTTTACGATAATTATAACGACATTAGTATGTCAACGTTCAACGACTTTGACGGTGGACCTATCGGAGCACCAATAATATTAAAGGGTACTGATTCACTACCAAAATCTTGGGATTCTGCATTATTCTCGTTTAATGATGCTGAGGATTCATATAATAGTATTGGTGGTAGCATTTCAAACTTAATGACTTGGAATAATTGGTGGACTAGAAATGTTTACGAAGTTGAATGGAGATTAATAGGACCTAATAACTATGATAGAACATTTAGAGGGCCTACGGATGATTTCTTAGAATTTGCACTTACATTACCATACTCTGGTAAATATAGCATTGAAATGGCTTTGTATGATTTGTATAATGTAAGGAGTGTTTTATTTATGAAGGACGAGATAGAAGTACTACAGAAGAATATAGAAATATATGGAATGTATCGATCTCTTAATGAAGAACCTGAATGGGATCTTGCTAAATATAACTGGAATGTTTCAGGAGGTATATGGGATTTAGCTGGAGAAAATGATACTAAGATAGAGGATTCTCTTGCTACATACTATTTAACATTAGATCGCGCTAATTATATTCATGATAATTCAAACGGATGGGAGTTTTCAACTACAGAGATGTTTGGAGATCCTTCTGGATATGAATATACTTCAGGTCCTTATTCTTGGTCTAATTTAAATAAACTAAATTGGCTTGATGGTCTAACAACTTCATGGGATATGACAAATATATTTCATGATGAGAATTCAACATTCACTATATTAAGCACGTCAACATCAATAGGCAGTGTAAATACAATAAGTATTACAAGAGACTCGGTAACTGAGACTTATAATATAGCATCAGTTCTACCTAATGGTAATGGAGATTTAGCTGCTTGGTATAATCTAGCAAATGAACTTAATTCAATTAATGAGTTAACATACCCTATAATTTCTAGTTTTAACTATAATCCAATGTTCACTGATAATAACAATACAGGGTCATATACTGAGTGTATTAATATTAAGGCAGTATCTAAATTAGCAACAAGTTCTTATGATTTTGATAGTGTATCTGTCTATAGTTCAACTGGTAACGGATTTAGTATCGATATCAGTAAAACTACGCATTTTAAGAGTAATAATCCTAAATACAACGATGCTAAAATAATAGCATCACATGATACCGTAAATAAATTTAATCACCTAACTTTTTCTTTTGATAATTCAAAAGCTCCTGGTATTGTAGAACATGAATGGACTATAGAAAATAATACAAAATCTATTGATGATATATACTATAGTAATAAGTGGTTAACATACGTTTTTACATCGACTGGCGATTATACAATTTCGTTAAAAACAAAGGATGTGAACGGAAACATTAATACAACAAACAAAAATATACTAACAATAATTTAGAAAAATGGCAACAATTACAACAATATTAGGAACTGACAGTATTTCATCTTCTCGAACAGTGTTAAACGCTAACTTTAACAGTCTGAACGTAGATTTAAATAAAGTTACGGATCTTTTAAGTATAGATAATGAAACTATAACAATATATGGTTTAGCTAAGTTTGGATCTTTGACTGTAACTGATGTATTAAATGTTACTGCAGCTGGAGGTTTAGTTTGCGATAAAGAAGCAACATTTAATAAAGCAGCTACATTTAAATCTATCAAACTTCAAGTTCCTGCTGCTGGTAATTTACCGGCTGCTGGTTCGTTTGATTACTCAATATATCAGGTAGATACTGCAGCTACAAACCTTCAGAATTTAAATGCTGGAGTAGAAGGTCAAGAGATTACAATTACATCAAATGGAGGTGGCTCTGATTGTGTAATAACTGCAGTCGCTACAGTTATTGGATTAACAAATTCTGTCGGTATATCAGCTCTTACTTTAACAGGTTTTGAATTTGCAGTTTTAAGATTTGTAAATACGTCTTGGTATATCGTATCGACGACAGGTATTGAAACAGCATAAAATTAAAATATAACTATAGATGGCAACACCATTAATAAGAATTCCGCAAGAACAGGGAGGTACTATGTATGCTTTTGCTAGCGCAGCAAAGGATTTAACTAAAGCATATTATAACCCAGATTTAAACTTTGAATACTCTAAGTTCGCTTTACTTAACCTGCCGCCAATTGATGCTGGTTCAGGTAACACAATAAACTTTAGTAATTTATTCGATGCTGGTACTGGAGGAACTGCAACAGGTTACTCTGAAAATGGTAATGGTAATATAGATTTTGCACAAACTTTCCAAAACTACGCTCTAAATTTAGAGAGCTTTATATTAACTGATGATGACTACGATTCTGATTTGCTAAAATCAGATTCTGAGAAAATATTCTTTAAGTGGTTAGATAAAATAGGAGCAATTTCTACAAGAGAAGCTAATTCATTCGAAACATCAGCAGCAAGACGCACAGAATTAGATAATAACACAGATGGAGGCTCTGAATATGATAGAGTTATTAAATACATTGGTGATATTGATGTAAGTAACGATAAAAACTATAAAGGTACTTCATATAATGAGATATTTGTAAATGTACCTTCTTCTGTTGGATATACTCCATGTGTTTTACTAGAATCTTCACTATATAATACAAACGCAACATCATACGATCCTGATACTAGTATAGTAGGTAGAAATGGACAAACACATCCAGATCCTAACATAGACCTTGAAGCATTATCTGATAACGCCTCAGGTCTTTTGACTATTAATAATATTGGAGACGTTGATTACGGTATTGATTGGAATTCTTTTAATTATAATAGAATTACAGAGAGCACTGACTTAAGTAACATATTTGATTATTCAAAGAGTGGTGGAGACTTTAAGTTTAATGCTATATTAGTTTATTATGATGTACATTCTAAATCAAGTCCAGGTAACAGTGCAACAAACTTATACGGTATATTAATACTTGATAATTGGAAGGCTGATTCAGGAAGTGGATTTTATATACCGCAACAAACAAAATATAAGCCGAATGAAGTTACTGGTTTAAATGGTAACTCCTTTGCTTTAAAACTTAACGTTAAATTTAACTCATCGCTTGATAACGTTGGTGTTGAAAATAATATTAATGATTTTTCTACATTCTCAATGGATTTATTCTTTGATGCAACATCATCATTAGAAGAAGCTGGAGAATTATTAAAAACAGCTAACGAAAAGTATAACAAGATTGCTGAACGATTAGATTCTATGGAGTCTATTATAATGACATCGTCTCAGTTAACTGATATTATAGTTAAAGTAGATGAACTCGAGACTAGTGTTGAAAATGCAACTCTTAATTTTGCTGATTCTTCATCTTTAATTGATTTAATTGCATCAACTAATAAAAGAATTAACCAAATAATTTCTGGAGAAATTCCAACTGAATTAGTATTAAACAGTGGAAACATTACGAGTACAGTTGACAGTGGTATTCAAGTTTTTGAAACAACAGATAATAAGATTGGTTTAAAGAGTTTAGTCGGTGGATATAATCTTGGAGATACTAGAAAATATGATATTGCATCTGGTAGTTTATTTGAAATATCTAGTGCATTGCCAATAGACTTAGCAAATGTTAATTCTGAAGGCGTATTCTTAAGAGTTAAGCCATTCGACAACAAAGTTAGAATTAATTCGTCGGGAGAACTTTCAAATAATCTTAATATATACTTAGATGATAGTGGGTTCGGATGGTCTAAAGGTCAAGTTGTAAACTTATCCTTTGCTAATGACATTATCTGGACTGATACTGCAACTAATACTAACATAAATATACAAACTGGTAAACATGATAATTGGACTATTTCTAAAACAATAAATAATTCAATGTTACTTAGTACTAAACCATATATTGAGGTTATATGTACTGACCCAGTAAATAAGATATTTGAAATCGATATTATAAGATAATGAGCGCAAACAATTCCATATCCCAACTTCTAGAACAATTTTTAGAATTAAACACAAACTCGCTAGAGACATTCGAGCGAATTAATGAAGCGATATCAACTGATAAAGATACCGTTTCTATTAATTTGTATGACAATGCAACTAGTGAAATGAAAACTATTCAAATTCCTGCTTTTGGATTTTTGAAGAGAGAGATTGAAAGGTTAGATACTAATCTTAAACACATTAGTGGAATTGACGCAAGTAGTGCTAATATCAAATTAAAGGATGGTTCATATAGAAGACTCCATACTGCAAAATTAAAAGGTCCTTCTGATTCAATAACATCATTATCATCTCCTAGAACATTTAATACAAAACTAAACGATTTCTTTGAGGATTTTTTAAATCCACTATTGACTATCAATTTAGATGTAAGTGGTCAAATTCCAACAGATACTGAAAGATGTTTTGTTGAGAGATTAATTATTGATTCTAGCGATTTAAAATCTACGGACTATTTTGATGATAATCTTAAGGGACAGAGTAACTTAGCATATAACTCAGTTATTTCAAACCTAAAAGGAGAAGATATAAAGTACAGAGTAGATAGTAGCGTCATTGATATGCCGATACGTGCAGTGCAATATAATGGAAGATTTGATGTTATTAGTGTTAATAACTCCCAAGTGACTAAGATAGTTGATGGTGAATCGATTCTAAAATCGGTTAAGTTATTTACACTTAATAAAATAACGTATTCAGAATCGTCTAAGGCGATGAAAGATACTGAAGTTTTAAAGGTTGGAGATTCATTAGTAATAACTGATGGTTATTCTACTAGATATAAAATTATTTCTATTGACGGTAGTAAATCTCAAGTTGAACTTCAGTTAATTGAAGGTTATAAGTCAATAAAAATAGGTGCTAAGTCTCTTGGTATCTATAAAGACATTGATAATAATTTAGAAGTTGAAATTAATATAGGCTACGATGAGAGACAAATTACTTTTATTAAGCCAATTGATCCAATGTCTAAGATTGCAGCAGAAGATTATTCTCCTGGTGTAGCATTCTTCTCAAACGAATTAAGTATTATACTTGATAACGGAGAAAAGATGTCGCTTGCTGCTTATTATAAAGATAATGTTGCTGATTTTGGTCAATTTATTAAAGCATTGAAGGTTGATTATATTCCTCCGGCTTCAGTAGGTTTAAAACCAAATGAGCCAGAATTAATTGGAGATAATTTTAAGGTTGTACAAATTAATAAACACCTTACAAATAATTCAACTACTAAGAAAATTGAAAAGTTAAAATCTAATAAATTAACAGCAGAGCAATCTATTAAGAAGATTGATAAAGCTATTGTTAATAAAAAATCAATGCTTTCTACTAAGAAGTTCTCTTCAAAAGTAGATAAGGATAACCAACATAGTGAATTAAGCAGTTTAGTATCTAAACGAGATACAGAATCTAATTTGTTTGCTTCAATAGTAACTGAGATTAAAGCTACTGCAGAATCTAACCAAGTTTCAGAAGTTAAGCCTAAATTTAGAGTTCGTGGATTTTGGTCAGTACCTAACCCAAAACAATATGGAGAAGAAATATCTCAAGATGTTGTTCAATTTGTTGTTAGATATCGATATGTATCAACTGATGGTAAAACGTCTACGATCGAACAAATCTCTTTTGATGATAAGTTAAGTGGAACTAAAAAAACCGGTGCATTCTCTAATTGGGTTGAGATTAAATCTCCAGTTAAGAAAAGAAAATTCAGTAAGAAGTTTGGTAAATATGCATGGAAAAGAGATAATGAGGAAGATGCTCAAGTAATAAACTTCAACTCATTAGATATTCCAATTACTGCAGGAGAATCTGTTGAGATTATGGTTAAGTCGCTTTCTGAAGCTGGTTTCCCAACAAATCCAATAGAATCTGAATGGTCTGATATTATTAAGGTTGAATTTCCAGAAGAATTTACAATTGATTCAGCAACTGGTACTGTTAAAGAAAACATACTAGATTCTGTAAAGATTGATATAAAAAATGAATTAGAAGCAAAGGGAGTATATTCTCACGTTACTGATGGTTTCGATTCTAACGATAAACACTTCTCACATACATCTAATTCTATTGCTTCAGGATTCTTAAGTTCAGAACAAAATCCTATTTCATTATATGATAAATTAATAGAGATGCAAATTGAGATAACATCACTTAAAGAGGCTGCAAACAATGCAGTTGGTAAATTAAGTATATCTATAGTTGATGAGAATGGTAACGTAACTAATGTTCAAAACAATTCAGTTGCTAAAGTATTTGCAGGTTATTATATAGATGAAATTCCTTCTAGTAATTACAAAGGATTTATTGTTACTAAAAACTTTAAAATTCAACTATCAAATACAAAGGCTACTGATTTAGAGCTTGCATCTAGAATTATAGGTAATACTGAAAATCCTGTAAATTCTTCAAATAACATAGCATATTTTGGTAATGGAGATTCAGTAGATCAAACAATATCAAATAATGCATATTACACTAATATTGGTCAATATGATATGGTTCCTGTATCATACCAGAATCCTGAATTAGAAGTTATGAGTACTTACAGTGGAATAAATTCACCTCTGCTACAATCAACACAAATGAAAGGTCAGTTCATTTATTCAAGATTTATGGACGTATCTCATAGTGATCCATTATATATGGATAATAACATAAATACGATAGCACTTGATGATAGTACAGTTATTGGAGGTTACGATATGTTTGAATATGGACTAAACTACAATATGGCTACATCTCCAATAGATAATAACACTGGAGTTGATTGGACTAATTCAGTTGCCGGTAATGCATTTGATGCTAGTAGTGAATCTAGCGATTTTATATGGAGCGGAAGTAATACTGCATCAGAAGTAACTAGTATTACAAACATAGATTCATACGATGATTCAATACTAATACATGAAGATCATCCAATTCTTTCAGATACTACTGATATTATTGAGATGGTTGCAGGAGGAAGGATAGGAATGCCTAAATGTGCAACACTAGACTCAACTAAATTAAATTATAAGAAGCAAAATGCGTTTAGAGAAAACGATACAATGCAACCATTAGCATATGAAAATGTACTAAGCGGAGGAAGAAACACACAAAAGATTTCGTTCTCTTCTGAGGATCAATATCTCTTAGGTGGTAGATCTTGCGGTTCGTTCTTATATATGTCTCCAATAGACTCAACTTCGCTTGCAGTTAATGGTAATAATCTATTCGGCTCTAAAACACTTGAATTCGGTGATGAAGGTATAATTTCAATAGATCTTGTATTCCAATATAGAATGACTGATTACTATGGTGGAGGTTCTACAGGTACTGGTAAAATTGGAGGAAAATACTCAAGCACATTAGACAATATAACATACGCTAAGAAGGTTGGTTTTGATATTATAGATGCTAATGGTACTAACTTCATGTTTGATGTTGAGGTTTATTCTAAATATAAAGCGTCTGGAAATTCAATTAATACTATTAATACTAGTATGTTGTCAAACTACAACCTATAGGAAATACACAAAATCTTTTTGAGATATATAATTTAACGATAAAAAGAGTTAAATTTAAATGCCTACACTAAACTTAAGTGCCTCAAATTTTGATGGTTCCAATAAGTCATTTGGACTTATACGTACAAATCCTAAAATATCTACAAATGTTAAGATTGTAGTAGATTCAAGTGATGACATATTTTTAAGCTCATTTGATGCGAATAGTACGCTATCAGATACTCGGTTTAAGAGATTCCCAGTAAACTACCTTGGTAAATATTGTAATGATTTATCTAATTTCTTTAAAGGTATTTCGCTAGGTGAAGTCTTCGAAACTAAAAGAGAATTCTCAGATCTTTCAGCATATTCAGATTATTCGTATCAATACGAGGACACTTACAATTGTGGTGCCTCGATAAACTCATCTAAAATGTACGGTGAACAATACTCAATGTTCGCTCCTATCTGGTTAAAGAAAGAAATTCCATCTAAATTTGTAATTTATAGGGTTGATTCCGTTGTTTCTGATGGTTTAAATCAAGTTGATATCGTTACTAACATGCTTAAGGATTCATCTATAGTAAAAGTATTTGATCTTTCTAAAGAATCTAATATTGGTAAATACATGCATAATCATGCTAGTGATAGTTCAGATATAAGATCTGAACTTACCGTTGGATTTGATAATGTAAATATGCTTAATTATAATGGTATTGATATTACTAATGGTGGTTTTGTTTCAAGACCTGATAATACTAGCGATGATTTAATAAAAACTGACATAACTGAAATTAAAAGTAATTCAATTATCACTAATGGTTTTGAAAGAAACGGTATAGTATCGTCTTCTATATTAAACCTCGAGTTTATGTTTGATGATACTGAAGCAGCTGAATTTAAAATTTACAGATACTTTGGACTTTATGTTGATTCTATTAGCGAATGTTCAATTGATTCTACAAAGAGCGATGGAGATTTTCTTAGATTTGATAAAAATACAGTAGAATCTGAATATGAATTAACTGGAGTAACTGATCTTGAAATGATGCCTACTTCGTTTGATTTAAAGATACCTACATTAAATTACATAAAGGATATAAACAATAGATACTATCACATTAAAAATAATAGTAACGTTGCTTCAGGTTCTGTTCCAATAGGTCCAGTTGATTTAAATAATTTCAAAGGGTATACAAGTATTAAGGGTAATGTTGATATTTTGGAGGAGAGTAACTTTAAAGGCTTTACTAAAATTACAATAGATAGTGTCCCTAACGATAACGATAGAATATTAGTTGGATTATTACAGGACATCATAAGTTCACGCAACAACACATATATAACACCTGATAGAGCAACTTATAATTTTAATGATTTCATACTAATTGCTGATAGTACGCTACCTAGTGGATCGTATATCAATAATAAATTCTCGAGCCAAGGTAGTTTAGATGATATATCATCTTCTATGTTTAGTATAATAAGAAACATATTACCGTTTAATATTAACGTAATAAAGTATGAGAATACTATAGTAATTGAAGATTTTGCAAGTGGATATTATAGCCCTAATATAATAGTTGGTGATTTTAACTTAAATAATATTAATTTTGTATCGATTACTGGTAAATCATTTGATATTTTAAGATTTCCAAACGCAGATCAATTAGGCTCTAATGTTGATATTATCAATAATTGGAATATTAAAACAGTTGATGGAGGTGCCCAAAATAAACGTGGATTACTTGTTGAATCTAAGGAAATTGGAGGGATATCAATTGGAGACTTTATTAAAAATATAGACGGTAGTTATTCCAAATTAATTGCAATAGTGCAAAACTTTGATAATGACAACAATAGACTTATATTTAGTTCTAATATAAATCCAATCGGAGATGTTATAAGATTCTATAGAACGTTTAAGACTGAATATGGTAAATTTGATGCATATGACATAAAGGATTTCAATTTTGACTTCTTTGACAGATCAATGTCTAGTCTTGGAGAATTAGAACACGAAACTGATTCAACTTCTAGTTTTTGGAACTCTACAAACACACAGATATATTCGGAACCATTAGATCAATTTGATATAAATAAAATAACAATAATAGAAGGTAATTCTTTAGAAAATGGATCATATCCATTTACATTGAATGGAGATACTGAATGGAATAATGGACAATTAGATTCGACAAAAACTATAAATAATACAAGTACCGATAGTATAGTATATCACAATGTACAATATAACACTAACTTAAAATATATTGTAAGGTTTAAGGCTAAGTCTTCAGTTAATTTATCAGTAATGAAAGTGATGAAATATAACTATTCGCCTAATTCTTTAATCACAGGTAATATTGTTCTATCTACTTCTTGGAAATGGTTTGAATTTGAATTTCAACCGACAAACACTAGTAATCGAGTGGGGTTCAGGCAAGATATCAGTGCAGCAATAGGAACTACGATGTCCATATCTGATGTAAGTCTGGTAGAACTTGAATATGATTCAAATAAAATTTCGACATCATTCAATGAATATGCTAGATTAAATGAAAATGAACTAAAAGAACATGCTATTGAGAGCAGAATAAATCCAAGTATCTTAAAGTTTGCACTAAAAAATGGAACAGATTCAAGGAACAATAAATATCTCCTGAATATGAATCCAAGTTTAGGACCAGATAACATGTCACCTAGTATAGAACAAAGTGATAGAGATCCTATTAAATATAACTTAGAGTATTTTAACTTAGCAGAAATATTAGATTCTAATAAAATCAATGAAGAAACTGGATTTACTAGTTATGTTGATGAGTGTAGTTCATGCGGTACTATAGATACTGATATGTTAAAAGATACAGACACTGACTACTTTAGTAGATACTTTAACTATGACGGTTATTATAATGGATCATTTTGGGTTGATGATAATAAGTCTAATCAATATACTATAATGGATGGAGGAAGTTCTGATAATTTTAGTTCTACTGTTTTTAAAGGGTTAAGATATATCTATAAAGATAGAAAGGAAACTAATAATAGTTCGCCAACTGAGTTTATTAAATCTAGTAGAGCTAATGGATATAGAACATCAACTGTTCTTAAGTATATTAAAAGTACAATAGAAACTCCAGTACTTTCAAACAGTACATCAATCGAGGTTATTAAAAATGAAAGATTTAAATTCATATGTACTGTTATTTCAATCTATGTTGTTGAAAATGATTTAGATCAATTAAGCTTACATAATATGTATACTGAAAATGATATTTTAGATGGCGGATCTGTAGTTAATTCAGATTTGGACGGGTTACACTTTAAATTGGGTAACATAACTCCTGCACCTAACGGTAGTATAACGCTTACAGCAACTGACGAATCAATATCAAGCGGTTCTACAAATCTAATAAGTAAAATAACTAAAAATAGCCTTGGTGAATATGGTTATTTTAGAATAAATGATATAATCGGAGGTGGATCATATATATTTAAGGTTTTAAGTATAATAGATAACGATACAATAACGTTTGACGGTTTACCAACAAGTGAAAGTAATAATGTTCAGTTTAATACATTCAATACACAGGTATCTAATAACATGGAATATGTATATCTTAAGTCAGGTGATAATGGATTTAACGAGATATTTAATAGCATAACGTCTGGAAGCTTTGCATCTAGATTTAATAAATTCGAAGACGTTAAATATACTAGAGTAAAATATAATGGTTCTGAAACTCTAAACGATTTTGTGATTAGTATTGAAGATGGTATTGAATTTATAAAGCCAGTTGTTATTGATACTGCAAGCGATATTGATAAACCTAAATCATATTCACTACATCAAGGTTCTATCGGGAGTACGTTAAAACACCGAAACGATGGTGGATATCTAATGGCGATGCGTAGGATGAGCGGTTTTTATGAACCTTTATTTAGAGATGTTATAAACTTCACTGATATTTATAATTCATGGAATATATTAGATGGTGCGGATATAGACAGATACAAATTTATATTCGAGAAATTTAAAGGTAGGGGTATTTCGTTTAACTTTAAGGGTGATGCTCTTGGATTAGTTGAAAACTACTTCTTTCATAAAGTTAATGATGAGAATTCTGAAAATATATTAAAACTCTCAATATCATCAGATAAGTTACCGTTATATCCAGTTATTGGTGAGATCGCAATAGATAAGAAAACGTTAAATGTATTTAAATCAAAATATGATGTTGACTTTTTTACTAGAAGCTATTCTGATGGAACTCAATTAAACGTACATGGAACATTAAGTCCTATTGAGAAGAAGGCATTTATGTCATCAACCTTGATGAAAGTAGATGATTCATATGAAATTTTGAAATACACAAGTACTCAAGAAGATTCATTAAGCAACTTAGATAATATTAGAGATGACGATAATTCAACTACTGGAATACATTGGTTCGAAGATGATGATAGAGTATTTGCTGATTTCTATGTATCGGATTCTTTAGTTTCTAGATTAACCGATCTTGGTGTTTCAAGTTCTTTTGCAAATTATGTAGATCCTCAATACTCGTATAACGATATAACTACGATAGATGACGACATAAAATTATATATAGAGTCTAATATAGTTCCTCGTTTTATTATAGATAACATTGATATGTATATGGTGGAATCAAAGTCTGTTTCAACATCATTCAATAGCATGACAGATTCAAGTGATTTTAAGGATTATATTAAGATTTCAAATTATAGTATACATCAATTGGGTGATGGAAAATTAAGTTTTAGATTAATATTTAATAAGAGGATTGGATATGGATATAAGTTTAAAACACTAATAAAAATTAAAGTGTAACATGAATATAAAGGAATTATTTTTAAGCGATTTAGATTCGAGTGATATTGAAAATTGGTCAGACGATTATATTGCTAAGATAAACTACAACTTTAACATTATAAAGAATGGTAGAAAGAAAGGACCTAAAGGTCCTCAAGGTTCTCCAGGAATTGAAGGTAGTCAAGGAAATCAAGGTGCAACAGGTCCTGATGGAGTACAAGGTCCTGTCGGTTTACAAGGATCTGGTGGTATGAGCATCTGGCATAGAATCGGAGGACAATCCGATAATTTTTTAAATGATACACTCAGGGCAACACATATTGTAAATCAACCAAATATAATATTTCCAACATCACACATTATATTAGGAAGGGCAATAGAATCTACCCCACCATCTAATTTTACTACGAATGGCAATACATATAGTCCAACTGAAAGTCCATTATATGTTTCTCCAAGTAACAGTGTACCTGGTGGTAGTGATACTCCTGACGTTGGTTTTATTCCACCTGCTTTAAAGATTAATTCAACTGATAATACTGAAGGTGTTATGAGGAAGCATATAAGATTAGTTGATATTAATTCAATTGATGGTAGTAATATTGCTAGCGATTTTGCTGAGATAAATTTTGATAGTACGAATAATACAATGAGCATAAAGTCGAGCATCGGTAAAATAGATTTGAAATCAAACTTCTTTAATATAAAATTAGGCGACGGATGGGATGCAAATACGATATCCTTTGGAAATAATAGTATAATGTCAATGAATAGCACTATTACAGCATCTGAAAATGTTGAAATTAATAGTAGTTCTAGCTTAAAGTTAAATTACGGGTCACCTTCAATTAACAGTGTGCTTAAGTCAGATGTTAATGGTAACGCAGCATGGGATTCTATATCACACGGTGATTTATC
>Ga0308012_10000586_pt1 | contig 21724 bp, 22 predicted proteins | sample Neamet179_FD_203133 | JGI IMG/M metagenome (GOLD analysis project Ga0308012, IMG submission 203133) | Marine microbial communities from water near the shore, Antarctic Ocean - #179 | ecosystem: Environmental > Aquatic > Marine > Unclassified | place: Southern Ocean | collected 2014-07-25 | reverse complement strand
TTTCAATTTTAGTTATAAGTTTTTTATTCACTTGAAAGGATTGAGTTTTAATTTATAGTTATATTTAAGCATATAAAAAAGCGAAAGCTCAATTTATCTTCAATTTTTAAACTATCTATATCCATTCCATCAAAAAATTTATCACCAAAGGCTTGAACTTGCTTTTCATCAATACAAAAATAAGCACCCCAAGGTTTTTCAAAATTTGAGTCTACAATTTGAAATCCCAAATCATTTAATTCATCTTCAATATTTTTATAAAACGTACTGCTCATATGTTATTTTATACTACTCTTAATCTATTTTTTCTCGACTACCACCGGTAGTCTGGTTTCTTTTTTGTTCTGTTTGTTAGTGCAAAAATATTCGATTTTTTTACGGCTTCGCCAGTACTACCCACAGTAATATTTTTACTAATTTGAAAAATTTCAATTGATTAACTCAATTGAAATGAAACAGTAGCTCCTAACATTTCTAATTGAGCAATACAATTCTTGCCTTTAACAGAAATTATCTCAGCCTCTTGATCTAAGAAGGGTATTTTCACCTTTTCTCCCACTTCCAATTTTTTTTCATCTGTCAACTGATAGGTGTTTTCTATATAATGCTTCATTGCCAACACCTCATCATTCGACACACTAGCTCGCTTTCCATGCACAAATAAATATCTTCTCACTCCTGGAACTTCAAATACTTTATCTACTTCATTTTCCTCTAAACACACCAGCACCATTGAAGGCAACAAACAGACGGTTACTTTTTTCTTCCGATCAGACCATTTCCTAACTTCAATTTTAGTTGGAGTATACGACTCTACCCCTAGAAGAGACAGACGATCTAAGACCTTTAGTTCATGTCTAGGTTTTGTGTATAATACAAACCAATTTTTTGAAATTTTATTCGTCATATCCAATTATGCAAATTTAGATATTTAATCTAGAAAGTGCATCACATTATTTTTTAAATTCTAATCTAGCCATTAAGATTTAAACTTTGTTTCTGTTGAGGGTGAAAATAATGATTCTACCCTACAATTATCATTTTAAAAATCATACTACAAGAATAGGGAGTGTTTAAAGTTTAAGCTATAGGTAATAGCCATTAGGTGAAATACGTATTATATTTTTCAGTAAATGACTTTTTATTAGCTAATTAGGAGTTAAAACTTTATAAGTTTGATTTGTATGGCTATTTTTATTAATCAGATATAAATCAATTTATCAAAGGTTCTCTTACAATCTTGAGTCTACTACTGCTTTATCAAGTACTGATTTTGTATCAAATACAACTACATTATTTCTATTTAATTCATCTATCTTAAGATTACCGTACTCGTTATGGGCAACTGTTAATATAATAGCTTGATATTGCTGTAAATCAATAGCTTCAGTTAGTTCTATTCCATACTCATCCATTACATCATTTTTACGTGCCCAAGGGTCATTCACATCTACGTTAACACCATAGGTAATTAGTTCCTTATAAATATCAATTACTTTTGTATTCCTGATGTCAGGACAATTTTCTTTAAAGGTAATCCCTAGGATCAAAATATTTGAATTCTTAATGGGTATTCCTTTGCTAATCATTAATTTAATAACCTTTGTAGCAACAAATATTCCCATTTCATCATTCACCTTTCTTCCGGAAAGAATAACCGCAGGATGATAGCCTAATGATTCAGCTTTATGAGCTAAGTAATAAGGGTCCACACTAATGCAATGTCCCCCTACCAAACCAGGCTTAAATGGTAAAAAATTCCATTTAGTACTTGCCGCAGCCAAAACATCATCTGTGTCAATATTCATACGATCGAATATTAAGGCCAGTTCATTTACAAAAGATATATTTACATCTCTTTGTGCATTTTCAATTGCTTTGGAAGCTTCAGCAACCTTTATTGATGGAGCTAAATGAGTGCCTGCTGTAATTATGGATTTGTATAAATTATTAATTTTTTCACCTATTTCTAGAGTGGAGCCTGAAGTTACTTTTTTAATCGTAGAAATAGTATTTATTTTATCTCCAGGATTAATACGTTCAGGAGAATAACCACAGTAAAAATCTTTATTGAATTTTAGTCCAGAATATTGCTCTAAAATAGGCACGCAATCTTCTTCAGTACAGCCAGGATAAACGGTAGATTCATAAATGACTATATCATCTTTTTTTAAAACAGTAGCTATCATCTTTGATGCAGAAATCAAATAACTTAAATCAGGCTTTTTATGTTTATCTATTGGGGTTGGAACGGTAACTATATAGATGGTAGCTAAGGAGATATCCTTTACATTAGAACTTGGGAATAAACCAATATTATCATTAACTAATGCATTAGCATTTTCTACTAAAACGCTTGTTAAATTCTCATCAGTTATTTCTAACGTTTTATCTATTCCTTTTCTTAATTCTTCTACACGTTTAGAATTAATGTCAAAGCCAATAACTTCATATTTTTTAGCAAATTCAACAGCCAAAGGCAATCCAACATATCCAAGACCGATAACGGCAATTTTAATATTTTTCATTTTCCTTTTTAGTTCCTGAAATAGATTTCCTTATCAATTATTAATATATTCTTTTTGTAGTAATAATTTAATCAACAAATTATGCTAAATTATTACTCAGCCTGTTTTGAAATTTCATGTCCTGCTTTTAATAAAATAACATCTTTTTTCATTAGCGATACATCACCTTCCATCATGTCTTTTACTAAGGATGCTAAGTCATGTTCTGGCACCCAACCTAATTTCTTTTTCGCCTTTGAAGGGTCTCCAATTAATAAATCAACTTCTGTTGGTCGGAAATAGGAGGGGTCAACCGATAAGACTTCTTTACCTATTTTGACTTGAAAATCTTTATGATTACATGCTGTAATATACGCTTTCTCATCTTTCCCTTCTCCTTTAAATGCTAATTCAATTCCAACTTCTGAAAAAGCCAATCGTACAAAATCCCTCACTGTTGTAGTAACTCCTGTTGCGATTACCCAATCTTCCGCCTGGTCTGCTTGCAATATCATCCACATCATTCTAACATAATCTTTGGCATGACCCCAATCACGTCTAGCATCTAAATTCCCTAGATAGAATTTGTCTTCCAAACCTAATGCTATTTTTGACACCGCACGGGTAATTTTCCTGGTTACAAAAGTTTCCCCTCTTCTTGGCGATTCATGGTTGAATAAAATACCATTACAAGCAAATATATTATACGCTTCACGATAGTTTTTAGTAATCCAAAAACCATAAATTTTTGCTACTCCGTATGGTGAACGGGGGTGAAATGGAGAAGATTCATCATAAAAACCTTTTTCATTTTTATTTTCTGGCATACCTCCATATAATTCAGAAGTTGATGCTTGGTAAATTCTTGTTTTTTTTTCTAAACCCAAAATTCTTACAGCTTCTAATATTCGTAAAGTCCCTAATCCATTAATATCTGCTGTATATTCAGGGCTATCAAAAGAAACTGCAACATGCGACATAGCTGCCAAATTGTAAATCTCATCTGGTTGTGTTTCTTTAATAATACGTGTTAAATTCATTGCATCAGATAAATCTCCAAAATGCAATTTAAATCTTTGATCCGGATGATGCGGGTCTTGATATAAATGGTCAATTCTGGCAGTATTAAAATGTGATGATCTTCTTTTAATACCGTGCACCATGTACCCTTTCTCTAACAATAGTTCAGCTAAATATGATCCATCTTGCCCTGTAATTCCTGTTATTAACGCTACTTTCATATTATTTATTTCTATTAAACTGCCCCTAAAGGACCAATCTACATTTTAACTTCTTTTATGTTTTCTATATTCTCCAAAAACCAAGAATATGTTTTTTCAATTCCTTCTTTTAACCCTGTACTGTATTCCCAGCCAATTGCTGCCATTTTAGATACATCCATCAATTTTCTTGGTGTTCCATCTGGCTTATTAGCATCCCAAATAATCTCACCTTTGTGTCCTGTTACTTGTTGTATGGTTTCTGCCAATTCTTTTATAGTAATGTCTTTACCTGATCCTACATTGTATAAATATTCTGGTAATTCATTTTCTAATGCATAAACTACTGCTTCTGCCATATCATCTACAAATAGAAATTCTCGCATTGGTGTTCCGCTTCCCCATAATGTTACTGGAGTATTCTTTAATTTTGCTTCATGGAACTTACGCAGCATTCCGGGCAAGACATGAGAGGTTTCTAAATCGAAATTATCAAAATACCCGTACAAGTTTGTAGGCATTAAACTTACATAATCTTTGTTAAATTGTTTTCTAATAGCCTGACAGGTTTTTACGCCTGTTATTTTTGCAATAGCATACCATTCATTTGTAGGCTCTAGAGAATCAGTTAGTAAATACTCTTCTTTTAGTGGTTGTGGTGCCAATTTTGGATAGATACATGAACTGCCTAAGAAAATAAATTTCTCAATTCCTGCATTTAATGCGCCATCAATCAAGTTGTTCTGAATTTGCATATTCTCCATCAAAAAAGGATAGGGATAATTATTATTCGCTAGAATTCCACCTACTTTTGCAGCTGCATCAATAACCACATCTGGTTTTTCAGTTGCATAAAATTCATTAACTGCTTGTTGATTTCTTAAATCTAGTTCACCGCTAGTTTTACCTAATAAATTTGTATATCCTTTCTGTTCTAAAGCTCTCCATACTGCGGACCCAACCATACCTCTATGACCTGCGATATAAATTTTAGTTTTCTTATCCATAAAAAAGCTTTATTAGTCTGATGTTTGCAAATTTAATATAAATTTTAACTAATTATAGCAAAAAACTGCAATTAGTCTTTTAGAATTAGCTGATTTAGAACTCATTTATTGCTCTTTGTATGTATTCGTCTTCTGCACTTAGTACTGAGTAATAAATGTCATTATCCCAAAGGTTACGGCATGTTGTTGCTTTTAATAGGTTACTGAAATATTTCAATTCAGTATTTCCTAGTTTCAGTTTAAAATCTTTATCTTTTTTAGTTACAAATGATTTGTATTGTGTGTAAATAATGGCTTTATCAATTTCGGTGTGCAATTTGATATTTTTCTTTTTCAACTGTTCACTTTGCTTTAGGCAAAACTCATTTAACCAGCCTTTACTTATCATGGTGTTTATTTGTAAATAGTTTGCTGTGCTGTCTCTTTTTATGATAATATCTGGAGTAATACCTCCGCCACCATATACAGTTCTTCCGTTTTTAGTAGTGTAAGTTAAGCTGTCAGGATGGCTTGTTGATGTATCGTTTCTGGTGTATTGTTCCAAGTAATAATCCTTTTCATTCTTCCCGTAATCTTTTTGTATGCATCTGCCAGATGGCGTATAGTATCTTTGTGTAGTAAGGCGAATTACTGATCCGTCTTGAAGCGGGATCTGTTCTTGTACTAAACCTTTCCCGAATGATCTTCTTCCTATAATTTTTCCTCTATCATTATCTTGTAAAGCTCCTGACACAATTTCGGATGCGGATGCTGAACCTTCATCAATAAGCACAATTACCTTTATGTTTTCTAGTTGCCCATTCTGTGTGGCAAATGTTTCTTCTTTAGGTCTATTTCTGCCTTCAGTAAATACGATTAGCTCTCCATCTTTTAGGAATTCATCACACATTTGGTTGGCTATATGTAGGTATCCACCAGGGTTTCCTCTCAAATCAAGGATGAGTTTCTCCATTCCTTCTTGTTGTAGAGAATTTACTTTCTCCATCATCTCGTCATATGTAGTGGCGGCAAATCGGTTTATTTTTAAGTAGCCGATATGGTCTTTTAGCATAATTCCAGCATCTACACTATATAAAGGAATGTCATCACGGGTTATAGCAAAAGGCATAAGTTCTAGTTGTCCTCTTCTTTTTATATTTATGTTTACAATGCTGCCTTTTTCTCCTCTGAGTAATTTTATTACACCTTCATTTTTTATGCCTGTACTGGCAACATCTTCTTTTTCTACTGATATAATTCTGTCGCCTGACTGTATGCCAAGTTTTTCTGATGGCCCTCCTGAAATGGCTGAAACTACTACTATACTGTCATCAATAATATTGAATTGCACTCCTATTCCGCTAAAACTCCCTTGCATATCTTCTTCTACAGCTTGGTATTTTTTTACGGGTATGTAAGCGGAGTGGGGGTCAAGCTCATTAAGTATTGCATTAATGGTTTTGTCTTCAAAATCGCTTGCGTTTAGCGTGTCCACATAGTGCTTGTCAATTAGATTGAGTATGGCATTTATTTTTCCTTCTTCATTTGTTGTTGAGGGGTTGTTACCTATATTCCCTATAAGAATTCCACTGCAAATCAGCAGGGCGTAAATAAGGGGTTGTAATTTCTTCATTATAGTTTTTGCTTGTCAAATTCTACTACTTCTACACCTGCTTCTTTTAAGAAATCTATTCCGGATGTATCCTTATACTTGTTAATGAATACAAGTCGTTTTATCCCAGCTTGATGTACGAGTTTACTGCATTCTTTACAAGGGGACAAGGTTAAATATACGGTTGCTCCGCTACAATCATGAGTGGAGCTTGCGGTTTTTAGTATGGCATTGGCTTCAGCATGCAATACATACCAGTGTGTTTTTTCATTTTCATCTTCACAGCAATTTTCAAATCCTGTTGGAGCTCCATTGTAGCCATCAGAAATTATCATTCTGTTCTTTACGATTAGTGCACCCACTTGTTTGCGTTTACAATGGGATAGCTTTGCCCATTCTATCGCCATTCTTAGATAGGCTCTATCGTATTTCTCTTGTTTTGTATTGGTCATGTGTTGCTGTAAATAAGGGGGCAAGATACAAAAAGAACTTGTATTTTTAAGGATATAAAAAAAGCAGAAACTTATCGTTTCTGCTTTAGTACCCAGAGCCGGGCTCGAACCGGCACGAGTTACCTCATTGGTGTTTGAGACCAACGCGTCTACCAATTCCGCCACCTGGGCAAGTGGACTGCAAAAATAGATGTTTACTGCAAATCTCACGCCTTTTAACTAAAAAATAAAATCATTAGTCTATTTAAGCCCTAAAGTGTATATTTGCACCCCTTTTTTAACAAGGTATACCAATGGAAAGACCAATTAAATTTTTTGCAGGAAATAATACTAAGCACTTAGCTAGTAAAATTGCTAATTCCTTTGGTGTTGAGCTAAATAAGTCCTCAATAATTGAATTTTCTGATGGTGAGTTTGAACCTTCATTTGACGAAACAGTGAGGGGTGCGGATGTGTTTTTAATTCAATCTACCACACCTCCATCTGATAATTTGATGGAATTATTGCTAATGATTGATGCTGCAAAAAGAGCTTCAGCTGCCAATATTATTGCAGTAATGCCCTATTTTGGCTATGCTCGTCAGGACAAAAAAGGAAAACCAAGAGTGCCGATAGGGGCTAAGTTGGTTTCTAATTTACTTACCGCAGCAGGTGTTGATCGTATCATGACTATGGATCTTCATGCCGATCAAATTCAAGGTTTCTTTGAAGTTCCTGTTGATCATTTATATGCTTCTGAGCTTTTTATTGAAGATATTACAAGTCTTAATTTAGCTAATTTAATTATTGCTTCACCTGATATGGGGGGTAGTAAAAGAGCAAATGCATATGCTAAAATCTTAAATTCAGGAGTTGTTATCTGTTACAAAGAGCGTAAGCAAGCCAATGTTATTGGTGAGATGAAAATATTAGGAGATGTAAAAGGTAAGGATGTTGTAATCATTGATGACATGGTAGATACTGGAGGGACTCTTACTAAAGCTGCCGATTTAATGATAGAAAGTGGAGCAACAAGTGTAAGAGCATATTGTACACATGGTATTTTATCAGGTACAGCTTACGATAGGTTAGATAGTTCAAATATTGCGGAATTAGTAATTACAAACACAATTCCTAAAACACATAATAGTAGTAAAGTAAGAGAGATTTCAGTTGCTGATTTCTTTGCTCAAACAATCACTTCAGTAGTGAAAAATGAGTCCATTTCTGATAAATGGAAAAGCAACCAATAAATTAAGAATTAATAATCAAATTTAAATAAAGATGAAAACACTAGCAATTAACGTAAAAGAAAGACAGAATGTTGGGAAAACTAACACTCGTGCGTTAAGAAATCAGGGTAACGTACCATGTGTACTTTACGGGGGAGAAAAGCAAGTGACTTTCTATGCTCATGAAAATGACTTTAGAAAGCTTGTGTATACTCCAGATACTTTTATAGTTGAATTAAGCATTGATGGTACTGTTACTAAAGCCATTATGCAAGACATTCAATTTCACCCAGTAACGGACAAAATACTACACATTGATTTCTTAGAAGTATTTGACAACAAAGCAATCACAGTTTCTATTCCAGTTATCTTAAATGGTACTTCAATAGGGGTTAAGAATGGAGGTAACTTAATGTTCAGAAGAAGTAAAATTATTACTAAAGGTTTAGTAGCTAATTTGCCTAATTCAATTGAGTTAAACATTGATCAATTAAATATCGGGATGTTCATTTATATTAAAGATATTACTATTGAAGGATGTGAGTTAGTAGCTCCAGGAAATTCAGTTGTAGTAGGTGTTAAAACTGCAAGAACTGTTGTTGAGGAAGAAGAAACAGAAGGTGCAGAAGTTGCAGAAGGAGATGCTCCTGCTGAAGGTGCAGATGCGCCAGCTGCTGAGTAAATCATGAAATACTTAATCATTGGATTAGGTAACCCTGGTGCTGAGTATGAAAATACAAGGCACAATATAGGATTTAAAATGTTGGATAAGCTTGCGGGCTTATCCAACATTTCTTTTTCTACCGAAAGGTTAGCTGATGTTGCACAGGTAAAATTTAAGGGTCGTACTTTAGTTTTGGTTAAACCAAATACCTTTATGAATCTTTCAGGTAAGGCTGTAAAGTACTGGATGCAACAAACTAAGGTCGATATTGAAAATATTTTAGTAGTTACGGACGATATTTCTTTGCCTTTTGGCATTGTTCGTATGCGAAAAAAGGGCTCTGATGGTGGTCATAACGGATTGAAAGATATCCAAAACCAGTTGGCAACTAGTATTTATCCAAGGTTGCGTTTTGGTGTTGGTGACGACTTTTCCAGAGGAAAACAAGCTGAATATGTCTTAGATAATTTTACTGATCAGGATTACATTACTATGGATGATCGTATGGATTTAACGGTGAAAATGATTCAGGCATTTACTAGTATGGGTATAGGTCGTACCATGTCCGATTTTAATGGAAAATAATTTGTTTAATTAAGGTGCTGATAGTTTAAAAATAATTAAATTTGCAGCACTCGAAACGGTATCGTGGCCGAGTGGCTAGGCTATGCTCTGCAAAAGCATCTACAGCAGTTCGAATCTGCTCGATACCTCCAAAAAATGCTTGTTAGAAATAACAAGCATTTTTTTTTATATTTGTCCATCTTAATTTTAAGCATGCAAAAAATAAAAACCCTTTTCATAATTGCAATTCTATTTGCCAGTTTATCGGTAAACGCACAATGTGATTATAACCTTGATAATTATTCACATATTAATTGTTATGGAGACAATACTGGTGCAATTGATATCACTTTATTAAATTCAAATACAACCTTTTGGTGGACTGGAATAGGGGGTTTTACTTCTAATTCGGCTAATATTAGTAATTTGATTGCTGGTGATTATGTGCTGCATTTGATGAATAACTTGGTTCCTGGGGACACAAGTACTACGGTTATTTGTTATGTAGTTGATTCTATTACAATTGAAGAAACCTTACAAATTGATGCTACTTTTGAGTTATCTACTATGTGTAATGAAAATGATTCAACTGATGTAATTACCAGTATATGGGGAGGGACGCCATCTTATACTACTTTGTGGAGCACAGGTGATACAGCAAGAAATACTGATAGTTTAGCCCCTAGTAATTTGCCTTATCAGTTATTTATTACTGATGCAAATAATTGTACTAGGACGAAAGACCTTTATATTAATGCTGCTACCGCTATGAATCCTTTTATGTCTTCAGTTGGTGTAATCTGTAAAGATGATAATAGCGGTTCGGCAAGGGTATTTGTAACTAAGGGTACAACTCCATTTCAGTTTCAATGGTCAACAGATAGTACTTTTGCTATTCAGCACGATTCTTTTTCAGTTGTTGAAGGATTGTTTCCTGGAGAATATCATGTAAAAATTACTGACGCAATGGGCTGTGTAACACGTGATACTATTGAAGTAAAATCAAACCCTGCCATTTGTATTACAATTTATAAAGTATTTTCTCCTAATGATGATAATACACATGAGTTCTGGGAAATAGAAAATATAAATCTATATCCTGAAGCTTTAGTTCAGGTTTATGATAGATCAGGTAGGCAAGTTTACAATAGAAGAAATTATATTAATGCTGAAGAAGATGCTTTTTCAGGTAAAGACCAACAAGGAAGAACACTTCCGTCAGGGTCATATTATTATATAATTGATTTAGAGAATGAGGATACAGTATTTAAGGGGGTGTTAACAATTGTAAGATAATGAGAAAAATAATATTAATTTTAAGTCTGCTTTTAAGTGTTAGTGTATTTGCACAGCAAGAACCATTATTCACACAATACTATAACAATGATATGGCAATTAATCCTGCCGTTTCAGGAAGTAAAACTTATAATCCTCTAAGTATACAAACTAGGCAGCAATGGTTGGGTTTTGAGGGAGCGCCATTAAGTACGAATATAAGTTACCATGGAGCATTAAACAATCGTTCTGCCATGGGAGGTTACCTTATGTTTGACAAAGCGAATCCTTCTTTACAAGCAAATTTGCAATTAAATTATGCTTATCATATCCCTCTTAACTATAATAAGGTAAATCTTTCTTTTGGTGTTGGCGCTAAGCTAATGTACTATAATTTGGATTTTAAAAATGAGGATTTGCCACCTGGAATTGATCCTGCTTATTCTGCAAGTTCTTATGATAATACAATTGGTGATGCTTCTGCAGGAACTTATTTGTATGGTAGAAATTTTTATTTAGGTTTTTCTGCTTCTAATTTGTATCAATCTACTTTTAATACCCCTATTAGGTTAAGTCCTGTTTCTAACAAACTATTTCGTAACTACTATACTATGGGGGCTTATCGTTTTAATATTATGAATAGAGATTGGCAACTTGAACCTTCTTTTTTGTTACGTAAAATGGAATTGCATAATAATGTAACAGATATTACTACTCGAATTATTTACCTAGAAGATACATGGGCAGGATTAACGTATCGATCAAATGGAACTTTAGTTTTTGGTTTTGGTTTTTTAGCTAATAAAATACATATATCATATACTTATGACCATACTTTTGCTGGTGAGATTATGCAATATACTTATGGTACGCATGAGATTGGGCTTTCTTACAAAATTCAAACTCGAGCTTCTCAAAGGCATATAGGTTTCTGGGATTATTAAAATGAGAAAAATAGAACATATAGGTATTGCTGTTCACGATATTGAAGCCTCAAATAAAGTATTTACTAAAATATTTGGTAAAGAAAGTTACAAATCAGAATCCGTAGAATCAGAATCCGTAATTACTTCTTTTTTTCAGGTTGGCGAAAGTAAAATTGAATTAGTTGCAGCAACTAATCAGGACAGCCCTATTGCAAAATACTTAGCTAAGAATAGAGTAGGAATGCACCATATTGCTTTTGATGTTGCAGATATAGAAGCGGAAATGAAACGCTTACAATCAGAAGGAATCAGGACTTTGAACGACAAGCCAAAACAAGGGGCGGACAACAAGTTAATATGCTTCTTACATCCTAAGGATACCAATGGTGTACTTATAGAATTATGTCAGGAAATAGGGTGATAATATCTTCATTATCTAATAAATGATGAGAATGTATTCCTAATTTTTTTGCACCTGCTATGTGTTGTGGCGAGTCATCAATAAAAAATACTTCTTCAGCCTTTAGTTTCTGTTCCTTTAGGATATATTCAAATATTTTAACATCTGGTTTTCTTAAACCTAATTCATGAGATAAATACATTTTGTCAAATAACTCACAAAATGCTAACCATTTTTTATCTCCTAACTGTTCCTTAAATGCATTAATATGAATAGCATTTGTGTTGCTTAGCAGGTAAATATTATGATTGTCTTTTAGTTTTTTTATCAGTTGTAATCGTTCCTCAGGTAAATCTAATAGCATAGCATTCCAAGCCTGCTCTACTTGTATAATGTTTGCATTGTTAGTTTTTTTTTGTAATGCTTTCAGGAATTGATTACTGCTAATCATGCCTGTTTCAATTTGATTGAATAAATCCGTTTGAACTTTTTTAGAATAAAAAGTTGCTGCATTTTTTACCCCTAATTTGGTAAATTCATCTATCGTATTTTGATAGTTAATATTAAGGATAACAGCTCCTAAATCAAAAATAATAGCTTTGCATTTTTTCATTTGGTAAACATGCAAATTATTGAACAATTTTGATAGTTTTGCACTTACTTTTTAAACAGGGCCCATAGCTCAGCTGGTTAGAGCACTTGACTCATAATCAAGGGGTCGCTGGTTCAAGCCCAGCTGGGCCCACAAAAACCTCACCTCTTTGGTGGGGTTTTTTATTGACTAAAATGTTCTTTAACTAAATTTTTAATAGGGGATTGTACGATTTCTTGAACCTGAATTTTTTCCTTTTCAGCAATCTCATATATATAGTCTTGCAAGTAAAAAGCAACTGAACCTACAAAGGTAAGAGGGTGCTTCTTGTAATTGTCAAAACATTTAATGTGGATGTCAAAAAAATGCTGTATTCCGTTTCTAAAAATTGTATCAAAGATTACTTCTTGTTTATTCTCGTGCATAAACCTAAAAAAGGAAGCTAAATATAGGTTTGGTTTTTCTAGGTTATATATTTTTTCAATAATTACTTCAGCTCTTTCTGGCGTCCAGCTTTCGAATTTTTCTATAATTTTTTTTGGTAAAGCCTTGTTTACATATAGATTGATAAGCTGTTTTCCGAAATAATTTCCGCTTGCCTCATCCCCAGTAATATACCCTAATGATGGTGCATTTTCTATGATATTCTGGCCATCATAAAAACAAGAATTAGAGCCTGTTCCTAGGATAGAGCAAATTATTGGCGTGCTAGTGTAGGTTGCTTTTACAGCAGCATCTAAGTCATGCTTAATATAGATCTTTGCATGAGGAAAAAACTTTTGCATTGGCTTTGCCAAAATTCTATTTCTTTCAGCAGAAGAGCAGCCTGCTCCATAAAAATAAATTGCGGTTATTTTTTCTTTTATTGGGTTTAGAGTGCTTTCTTCAAGTGCATCTAATAAGTTTTTATCAGAAGTATATTTGGGATTAAATCCAACGGTCTTATGTATTTGAATAATTTCTCCGTAATTTGAACATGCTGCCCAATTGCATTTTGTTGATCCGCTATCTGCTATAAGTATCATGTGATAAATTTCTTCAACAAATGTAAATGAAAATTGCACATTTTGCGTTCAATTTAGAGGTAATCCTTATTTTAGCACTTAAATTAATTGTTTATGAAAACCATATTTTTAGTTCTATCATTGCTAGCAGCACAGCTTTGTTCTGCTCAAATTGATTTGTTAAAAATGGCTAGTACTAAAGCAAGTACTTTACTTTCCTCTTCTGCTACTAAAGATGAAGTAGCGAAAGGATTAAGGGAAGCTTTGGTTATTGGAGCTGATAAAGCTACTGAGAGTGCGTCAGCTAAGGATGGCTTTTATGCAAACAAAGTTATTCGTATTCCTTTTCCTGCTGAGGCTGAGAAAATGAAGAAAACCTTGCAAAAGGCAGGGATGCAATCACAAATTAAGGATTTTGAAAAGAGTATAAACTCAGCAGCTGAATTGGCTACTAAACAGGTGTTAGTTATTTTTGTTGATGCAATTACCAATATGAGTATTCAAGATGCATTCCAGATCTTAAAAGGAGAAAATACGGCTGCAACTTCTTATTTAAGAAAACAAACAAGTGCACAATTGTATAATAAAATAAAGCCAATAGCAAAAAAAGCTATTCAGCAAGTTGAGGTTACAAAATATTGGAATCCGTTGGTGAAGACGTACAATACAATTCCTTTTACAAAAGCAGTAAACCCTGATTTGGAGGGTTATGTGACTAATAAAACAATTGAAGGAATTTTTGTGCTTATTGCTAATCAAGAAAAGGAAATTAGAAATAATCCCAAGGCCAGAACTTCAGCACTATTACAAAAAGTATTTAAATAAAAACTATGGAAAAAAACGATCAACTTTTAATGCAATTAATTTACATGTTCCACACTTCTGCTATGCAAGGATTGGGTAAAATTGCTGACCCAACAGGGCAGGTAAGCCGTAATCTTGAATATGTAAGTCAAACTATTGATTTGATGGAAATGTTAAAAGTAAAAACAAAGGGAAATATTACTGATGAAATTGAGAAATTGCTTGATGGAATGCTTTCAGAATTACGCTTAAATTATGTGGACGAAAAAGCTAAGCCTGAAAATAAAGTTGAGGAAGAAACTAAAAAATCAGATGATAAATAAATTCAAAGAATTATGGGCAGATTCGACTAATAGAAAAGTAATTATTCTATTTATCGGAATTGTAATTTTACTTATTATTTCTCTTTTCTTTCAGCAGAATAGAATGGAACAGCAAATGCAATTAAAAGTTCAATTTATTGAACAAAAAAATATGTTGCGTGACGAGTTGGATGATTTGATAGATGAACATGATGATTTGTTAGATGAATATGGCGATTTGAATGAACAATTGTCTGAAAAGGACTCTGTTATTCAACATCAAATTGCTGAGATTAGAAACCTAATAAGAACCAAAAGTGACCTGAATGAGGCTAAAAGAAAGATAGTGGCTCTAAAGGATATTTCAAAAAGATATTTGGCTAATATTGATTCTTTATTGGTTTTGAATGAAGTACTCGTGTTAGAAAAAGATAGTGTTGTAAAAGTGAATAAGGATATAAACTGGAAGAACTATAAGCTAAATAAGCAAAACAAAAAACTAGCGGAAAAAGTTAGTAAAGGATCTGTTTTGGAAGTCTTTGGTGTTGAGGTTGAAACTATTCGCTATAGAAGTACAGGGAGGGAGTTAGCGACTAAATTTGCTAAAAAAGTACAGAAAATTAGGACTTGCTTTTCCGTTTCGGCTAACCAGATTTCTGATGCTGAAATAAAGACTATTTACTTGCAAATTGTAGATGGTGGAGGAGAATTAGTTTTTGGTACGGATACACTTACAACTCTTGTTACTGACTCTAGTTACAACTGTACTGGTTTAGCTGAATTTGAATATAATAATATTGAAATGACACATTGTTTTGAGTGGGAAAGAGTGCAAGTATTATCCCCAGGAGTGTATCAGGTTAATTTAATTATTGAGGGAGGTATTGCTGCTCGAACGAAATTTAAACTAAGATAAATGCCAACTATAATCACCTATAATATTAACGGAATTAGGGCTGCTATTAAAAAGGATTTACCTCAATGGTTAAGTGCTTCTAAAGCAGATGTTTTATGTTTGCAAGAAATTAAAGCAAAGCCCGAACAATTTGATGAAGCCATCTTTAATGAGCTGGGTTATACTTGTTTTATCAATTCTGCTGAAAAACCTGGATATAGCGGGGTTGCTATCTTGTCAAAGATAAAACCTAATCATGTTGAGTATGGTTGTGGTATCGAAAAAATTGATTTTGAAGGGAGAGTGATTCGAGCAGATTTTGAAGATTATTCTGTAATGAGTGTTTATTTTCCTTCAGGAAGTAATCCTTTAAGGCAAGCTTTTAAAATGGAGTTTTTGGCTTTATTTTTCGATTATATTTCGAAATTAAAAAAGAAAATTCCCAATCTTATTATTTCAGGTGATTATAATATTTGCCATACTGAAATTGATATTCATAATCCTAAAGTTAATAAAAATTCATCAGGCTTTTTACCAGAAGAAAGAGAATGGGTAAGTCAATTTATTGCAAATGGTTTTGTAGACTCTTTTAGGCAGTTAAATACTGATCCGCATCATTATAGTTGGTGGAGTTACAGAGCAAATTCAAGAGCCAAAAACTTGGGTTGGCGTATTGATTATAATATGATTTCTAATTCTCTTTTGCCTAAACTAAAACGTGCGCAAATTTTACCTTCAGCTAAGCATTCTGACCATTGCCCAGTACTTGTTGAGCTAGCGGATTAGATTTCTTATATTTGCCAACTTCAAAATTAAATTATATGGCAATATTACAGACAGCTGAAAGAAGCTCACATCTTGATCCTTCAGAAAATGTTATTTATCAAAGGCACTTAATCGCTTATAAAGAAGCTGCTAAATTAGTTAGCGGAACTGTACTTGAAGTAGGGAGTGGTGAGGGGTATGGAATCATGGAATTAGCTCCTAAATCTGATCATTATATTGCAGTTGATAAGTACAACACTGAAATTAGTGATGAGTTAAAGAAAGAAAATAATATTACATTTATTCAAACAGAAGTCCCTCCTTTAAAAGGGATTGAAGATAATAGTATTGACTTTGTAGTTACCTTTCAAGTGATTGAGCATATTGAAGATGACGAAATGTTTTTGCAAGAAATCCATAGGGTATTAAAGCCAGGAGGGAAGGTGATTTTAACAACACCAAATATTATGATGTCCTTGACTAGAAACCCTTGGCATACTCGTGAATATACTCCTGAACAAATGGGGGAGGTGCTTAAAAGCTCATTTGATAATTATGAGTTGAAAGGAGTTTTTGGGAATGATAAAGTAATGGACTATTACAATAAGAATAAAGAGTCTGTTCGTAAAATTACTCGTTTTGATATCCTGAATTTTCAATACTGGTTACCAAGATGGATATTACAAATTCCTTACGATATCTTAAATAGATTTAACCGTCATAGTTTACAAGATGCTAATAAAGGAATTGTAAATTCTCTTGTCTATTCTGATTATTCAATTTCAGCTTCTAATACTCAGTGCTTAGATCACTTTTGTATTGCTACCAAGTAGTACTAAAATTATACCCTTTTGTTTTTAATTGCTGAATTGTCTTTTCTAGAATTGGCTCAAGGTTTTTAAAACTCATCAGATTGTTGTGCATTACTATTATTGATCCTGATGTAGTATTTTGTATAATATTTTCTTGTACTTTTTTAGGGCTAGTATTCTGCTTAAAATCATAACTAAGCACATCCCATAGAATGATTTTATATTTTTCTTTTAGTACTGCAATTTGTGTTTTAGTGATTTTTCCGTAAGGTGGTCGAAACAATTTATTGTTAGGCATTAATTCTTGACAATTTTCTATATCCTCTAAGTACTTTTCTTTATTGGTAAGCCATCCGTTTTTATGGGAATAGGAATGGTTTGCTATTGTGTGCCCGTCTTTAATAATAGCACCTACAAGTTCTGGAAATTCTTCTATTTGTTGTCCAACTAAAAAGAAAGTAGCTTTTACATTTTCCTTTTTTAAAACAGATAAAATCCAAGGCGTAACTTCAGGGGTTGGTCCATCATCAAAAGTAAGCCAGATTTCTTTATCTAGCGTCTCTTTCCTCCAAACTAATGAAGGAAAGAGTGCTTGTATAAATTTTGGTGTTGTTACAAACAAGTTTATTATTGAACGCTTAAATATTCATCCATAAAAGTATTGATGCGATAAGTTTCATAATCAATTTCTACTTTATTACCTCCTTTATTTTTGTAATAAACTCCTTCTTGATCAGCATAAGTAAATGATGAATCTTCTAATTTATGAATCTGAATAATCCTACCTAAACTGCTAAGTACTTGTCCTGTTATTCCTATGTTTTGCTTTAACCCACTACCTCTTTCAAACTCTTTTAAGTATTTAATTTCGGTTAAGTAATCGTCAATCATTACAGCTAGTACTTTTTTTGCCTTTTCATCTTTTCCTATCTTGTAATAGATGTCAATAATTGGTAATGCAAAATAACTTAAGTTAACGACATCTCTAGGGAACTCCGCCATACATTTATCCAATGTTTCAATTGCCCTAGCTGTATCTCCTTTTTGGAATAAGGCTTCCGCTAAACGTGAATAGTTATTTCTGAAATTCATAACCATTCTGGTATTGGTTTCATCAAAATATAGGTCAGAATTATTGAAGCCTCCCCATTCAAAATCTTTCACTAATCTTTCATACATTTTTTCAGTATGAACAGCTCCGGTTTGCCCATCAGGAGACTTTGCTACATACGGTACAAGTCTATATGCTAAGCCTTCTAGCTGAAAGTATTTTTCTAAGCCCATAAAGTTATCTCTTCCTACAGTAATTGCAAAGTAAATAGGACGCTCCCAATTGAAGTTAGCTAAGATATCTAATACCATCAATTTGTTTTTATAAAGCCCGTTTCCTTTTAGTTTGAATTTTATCTCATCTAAAATTTTATCGTGATATTCTGTAGGAATAAATGATTTTACATTTTCTTTATTTACCGTAAGTTTTAGTTTTTTAGTAGGGCAATAGCTCCTTAATCCTGCTGAAGTATTTATCTTAGCTTTTGCGCTTTTACTATTGATAAAGTTGACAACATCCTTCACTTCAACATAATCTTTAAATCGTTCATTTATTGGAGTGTAATCTCTTGTTCCTGCTCTGTAATCTTCATGTTCTAATGATGATGGAATAGGGGGAGCATCATAAGAAGCTCTTTTCATTTGATCAATATACCAAGGGGTGTTGAATAAAGATAGATTAACCACTTTAATGTCTGTTCGTATGCCTTCTACTTCCTGTGCGTACCAAAGTGGGAAAGTATCATTGTCCCCATTAGTAAATAATATAGCATTTTTATCACAAGAATTGAGGTAATTTTTTGCAACCTCTAAAGCAGTAAATCTTCCGCTTCTATCATGGTCATCCCAATTTTCAGCTGCCATTAATGTTGGGATAATAAGTGCTATAACGGTAGCTAAACCCGCACTTGCGGTGGAACTCATTCTTTTGCTTAAAAAATCATAGATTCCTAAAACACCCATTCCTATCCAAATTGAAAAGGCATAAAAAGAACCTACGTAAGCATAATCCCTTTCTCTTGGTTGGAATGGTACGACATTTAAATATATGATAATCAATACTCCTGTAAATAAGAAAAATAACAAAACAGCTAAAGCATCTTGGTTGTTCTGTTTAAAGTGGAATAACATTCCTATCAACCCTAAAATTAGGGGGAGGAAATAATAATGATTTTTCCCTTTATTTTTCCCTAAATAATCAGGGACATCTACTTCTGCTGAAGGCGTACCTAATCTTGCATTGTCAATAAATCCTATTCCGCTTTCCCAGTTTCCTTTTAAAGAATTTCCATCCATATTCATGAAATCATTCTGCCTTCCAGCAAAATTCCACATAAAATAACGAATATAGGACCAGCCAATTTGATATTTAAAAAAGTAAGTTAGATTTTGACCAAATGTAGGTATAGCATCTTTGTTTTTTAATCCTGCCCAAGTTACATATCCTCCAGCATGACGAGCCTGGGTATTGCTCCAAATTCTTGGGAATAACATTTTATCTTTTTTGCTGTAATTTGGAAGCGTATTTTTTCTCCTGTCAATTACAACATATTTCCCTTTCTTTTCATCCTTTGCATAAACAGGGTTTCCATCCAAATAAGGTTTTTTGTTATCTAGTTTTGCATTAAAATGTTGCCCGTAAACAATCGGCCAGCTTCCATACTGTTCTCTTTTTAAATAAGATAAAAGTCCAACTGCATCTTCAGGATTATTTTCATCAATAGGAGGGTTTGCGTTAGAACGAACTACTAAAATTGCAAATGATGAATACCCTATTAATAACATCATGGTCCCTAGTATTGCTGTATTCCAAACAGCTTTGTTGTGTTTCTTAGTATAGGTTAGTCCGAATGCAATTGCACCTATAACTGAAAGGAAATAAATAATAGTTCCTGAGTTAAATGGCAAGCCGATAGTATTTACAAAAAATAACTCAAAAGTAGAAATTAAACTTACAGCTCCTGGAATAATAACGCCTTGAACGATTCCTAGTAGAATCATTGAAATGATGAATGCTTTTATCGCTCCTGACTTTGTGAATTCATATTTTTTGTAATAATAAATCATTCCCATAGCTGGGATAGTAAGTAAGCTTAATAAATGAACTCCAACTGAAAGTCCAATTAAATACGCAATTAAAACTAGCCATCTACTTGCATTAGGTTGGTTAGCTTCTTGCTCCCATTTCATAATACACCAAAAAGTTATGGCTGTAAAAAAGGATGACATGGCATATACTTCTCCCTCAACTGCCGAAAACCAAAAAGAGTCGGAAAAAGTATAAGCTAAAGCCCCTACAATTCCACTACCTAAAACCGCATAGATTCTACCTGTTTCGTAATTATTGTCTTTAAAAAACATCTTTCTACCAAAGGCTGTAATCGTCCAAAAAAGAAAAAGAATAGTAAATGAGGAACATAATGCAGATAAAATATTGATAGCAACTGCTACTTCAGATGTTCCTTGAGCTGCAAAAAGCGTAAAAATTCTACCAAATAACTGAAATAATGGAGCTCCAGGAGGATGCCCAACTTCCAATTTATAAGCGGTTGCAATATACTCGCCACAATCCCAAAAACTTACGGTTTGTTCGATAGTAGATAGGTAAACAAATGAAGCGATTAAAAACACGCTCCATCCAATAATATTATTTAGTTTTTTAAATTGATTCATTTTTAAATAGTGCTTTTTTGTTAGGAGGGCGAATGTATAAAATTAATTACTGATTTCCATCTTGATTTTATAATAACGAAAAAATGAGAATTTATTTTGTTCTTCTTACTTAATTGTTATTTTTGCCGACCAATTAGTACAATGCCCGATGGTGTAACTGGCAACACGTCTGCTTTTGGTGCAGAAGAGTCTAGGTTCGAGCCCTAGTCGGGCAACTTTTACAAACTGAAGCTTAATTTTAAAGCTGCTTCAGTAGTTTCATTACAAATATCGGCTAATTTTTAGGCATTTTTTTGCTGATAAATTACTTAGCGATTACTCTCATTATCTTTTATTATTTAAAGTCTAATTAAAATAACTCTTAAAGTTATTTTTTTAGAATATTTAAATAATTATACCGTTTTATTGTTATGATTAATATTGAAAAGGCTGAATTTTTTCTTGTAGAAGCATTCATATAATTTAAAGCGTATGTATGTTGTTATAATCATAAAAAGCATGAGTAAATAATTCTATTTTAGAAAAATCAGAAACAAATGGCTTTATATTGGTCTTTTATAATGATATCCTGATATAAATACACATTATTGAATTGCCGTAATTGATATAAAATTATTAAATGGCATTATTAAAAAGGAATAATTTTGTATATTCGCAAACTATATTACTATTACGACAAATAGTAGAGTAAAACAAGTATTTAAAACAAGTATTATGAAAACAAGTATTATGAAAACAAATTTTACACAAAGTTCACTAAACTTAATGTTAATTTTTACTTTAGGCTTTTTATTGAATCCTACAGGAATTATGGCTCAAACTATGATTCCTTTTTCACCAACAGTTTCGGTTTCACTTTCTAATACTGATTGTGATAGTTTAACAGATTTAACGATTAATGTGAGTCAGGACCCTAATGAGCCTGATATGTACACTTCTACATTTGTTTCGGATGGCGGTTCTTTTGTTATTTCCTCAATGAGTGTTGGAGATACAGTTGGTTCAGCAAT
>Ga0308012_10000571_pt1 | contig 22000 bp, 20 predicted proteins | sample Neamet179_FD_203133 | JGI IMG/M metagenome (GOLD analysis project Ga0308012, IMG submission 203133) | Marine microbial communities from water near the shore, Antarctic Ocean - #179 | ecosystem: Environmental > Aquatic > Marine > Unclassified | place: Southern Ocean | collected 2014-07-25 | reverse complement strand
ATTGAATTTTAGATATAAAAAAACCGCAGTTAAGCGGTTTCTTATCATAAACAATACTCTGTTTATGGCCAAATCTAAATGTTACTAGGTATAACGAATAGACTAAAAAGGTCTTTTTTTGGTGGAGCGGGGGGGAATCGAACCCCCGTCCAAAAAGCCTACATCCTCGGTACTACATGCTTAGTCGCTTATTTATTTAACCAATTAGACGCCAAGCGACAGGCTTCGTCATGGTGAGCTTGATACTATTTCGCGGTTCAGCCTCAAGCGTGCTTCCCTCGCTAACCTATTTGGGGTGACCATCAATCCTCTAACCAATAGGTGAGATTTTGAGGTGATGGCTAGCCTAAGCGGCTAGTGCGAACGTATCGTCGTTAGCAATTATAGTTTTGCGGCTTTTTACCAGGCAAACCGCCCCTGGGCATGCACCTTGGGTTTCGTGAATCTTGTCGAATCCTAGATCCGCCCCAAAGTTTTAATTTTTCTATTATAGACTCGATATGCCTATATGTGCAGTATACAGCGCTTAACCAGAATAGACAACGTGATAATTTTTAATCACTTATCAACACATTTAACGATCCAGGTTTTTATTCTTCATTAATCGACCTTTATCAACCGCCCATTCTCTGTCTTTTATGTCAGAACGCTTGTCATGGTCTTTTTTACCTTTACCAAGATAAAATTCCAGCTTTACCCAGCATTGCTTCCAATACATTGCCGTCGCAATTAAAGAATAACCATCACGTTCAACAGCAGCAATAATTTTTTCTAATTCTCTACGATTAAGTAATAACTTTCTATCTCGGTTAGGATCACACACAACATGACTAGAAGCAGCATTAAGAGGCATTATTTCAGATCCTAATAAATAGGCTTCACCGTCCTTTATATGTACATAACAATCAGAAATATTGACTTTACCACTTCTAATACTCTTAATTTCCCAACCTTGTAGGCTCATTCCACCTTCAAACTTGTCTGTTAAGCTATAGTTGTGTCTCGCTTTTTTATTTGAGGCTATAGTATTACTATTAGCGCTTTTCGATTTTTTCTTAGCCATATTTATCTTCCATTCCTTTGCCACAATAAGCAGCAAACAAGATGATTATACTGAGAATAAATTCTTTTTACATCATCGATTAGTATAATAAATTCATATTTTAGTTAATAATGCTTAGAATAATGCGATTTTTGTGAGGTTTTGTTATCATATTGCCCATTGAGTGACCTAGGTGCAAAGTAAAAATATGCGGAGTATAAAATGCCAACCATAAGTCGTAGTGCTCTAGTAATGCACAGTGTTGATCAAATGTACAAATTAATAAATGATATTCCAGAATATCCTAATTTTTTACCTGATTGTGATGGTAGTAAAGTGATAAGTAAAGATGATAAGTCGGTAACGGCTGCATTACTTGTCGCTAAAGGTGGTTTAAGTAAATGGTTTACCACTAAAAATACATTAATATCGAATGAGAAAATTCATTTGTCGTTAGTCGATGGACCTTTTAAAAAGCTTGAGGGCTACTGGTTATTAACGCCTTTATCTGATAATGCGTGTAAGGTTAGCTTAGAGCTTGAATATGAATTTTCTAATAAACTTGTTTCTTTAGCTTTTGGTAAGGTTTTCGGACATTTTAGTAATAGTTTGGTGAAAGTATTCACGCAGCGAGCAAAAGAAATTTATGGAGTTAATGTTTAGTTATGTTTGTTGATGATAATGCAGAAGAAAGTATTAATAACCCTACCGAAGAGAGTAAAATTACTGTAGAAGTCGTTTATGGTGTCCCGCATAAACAAAAAATACTTACTCTGCTGGTTGATGCCGACATTACCGTAGAGCAAGCTATTATTGATTCTGGCGTTATCGCTTTATTTCCTGAAATTAATCTAGCGATAAATAAAGTAGGCGTGTGGAATAGAACGGTAAAGCTATCTGAAACGGTTAATGATTTAGATAGAATAGAAGTCTATCGTCCTTTACTTTCTGATCCTAAAGATGTAAGAAAGCGACGTGCAGAAAAAGCAAAGCTTGAGGGGCGTGCAGATAAAACAACAGGAGGGCGGGTTAATCCTCTAAGAGCAGATACAAAGTAGTCATTATTTTTTGTTAGTTAGTCTAACTAAAAAGATTAATAAATATTAGATAATAAAAAACAGCATAAATGCCGTTTTTTATTATCTAAAGAGCTAATTTTATTGAGTGAAACACGTATAAGCTAAGTAGATTTTAATCACGTAACAGGTGCTATAGAGCTTTCTCTAGAATAGCATTGTCTTGTTTTTCAACTGTATTGTCTTTTTTTGTACTGCTTTCTAATATGGTATCGGCATTAAAAGGTGTATTAAAGTTTTCTGATAATGTGTAGTCACTAATAGCTGATACTACCTTACCATCAACAAATTTAATGATAAGTTGTATTTTCTTATCATATCGTTTTTCTTGGCCCGATTTTAATGTATAAACATAACTCCAAGTATCGTCATTAAAAGGATCAACAACGACGTGACTACCCAGAATAAATTTAACCTGCTCTTTAGTCATACCGACTTGTAATTTTTCAATACTCTTTCTTTCAATATAGTTTCCCTGTGGAATATCAATACGATAAACCCAACTAGAGCATGAGGATAGCATCATGGCAACGATAATAATGGTAACACGAAAATACATAAAATTTATTTACCTTTAAGTAGCTAAAAAAACAGACTAGAAGTGTGAGCAGGGATAATACCCAAGCCAGGCCTCGATTCAAAGCTATTTATTTTTCTATTCAAAAAAAATTATCGCCATTACTCTCTACATTGTTAACATGACAATGATACTAGCCGGCTAATAGCTCTTGCGCATTAGCTAAGCTGTGCTGTGATATTTTATCACCTGCCAGCAAGCGCGCTATTTCTTTGACACGATTTTGCTGATTTAGTTCACTCACTTTAGTTTCGGTTAGTTGACCATCAGTCAGTTTGCTTACGAAGAGTTGTTGATGGCCTTTACAGGCTACTTGAGGTAAATGGGTAACACAAATTACTTGGGTGTTTTTAGATAGTTCTTGTAGTTTTTTACCTACCATCGCAGCAGTAGGTCCACTAATACCCACATCGACTTCATCAAAAATTAATGTAGGTGTTACCACTTTGTCGGCTAAAATAACTTGCATAGCCAAGCTAATTCGAGATAGCTCACCACCCGAAGCAACCTTATGCATAGCTTCAAGAGCTTGTCCTGGGTTAATACTTACTTGAAAGTTTATTGTGTCTATACCATTTGTATTGATACTGTCTTTACTACTTATACTCGCATTATTGTGTTGTTTATTGTTTTCGACGGCAATATAGAATTGGCCGTGAGGCATATTTAACTCTTGCATACTTTTACTGATAAGTTTACTGAGTTTTTTAGCTGACTGTTGTCGTGAATCTGATAAATTTTCAGCACTCTCAAGATAATGAGTTTTAGTCTGTTCTAATTCATCAATAATGGTATTTATGCGTGTTTCATCGTTAGATATAGAGGCCAGATTTTGTTTTAATTCACCGTGGAAATTAACTAAACTCTCAGGCGATATTTGATGCTTTTTAGCAAGTTGTAACGCGGTAGAGTATCGTTCTTCAATCATGGCATAACTTTGAGGGTCTAACTCTAGTTGTTGAAAGTAATGTTGAAGGTCAGTATTAGCTTCATCTAATTGAATTAATGAATTAGATAATATAGCGGCAACATCGTTTAATTGATTATCAACACGGGCAATTGAGTTAATATTTTCACTGCACTCTCGTAATGAGTCTAAGATATTAAAATTATCATTTTCAGATAATATTTTTAATGAGCTACGTGTTGAGTCAAGTAAGTCTTGTGCATTACTGTGTCGTTTATAGTCTTGTTCTAGTGTTGAAAACTCATCGGGTTGTAATGAAAATTCATCCAGTTCGGTAACTTGATATTGAATAAGTTGCTGTTCCGCTTCACGCTGTTGCTTACTTTGTTGTAGTTGTTCTAATTCTTTATTAAGCTTATTCCATTGCTGCGCGTAATGTTTTACGGCACTAAGTAAGCTTGAGTGGTTGGCATAGTTGTCGAGTAAACGGCATTGTTGATTAGCTTTAACAATTAGTTGGTGATCATGCTGACCGTGTATATTAATTAATAATTGTCCAATCTCTTTTAATTGAACAAGCGGTACTTGGCTACCGTTGATGTAAGATTTAGAACGTCCTTCTGCAGAGATAACACGACGTAAGATGCATTCACTATCATGTTCAGAGACAAGGTCATTTTGTTTCAGCCAAGCGAGTGCCATTTTATTTTTATTTATTTCAAAGGTGGCGGCTAAATCAGCTTTTTTACAATGCGGCCTTACAACATTGGTTGTCGCTCTATCGCCTAAACATAAACCTAACGCATCTATGGCAATTGATTTTCCTGCGCCAGTTTCACCCGTAATTGTTGTCATGCCTGATTGCCAGTCGATATCTAATGAGCGGACGATGGCAAAATTTTGAATGTTAAGTTGCAATAACATAGTTAACCTTAAGCAATAAGCATGAGTAAAAAACCAGTAACTGTTAATTTATACAGGTATTGGTTTTTATTCAAGCTTATTTGTAACTATTTGCTTATTTTGTGTAGAGACGTTGTTGTTGTTGTTGTTGTTGTTGTTGTTGTTTTCTATTTAAGAATTACATCGATAGATTAATAAAGCTTATTACCCCAACCTAACTTATTTCTTAATACGTTAAAATAATTATGATCTAACGGATGAATTAAGCAGATGCTTGATTCGCTTTTTTTAATAATAACTTCATCGCCAGGCATCACTGATAAAATGACATGTCCATCACAACTTACTTGCAAGTTATCATGGTTGTCATTGGCGAGTATTAATTTTATTTCGCTATTACCATCGACGACGATAGGACGGCTTGTCAGTGTATGCGGAAACATAGGGACAAGTGATAGTGCGTTTAAATTAGGTGTTAATATAGGCCCACCAGCAGACATAGAATAAGCGGTTGAGCCAGTTGGTGTTGAAACAATTAAACCATCTGAGCGTTGGCTAAACATGAAGCTACCGTCAATATAGACTTCAAATTCTATCATACTGGCTACTTTACCGGCATGAAGTACTGCTTCATTGACCGCGCTATTTGAGCTTTTTAATTTACCATGACGGTAAACTTCAGCTTCTATTATAAAACGTTGTTCACGATGTGAATTACCGGCCAGTATTTGTGTTAAAGGTTCAATTATGTCAGCAGGAGAAAGATCCGTTAAAAATCCTAAGTTACCTCGGTTTACGCCAATCACACCAATATCAAAGCAGGCAAGTACTCGTGCAGCACCAAGCATATACCCATCACCACCAACAACAATAGCGAGGTCTGCTTTATCACCAATATCGGTTAATGAGCCCGTGCTTATATTTTTTATGTCGAGTGATTTAGCAACCAAATGTTCAACAATCACCTGATACTTATTTGCTAATAAGTAGTCATGCAATGTTTCAATGGTTGTGCTGGCGCCATCATGATTTGGTTTGCCTATCAGGCCAATGGTTTTATAGTGTTGAGCCATGTCGGTATTTACTTTTATTACAATATATACGTAAGTTTCGCTGTATTTAATAGCGTTGTAAAGTTCACTTTTTTATAAAATGTATTAAATCGTGCTTGAATCCTATTTTACAACCCCCATAATGACATCAATAGTTATAAAATTGAGGTTAATTCCATGACAACAGAGTCAACAAACAACGAACAAGAGTTAAATGCAGAACAATTAGCAGATGAAATTGTAAAGCAAGCAGAAGATCAAGTAGAAGAGCAAAATGAACATGCTCAAGAAGCTATCAGCGCCGATCAAGAAAGAATAAATGAATTAGAACTTGCTGTTGCTGCAGCACAATCTACTGTTGTTGATCAAAAAGATTCCGTTGTACGTGCTAAAGCTGAGGTCGACAATATTCGTCGTCGTGCAGCACAAGATGTTGAGAAAGCTCGTAAATTTGCTTTAGAAAAGTTTGCCGGTGAAATGTTAGTATCGGTTGATAATCTAGAGCGCGCACTAGAAAATATCGATAAAGAAGATGAAAGTAATAAAGCTATTATTGAAGGGGTAGAACTTACCCTTCAAGGGTTAATTACTTCGTTAGAAAAATTTGGTGTGAAAGCCGTTGATCCACAAGATCAACCTTTTAACCCTGAATTTCATCAAGCTATGTCAATGCAAGAAGTACCGGGTGTCGCGCCAAATACCGTTATTGCTGTTATGCAAAAAGGCTATGAGTTAAATGGCCGTTTAATTCGCCCTGCGATGGTTATGGTATCTAAAGCTGCACCAAGTGTTGATGCAACAGCTTAATTTTTTTAAGCGATAAATAATAAAACCAGGCATTTGCCTGGTTTTTTATTTTTTATTTTTAAAAAATATAATTTATTTATGTTTTTTGTATGTAAATAGTTGAAAAGTAATTTGCCGACCCCACTTACTATTCAACAAACAATTTAATTAAAATTACTTTATCTCTTTGGATAAAGATTTACGAATAGGAGCTCCCAAGATGGGCAAAATTATCGGTATTGACCTAGGAACAACTAACTCATGTGTTGCTGTTTTAGATGGCGGAAAAGCACGTGTTATTGAAAATGCAGAAGGCGACCGTACTACTCCTTCAATTATTGGTTACACAGATGAAGGTGAAACTTTAGTCGGTCAACCGGCTAAGCGCCAATCAGTAACTAACCCAAAAAACACCTTATTCGCAATTAAGCGTTTAATTGGTCGTCGTTTTGAAGACGAAGAAGTACAGCGTGATATTAAAATAATGCCTTTTGGTATTGTTAAAGCTGACAATGGTGATGCTTGGGTTACAGCTCGCGACAAAAACGTTTCTCCACCACAAGTATCAGCTGAAGTCTTAATTAAGATGAAGAAAACAGCTGAAGATTACCTAGGTGAAACTGTTACTGAAGCGGTTATTACAGTTCCTGCTTATTTTAACGATTCACAACGTCAAGCAACGAAAGATGCTGGTCGTATTGCGGGTCTTGATGTTAAACGTATTATCAATGAGCCAACGGCTGCTGCTCTTGCTTACGGTATGGATAAAAAAGAAGGCGATAAAGTTGTTGCCGTATACGATTTAGGTGGTGGTACATTTGATATCTCAATCATTGAGATTGATGAAATGGACGGCGAACACACGTTTGAAGTATTAGCGACTAACGGTGATACGCATTTAGGTGGTGAAGATTTTGATAACCGTCTAATTAACTACCTTGTAGCTGAATTCAAAAAAGATCAAGGTATGGACTTAACGTCTGATCCTTTAGCAATGCAACGTTTGAAAGAAGCAGCAGAAAAAGCTAAATGTGAACTTTCTTCAGCACAACAAACAGATGTTAACTTACCTTACATCACTGCGGATGCTTCTGGTCCTAAGCATATGAACATTAAAGTGACACGTGCTAAGTTAGAATCTTTAGTTGAAGATATGGTTAAAGCTACTTTAGTGCCACTTAAACAAGCACTTAAAGATGCTGACTTATCAGTAAGCGACATCAATGATGTTATCTTAGTTGGTGGTCAATCTCGTATGCCAATGGTACAAGCTGCCGTTACTGAATTTTTTGGTAAAGAGCCACGTAAAGACGTTAACCCTGATGAAGCAGTAGCGGCTGGTGCAGCGATTCAAGCCGGTGTTCTTTCTGGTGATGTGACTGACGTTCTTTTATTAGACGTTACGCCATTGTCATTAGGTATTGAGACGATGGGTGGTGTGATGACTAAAGTTATCGACAAAAACACAACTATCCCGACTAAGCAATCTCAAACGTTCTCAACAGCAGACGATAACCAGTCAGCAGTTACTGTGCATGTTTGTCAAGGTGAGCGTAAGCAAGCTTCAGCAAACAAATCTTTAGGTCAATTTAACCTTGAAGGTATTGATGCAGCACCACGTGGTACGCCACAAATCGAAGTTACTTTCGATATTGATGCTGATGGTATCTTGCATGTTACTGCTAAAGATAAGAACACAGGTAAAGAGCAAAAAATTACGATTAAAGCTTCTTCTGGTTTATCAGATGAAGAAGTAGAGCAAATGGTTCGTGACGCAGAAGCTAACGCTGATGCTGATGCTAAGTTTGAAGAATTAGTGACAGCACGTAACCAAGCTGACGGTATGGTTCACGCTACTCGCAAGCAAGTTGAAGAAGTTGGCGAAGAGTTACCAAGCGAAGATAAAGAAAAAATTGAAGCGGCGTTAACTGAGCTAGAAACCGCTATTAAAGGCGATGATAAAGAAGCGATTGATGCAAAAACTCAAGCGTTAATGGAAGCATCAGCTAAATTAATGGAACTATCTCAAGCTAAGCAGCAAGCTGAAAGTGCTCCTGAAGGCGAAGCCCAAGAAGCGCAAGCGGCACCTGATGATGATGCAGTTGATGCTGAATTTGAAGAAGTGAAAGAAGACAAGTAATTTTTGATTCACTAAGGTTAGGCTTTATTGCTTAATCTTAGTGTTGAAAAGAGTTAAACTATGTTTCTACAGCAAAGCGTCGATATTTCTCGACGCTTTTTGTGTGTAAAGCAATTGAATATAATTTAAACTTGGTGCTGATTTTCCTGATTTTTATCGTATTTATACGAGTAGATTACGGAGAAATGAAGAAAATTAGTCTCAATCAACTTGAAGTAAAGAATCCTATTTATGTCAAAACGTGATTATTATGAAGCTCTTGGTGTTACAAAAAACGCTGAAGAGAAAGAAATTAAAAAAGCTTATAAAAAATTAGCAATGAAATATCATCCTGATCGTACTGCAGGTGATAAAGCTAAAGAAGAAACGTTTAAAGAAATTAAAGAAGCTTATGAGATCTTAAAAGATGATCAAAAGCGTGCTGCCTACGACCAATATGGCCATGCTGCCTTTGAACAAGGTGGTCATGGTGGTGGCGGAGGCGGAGGTGGCGGATTTGGCCAAGACTTCGGTGATATTTTTGGTGATATTTTTGGTGGCGGCGGTGGTCGTGGACGTCAACGTCAACAACGTGGCTCAGATTTACGCTATAACGTAGATTTATCACTTGAAGATGCTGTTAAAGGCAAAAGCCTTGAAATAAAAGTGCCAACTTATGTTAGTTGTGATCCTTGTGATGGCTCTGGTGCTAAACCAGGTACTTCGGCTAAAACGTGTAGTACTTGTCATGGACATGGCCAAGTACAAATGCGCCAAGGTTTGTTTGCTGTTCAGCAAACCTGTCCAACGTGTAGTGGTCAAGGTAAAGTTATTACTGAAAAATGTAATTCATGCCGTGGTCAAGGCCGTGTTGAGAAAAATAAAACCTTATCAGTTAAGATCCCAGCGGGTGTTGATACGGGTGATAGAATTCGTTTGTCAGGTGAAGGAGAAGCTGGCGAGCATGGTGCTCCAGCAGGTGACTTATACGTACAAGTTAATGTAAGAGATCACGAAATATTTGTACGTGATGAAAATCATTTGTATTGTGAAGTCCCTATTAGCTTTGTTACTGCCGCTTTAGGTGGTGATATTGAAGTACCAACACTGAGTGGTAAAGTTAAGTTAAAAGTCCCTAAAGAAACACAAACAGGCAAAATGTTCCGTTTACGTGGTAAAGGCGTTAAATCAGTACGTAGTTCTTCTACGGGTGATTTAATGTGTAAAGTTGTGATTGAAACGCCAGTAAACTTATCGGGTGATCAAGCTGACTTACTACGTCAACTAGAAGAAAAAATGGCAAGTAGCAGTAAAAAACATAGCCCTAAAGAAACGGGTTTTTTTGATGGTGTTAAAAAGTTTTTTGATGATCTTAAAAGCTAATTAGCATTAAATAATCGCTTTAAGCTACGTTATTATTTTTTAAATATTAGCGATATAATAATCCCGCGTTATTTCACTATAATGCGGGATTTTTTTATGCCTGATTTATGCGGATATTTAGAGAAATAGAGTAAGGCGCTTAGCATCACCTAAAAATTTAGGTTAACTTTATAAATTGAGTGTTGATGGCTATTCGTCGAAATTTGGCAAAACCCCACTTCGACTGTGTTCAAACACCAGTGACGTTTCAACCGTTGTGACTTCATCACGGGAGGTTATTTTATCAAAGACAAATTGACGCAAGTGTTCACTGTCTTTTACCGACATATGGATATAGTAATCATAACTACCGCCCATATGATACAAATTCAGTATTTCAGAAAACTGCAATAAGTCATCTCGAAATTGATTCACAATTTCTTCTGAGTAAGGCTGTAATCTAATAGCTGCGATAGCTTGTATATTACCGCCAATAGTTTTTAAATTGACATCAATCAATACACCTTTTATTACACCACTTTGTTTTAATCGTTTTACTCGCTCTAAACACGTGGAAGGCGCAATACCTATTTGGGCGGCAAGATCTTTATTGGTAATGTCTGCATTGTTGTATAACAAGGTTAATACTTGTAAATCAATACTATCTAGTTTTTTCATTAGCTACATGTCGACTTGTACGGCTCCGATTAACATCAATAATACACTGTATTTAGGTGATAAAACCAGTATTAGCGACAGACGACTTTCACATTTGATATAACATGCACTATTATCTAATGTATTTAAATGTTTATATTGATTTAAACTATGTAAAGTATCATTACAAGTTATGGACATTTGAAAGAATAATACAGTAAAATCACTAACGATTTATGTGTTATAATGCATGATTAAATATATGAATCATCAAACAAAATTTGATTTACGGTCGTACTAATACGACGCTATAAAAAAGGTTTACTCTATGACTTTGCTTTGGATACCGCTGTTATCCTTACTTGGCAGTATTATTTCCTCAATGACGGGTAAGTTAACACGTAATCAGTCGACTATGTTGTCGTTGCTAATGCCAATAATTGCCTTAGGTATGAGTATTAATTTGGCTCCTGCCGTGTTTGCTGGCGAAGAAATCCGTCAAACATTTTCCTGGCTCCCTCAGTTAGGCATAGATATCGCTTTTCGTTTAGATGGCTTAGCCCTGCTTTTTGTCTTTATGATCTTAGCTATTGGTATATTAGTTATTTTTTATGCGCGTTACTATTTAAGCGCTAAAGATTCAATGCCAAAACTCTATTCATATTTAATGTTATTCATGACAGCGATGCTTGGTATAGTCATGTCTAATAACATTATTCAGCTCTGGTTTTTTTGGGAGCTTACCAGTATTAGTTCGTTTTTATTAATTAGCTATTGGTGGTATAAATCTGAAGCCCGTAAAGGCGCAATAATGGCGTTAACAATCACGGGTGGTGGTGGCTTAGCACTATTAGCTGGCTTGTTATTATTAGGCGATATTGTTGGTAGTTATAATTTAGATATTATTTTAGCCAGTAAAGACATTGTTCAAGCAAGTCAGTGGTACGAAGTTACGTTAATTTTAATTTTATTGGGCGCTTTTACTAAATCGGCACAATTTCCATTTCATTTTTGGTTGCCTCACGCTATGGCCGCACCAACGCCGGTAAGCGCTTATTTACATTCTGCGACTATGGTAAAAGCAGGGATATTTTTATTAGCGCGTTTTTATCCTGTGTTAGCAGGAACAGATATCTGGTTTTTTATTGTTAGTATTACCGGTCTTACTACCTTATTGTTTGGCGCTTATGTGGCGTTATTCAAACATGATTTAAAAGGTTTATTAGCCTATTCAACTATCAGTCATTTAGGGTTAATTACTTTACTTTTTGGTTTGAGTACCGAGCTTGCTACAGTGGCTGCTCTTTTTCATATTATTAACCATGCTACTTTTAAAGCCTCATTATTTATGGCTACGGGTATTATTGACCACGAAACAGGCACGCGTGATATGCGGAAACTTAATGGTATGTGGAAATTTATGCCATATACCGCAACGCTTGCTATGGTTGCCGCCGCATCGATGGCAGGTGTACCGCTACTAAATGGTTTCTTGTCGAAAGAAATGTTTTTTGCGGAAACGTTACATCAACAATTATTAGGCTCTTTATCATGGGTTATTCCGGTACTTGCCACAGTGGCAGGCGCTTTTTCAGTCGCTTATTCTGCGCGTTTTATTCATGATGTTTTCTTTAATGGCGACCCCATCGATTTGCCAAAACAACCGCATGAGCCGCCACGTTATATGCGCGTGCCAATTGAAGTACTGGTAGCGGTTTGTTTAATTGTTGGAATATTTCCAAGTTTTGTCGTTGATGATATTTTGGTGTCTGCATCTTTTGCTGTTTTAGGGGGGTATGCACCTGAGTTTGAAGTTGCCTTATGGCATGGGTTTAATCTGCCGTTGCTAATGAGTGCCTTTGCGGTAGCAGGTGGTATTTTTATCTATACCCAGCGTCGTTATTTATTTTTATTTCAAGCTTCATTACCTACGGTTAATGCTAAAAAGACTTTTGATAGTACCATTTATAGGTTAATTAAGTGGAGTCAAGCGAAGATCGGCGCGATAGAAAATGGTTCATTACAGCGTTATTTAATGTTGATGCTTTTAGTGGTTTTACTTGCTGCGGGTTGGCCATTATTTGAAATGAATCAATTAGCGGGGGCTATAGAGCTTACGCCGATTGATATTCATAATGGTATTGGCGCGGCTTTATTAATGATTGGTGCAGTCAGTACAGTAATTTGGTATCGCACTCGAATGATATCATTAATAATGATTTCAGTTGTGGGGTTAATGGTATCGATCGTATTTACCCGATTCTCAGCACCTGATTTAGCTTTAACACAACTAACTGTTGAAGTGGTCACCATTATTTTACTGATGCTAGCGCTTTTTTTCTTACCACAACGCTCACCAAGAGAGTCAAGCTCGATGCGTATTTTACGTGACTTAAGCATATCATCAGCATTAGGTATTGTGGTTGGTAGCATTTGTTATGCCTTGATAACACGTCCTTTTGAATCTATTTCTGACTTTTTTATCGCCAACGCTAAAACTGGCGGCGGCGGTACGAATGTGGTTAATGTTATTTTGGTTGATTTTCGTGGATTTGATACATTAGGTGAAATTTGTGTTCTAGGTATTGCCGCATTAGGTATTGCTAAGTTATTAATTCACTTGCCATTATTTATGCCCGGTAGTGATAGTGAAGGGCGACCTTGGGCAAAAGATCGCTACCCATCTTTATTAGCTAGTATTTCTCAATGGTTATTACCTTTAGCATTATTAGTCTCATTCTATATTTTCTTACGTGGTCATAATCTTCCTGGTGGTGGTTTTATTGCGGGCTTAGTAACGGCTATCGCCTTTATTTTGCAATATATTGCCCACGGTTCAAATTGGATTACTGAGCGCTTAACGATTAACTATCGTAAAATTATTGCTTCAGGTCTCGGCATTGCCTTATTTACAGGTGTTGGTAGTTGGTTCTTTGATAAACCTTTCATGACAACGTGGTTTGATTATTTCGATATTCCATTGATTGGTGAAGTTGAACTAGCCAGTGCATTGATTTTTGACTTAGGTGTTTATATTACAGTGGTAGGTGCAACGTTAATGATTTTAGCCAGTCTGGGTGAGTTAACGGCTGATGCGTCTAAAGAAGAGGTGAATATTTAATGGAATTACTCTACGCAGCCAGTGTTGGGCTACTTGTTTCTTGTGGCGTTTTTTTAATCTTACGCTCTAGAACCTTTCCTGTAGTTTTAGGCTTAACTATGCTTTCTTATGCGGTTAACTTATTTTTATTTTCTTCAGGACGACTCAGTTTAAATAGTGCTGTTGTTCTTGGAAAAAGTAGTGAGTATGCTGATCCACTACCACAAGCTTTTGTATTAACTGCTATTGTTATTGGCTTTGCAATGACAGCTTTCGTGGTTATTCTCTCAATAAGAGCACGAGCAGATTTAGGAAATGATCATGTAAATGGCCATATTCCAGAGATTACTAATAAGAGAAAAGTATGATCCAGCATTTGAGCTCTTTACCTATTTTATTGCCTATGTTGGCAGGTGTGGTGTTGTTAATGCCACCATGTGGTAAGAGTATAAGTATAAGAAGGTTTGCGTCCGTAACCTTTAGTCTTTTAACCTTTTTAATTTCTGTCGCCTTATTATTAAAAGTACAAGCCTCGGGCACGCAAGTGTATGCGATTGGTGATTGGAGTGCTCCGTTTGGTATTGTACTGGTAGCTGACCCGTTATCTACCTTACTGGTCTGTTTAGCCTCATTGTTAGGCATGGTTTGTATTATTTATTCTTGTGCTGGTGATGATGAGCAAGGCAGCTATTTTCATCCTTTAGTACACTTTTTAATTCTTGGCGTTAATGGTGCATTTTTAACAGGTGATGCTTTTAATTTATTTGTGTTTTTTGAAGTACTACTTATTGCTTCGTATGCCTTGTTAATGCATGGCGGTGATAAGAAAACTACACGTGCTGCTTTACAATATGTGATCATGAACTTGGTAGGCTCAGCGGTTTTCCTGATTGCTTTGGGGGTTTTATACGGAGTATTAGGCACGCTTAATATGGCTGATATGGCACAAAAAATATCGTTATTACAAGGTGATGATATTTACCTCGCTAAAATTGGTGGTTTGTTATTACTGGTCGTGTTTGCATTAAAAGCGGCCTTGTTACCTTTACATTTATGGTTACCTAACACTTACGCAGCGGCAATGCCGATGGTCGCCGCTTTGTTTGCGATTATGACCAAAGTAGGCGTGTACTCAATGATGCGTGTTTATACCCTGATTTTTGGTGATGGAGCAGGCGAGTTAGCACATATGGCACAAAATTGGCTGTGGTGGTTAGCACTAGCAACTATTGCCATGGGCACCGTAGGTGTTTTAGCCAGTCAAGATTTAAGAAAATTGATCGCTAACTTAGTGATTATCTCTGTCGGAACATTAGTTGCGTTAGTTACGGTACAAACGGTTGAAGCAAGCTCTGCTGCTATTTATTATTTAGTGCATTCAACACTTGTTACCGCCGCGCTATTTTTATTGGCAGATTTAATTGGTCGTCAACGAGGTAAAGTAGCTGATCGTATTACCGCGGGCACGGCAGTTTCTCAACCAGGATTACTCGGTGTTTGTTTTTTAATTGCCGCGATAGCCGTTATTGGTATGCCGCCATTGTCGGGTTTCATCGGTAAAGTTTGGTTACTACAAGCAACATTAAATACTGAGTATAGTATGGTGTTTTGGTCACTTTATCTGGTAGCAAGTTTAGCGGTATTATTTGCGGTAGCTAAAGCTGGCAGTACAGTGTTTTGGCATCATCAAGGAAATGGCACTAAAAATAAAACGCCAGTCAGTATGGCGGCAGAAAGTAGCGCCAAAGACTGTGTGCATCCTGCCCAGCTTATCGCGGTAGTTATTTTGGTTGCGGGTGCGCCGTTAATGAGTTTATTTGCCGGCCCTTTAAGTGAATATGCCATTGGTGCAGCAAGTCAGTTGCACGACGTTAATAACAATATCAATCTTATTCTTTCAGGAGGTAAGTAATGCGCTTAGATACTCGGTTTAAATGGCTACCTGCTCCGTTATTGAGTATATCGTTGTTTTTTGCTTGGTTAATTCTCAATAATAGCGTCTCAAACGGACAACTTGTTTTAGCTGTTTTTGTCGCTGTTGTTATTCCTTGGGTTACTACGCCTTTTAGAGTTAAGCAGCCACGCGTTATAAAAAAAGGCTTGGCTATACGTCATTTATTCCTTGTTTTATATGACATTGTTACCGCAAATTTTGAGGTGGCTATTTTAATTTTAGGGCCAATTAAAAAATTAAACCCTGGCTTTGTTAAGGTGCCTTTAGATTTAACGCATACTACGCCACTTACATTATTGGCGAGTACGGTGTCATTAACCCCAGGTACGGTCAGTGCTGAGGTGTATCCTTGGCAAGACAACTTAATTTTAGGGCAAGAGCCAGAGCAGCGGTTTTTATTAATTCATGTGCTCAATTTAACGGATGAACAAGCATTAATTGATACGATTAAACAACGATACGAAGCACCGCTTAAGGAGATATTTCAATGTTAGATACCGTTATTCTCATTGTCTTTGCGATGATAGGCTTATCGTTACTATTAAATGTTTGGCGTTTATTGGTGGGCCCTTCTGTGCCCGACAGAATACTTGCACTCGATACTATGTATATAAATAGTATCGCTTTAATTATTTTGTACGGAATGAATATGGGTACTGGCTTATATTTTGAAGCAGCACTGCTTATCGCTATGCTAGGTTTTGTTAGTACGGTAGCAATATGTAAGTATTTGCTTCGCGGCGATATAATTGAATAGGGTAGTAACGTAATGACGGAATGGATTATTTCAATCTTATTATTAATTGGTGGTACTTTTGTACTGGTTGGCTCTATTGGCTTAGTGAGAATGCCTGACTTTTTTATGCGCCTTCATGGGCCTACAAAAGCAACAACATTAGGCATGGCATCTTTACTCACTGCAGCGATGATTTTTTTTAGTACGACACAAGCCGGGGTGAGCGTAAAAGAAATATTAATCTCATTATTTTTATTACTCACAGCACCGATCAGTGCTTATATAATGATTAAAGCAGCGATTCATCATAAGCTTAATAGTATAGCGCGTACCAAAGGTAAAAATAACATTGAAGATGATGTTTGATTTTTAGCGACTATTACTTTTATATATAATCATATACCCGCTCCACTTGGGGAAGACTGAGCAAATCATTCCCTGCGTTACATTTCTTTTTAAGGGAACAACCCTTGATAAAAAATGTGCCTTGATTATGAATCGCTCAAGCTTCCTGAAACGAGCACCTTCAAGTGGAACGGGTATATTCTTGCGATAAATAGCGTTAAGAGACAAAAGGGCGATGTAATAATCGCCTTTTTTCGTTACAATAGCGTCAATGTTTTCATCTAATTAACTACGTACATGCAACACCATTATCAAGATATCATTACTTTGTTCGAACACGTTTTTTTTAACAAATATAATACCCGCTTGATTAAAGGGGGTGATGAACCCTTGTATGCACCTGCCGATAAAAATTGTGATTATCATCAAATTATATTTGCTCATGGTTATTACGAAAGTGCTTTTCATGAAATAGCGCATTGGTGTCATGCAGGTGAAAAAAGACGTTTATTAGAAGACTTTGGTTATTGGTATGTCCCTGATGGGCGTAATGAAAAGCAACAGAGTAAATTTGAACAAGTGGAAGTAATCCCTCAAGCGATTGAGTGGGCATTTAATGTAGCGGCACAAAAACACTTTCATACCTCCGCAGATAACCTTAATGGGTCTATTAGCGATACAGAATCTTTTAAAGCTAAAGTGCATAAGCAAGTACTTACGTTTATTGAAAATGGTTTTCCACCACGCGCGCAGCAATTTATTAAAGCACTGTCGAACTTCTATCAAACGACTCCCTTAATGGTTGAAAACTTTAATTACCTTGATGAAATTACTGATGAACGTATTAGAGAAGACATAATTAAAACGACGATTAAAGAAAATATTCAATCCAGTGAAAAGGTATTTTTATGAAGCACTTTAAATTGGGTTTTATAATTAACCCTATTGCAGGTATTGGTGGTAGCGTTGCTTTAAAAGGCAGTGATGGCATGGTAGAACATGCATTAACACTTGGCGCAAAACCACAAGCAAATAACAGAGCAAAAATGGCACTTGAGGTATTGTTACCTTATAAAAATGATATTGTTATTTATACTGCTAGTGGTTTGATGGGGGAGCAGTGCGCTATACAACTAGGTTTTAAAGTAAAAGTTGTTTACACATCAGAAAATGATACGACACAAAGTAAAGACAGTAAACTGGCAGCAAAAGCCTTATTAGTAAATGATGTTGATATTATTTTATTTGCAGGTGGTGATGGAACGGCTCGTGATATCGCTAATGTTGTTACTATTGATGATGATTATCAGCAAGTTCCTGTTTTAGGGATACCAGCAGGCTGTAAAATTCACTCGGGTGTTTATGCTATCACGCCAAAAGCGGCAGGTAGAATTATTGAGTTAATGGTCACTAAAGAGCTTGTCACATTAACGACGGGTGATGTGATGGATATTGATGAAAGCTTATTTCGGCAAGGTATTGTCAAAGCAAAACGTTATAGCGAGATGAAAATCCCAAGTGAACTCCGCTATGTTCAAGCGGTTAAGTCGGGTGGGGTTGAAAGCGATGAACTTGTATTGCAAGATATTGCGGCGAATGTTATTGAAAATATGCATGACCATGAAGATGCACAATATATTATTGGTTCAGGTTCAACCACTGCTTTTTTAATGAATGAATTAGCCTTAGATAATACTTTATTGGGTGTCGACCTCGTCAATGATTTATCGCTAAGTGCTTCAGATGTTACCGAGGCAATACTCTATAAAGCAATCACGGAATACCCAGGCTTGAGTCAATTGGTTATTACTTTAATTGGTGGGCAAGGGCATTTATTTGGCCGAGGAAATCAACAAGTAAGTCCTCGGATCATTCGCTTTATTTTAGCGCAGCCAGGCGGTAGTGATAATATTATTATCATGGCAACTAAAGCTAAACTTGCCGCTTTACTTAATAAACCATTGATTAGTGATACTGGAGATAGTGAACTAGATCAAAAATTGTCTGGTTTTATGACAATAACTACCGGTTATAAAGATCAGGTACTTTACCCACTTGCTAGTCCACAGTAAAATAACCATCAGTAGTAACGAAACAATAATTTAAATTTTAAAGTGATTCTTATGTCAAACAACGCAATAAACTCAAACAAAACACTAACAATTGTCGCTGATTTATATCAATATTTAGATAATTTATTTGAGCAAGATACAGACAGTGATACTTTATTTTCAGGAGGCTACCTACGTGGATTATTTTCGTTGGTCGCGACTGACTTTGGTGATGAGAATCAAAAGCTATCATCTGAGTTACTTGAAAGTGTAACAATAAAGCTTAGTGAGTCGAAAGCCGAGTTATCACCACAAGACTATGTGATAGTGACTAATTTTTGGTTATTGGTTCAAGGTAAAGTGACAGCGTAAAATTAAAGCGTAACGTTACTCTTTATTAAAGAAGTTACATTAAAAATAGCGTAAATAACAAATTCTAAAACAGTAGAATTGAAAATACGCTATTTTCTTCATTATATTAATTCTTGGATCCAAAGTGTAAGTTTACTTTATCCATGTCGCATATTTACTTTGCACAATACTCTCAATTTCATACAATTTAGTAATACTATTCATGTCCTTGAGTAATGACTCACTCACCACTTTAATGGTTTTAGGTGAGAACCTACCGGTATTAGAGCCATCAAATTTTGTTTTATAAAAGCTCCATTGATTATTAACTTCTTGTAAGGCTTCATCAATTTGATCGTTGTTTTCTTTAGCCAGTATCAACTTAGTTAATGCTTGGTCAAATTGTCTAGCAGACTTGTGCATCTCTTGTTTGAACAACTTCTCTTTAATACCTGAATTACTTGCATAATAGAGCATAGCTAAACGTTGCGATAACATACGTTGTCGGCCTGATACATTAATAAGATGATCACTATTTGTTTGTGAGGTTTTTTCTATACTTAAGACTAAGGCATGAGCTGATTTTAATAATAAAGTACTTCGATGGACAATTTGATCCGTTTGCTCTCTATTTGGCTCACTTAACACGAATTGACGGAAAGCATACCAATGTTTTTTCAACGTGGTTAACACTAATTTAGTCTCGGTATCTGTAATTGAGTTAGTCAGGTTAAACATATTTTCTTCAAATAATGCAGCACTTGTATCAAGCTCATTTGCTGCGGCTTGGCTATCAATATTTTGACTGAGTAATATGTAATTCTTAGCCATACGTTGAGATAACATACGCTGTAAACCTGCTTGGTTTATGGATTGAGCAAGGTTTAATTTTTGAGCCTGTACTGTTGTTGGTAATCCAGTAAACAATAAAAGTGAAGTAAGTAGAATAAAAGGTAAAAAAGTGACTCTCATCTTAAAAGATCCTATGGGCTAATTGAAAGGGTAAAGTAATATAGACTACAACTTTGTTGCCAATACTTGTTCTTATTCATTTGAGCTTAATCTTATATTACATATCTGTAATAGAGTAATTATTCCACTTCAAGTACATGAGTACAATAGATAAATTAGAGTTGTTTTTATAAGGCCTTTTATAATATCTATTTATATGGTTATTTTTCTTTTGATAATATCTCGAACTATGAATCTATTAGGACTTAAATTAAATAACATTTTATTGTCCATAGGGTAGGGAGTATCGCATAATTCAGCGGTCAAAATGTCTGCGGCTAAAGGTGCAGAACAAAAGCCACGCGCCCCTAACCCTAATAAGACATAAAGGTTATCAATACAGGGTGCTGCTTTGCTGTATTTCCAGTTTTTATCTTTAGCTAAATGAGGGTAAGCCTCCAAATGTTGCGCAATATTAGGTACTGCGCCAACAAGCGGTAAATGGTCTTGTGACATACCACGCAACCTTGCTTTACTTGAGACAATATCTTTTTCTTGCCAGTTAACCTCAGCTGACAATTCAGGTAAACATTTTGCTAATGTTGTTAAATTATAGAGATCGTCTACTTTATTTGTTTCTAAACTAGTCTCATTTTTCTGAAACGTAGCACCTATACAGTGTATGCCTTGATGTTCAGGGGTTAAGTAACCTTTATGACAAATAACGGTCGACAATTTAGTGATTTTTTTTATGCTATTCATACTCGTTACTTGACCACGTGTTGCCGTGAGAGGTAGTGACTTTAGTTGTTCTATTTCAATTGCGTCAGCACCTGCACATATAACTAATACGTTAGCGTTTAGTTCACCTTGATTACTTGATAAACACCACGATGTGTTTTTTTCTACCGCGGCGGCTTGTGGGTACTCAGAGGTTATTTCATCAGTAACCGTATTCGCTACCTGTCGAATTTTTGTGATGTGAGTATTGGTTATTATTGTTAGCCTATTGGTTGCTTTAGCGGCATTAAAAATTTGTTTAACTAAGTCTTGTGGGGACACCCAGCCCGCATGTGGCATAAATAGACCGCCATAAGGCAAGCTTATACTGGCTAAATTACTTGCGTGTTTAGCTGTAACGCTATGTATGAGTTCTTTAGGCCATGCTTTAATTTTGTCAAAAGCTTGTTGTCTTTTTATTAAAGAGTCTTTGTAAGATACTTCTAACAAACCACACCATTGGTGTGGAAATGAAAAACCTTGTTGCTCTATCTCAGAGTAAAGTGCTTTAGCACGCCAAAAAGCTTGCTGATAAAAAACACTCATATCGTCTTCTTGCTGATGTAATAGAGGAAATAAAGCGGCAATGGCATTACTTGAACCGCCTTGAGCAAGGGAGTAATCTTTACAGTATAAGGTAACATTTACACCTTGCTTAGTTAAGGCATAAGCAGTGCAAGCTGAGGCAATACCACCACCAATAATACTGACGTGTTTAGGTTTTTCTATACGAGGTTTTAAATGGTAACCTTTAGTCGTGATAGGGGAGCTTTGCATAACAGCAAAAAGGTTATTATTATTGCTATTGCTATTTTGTGGTATGTCATTGTGACCATTTTCAGCACACTTTGCCTCTAGTCTAAAGCCTATTTCTTTAAGATGCTTTTTAACCACATTGTCTGTGGTAAAAGAGGTAAGCGTTGCTTGGTCTTTCGAAAGTCGTTCAATTTGAGTAAAGACCCCTTTATGCCACATATCAGAATTTTTTATAGCATCAAAACCATCTAAATACCACGCATCGACTACCCCCTTTTTTTTACTGTCTAGGGTCGATAGCGCTTGTTCTACATCAGAGAATAGAACCGTTAAATGCACTTGGTCATTGAAAAAACTAGCGTGAAGGCTATTTTTATATAATTCAGAGGAGTTGTCGGGATAGCAATTGATAAGTGTTAAAGCAAGACTTTGTAGCTGAGGAACGATAGATAAAGATTCTATGAGCTGTTCTTTTGATAACGGATATTTCTCTAC
>Ga0308012_10000566_pt1 | contig 22078 bp, 19 predicted proteins | sample Neamet179_FD_203133 | JGI IMG/M metagenome (GOLD analysis project Ga0308012, IMG submission 203133) | Marine microbial communities from water near the shore, Antarctic Ocean - #179 | ecosystem: Environmental > Aquatic > Marine > Unclassified | place: Southern Ocean | collected 2014-07-25 | reverse complement strand
TCATGCCAAACACACCGCCATAATTGCGGATGTGAGTGAAGTGGATCAGGCTGTTCCACTCGATTGTCGTGTTCTGTGCAATTGAACTATTTATCCAGTATCCAATTAGCTGAGATAGAGCCAGCACAGTTAACACGATGGCAATAAACCAGAGCATGTTGCTTGTCTTATATTCTAAGCGCATAGATTCACTAATTCTTATCGTGTGGAATGACGCCCAAGTATTCTAATTCTCAAGCAGGGCAAATAACTTACGCAAGCGTATCGCATTTGCTCCTAAGTCGCCGGTGCCTACTCGGGAAACTGATCTGGCATCAACTATGGTGTCGGGTCCTTGTTGTTCGACCTTTATAACCACATCGTCTTTAAAGCGGAACCAGAATGTTGTGTCAGTAGCCTCTATTCTGCCATCGGAGGCATTCGCTGCAACAAGCTCCCAGCCCAAATCATCGACTGCAGCCAACGCCTTCTCGAAAATCTCGTTTACAGGTTCGCTATAGCGCTGCGTAACTAGATCTTGATAGGCCTCATCCGTCTGTTCGATCAGTTGCTCCGGCGTCATATTATTGGAGCCGCCATAGATCAACGTGTTCGGTGCGTCGGCGCGCAGTGGCGCTATCGCAAAAAATTGAGGAGGCTTGATTCGGTTAGTTGATATATCGTGAATCGATGGGTAGTTCACGCCTACGCCGGGACGGAAGCTTTCTGGAATAAGATAAGCAACCCATGCTACTAATGCACCAATAGCTGCAAGGGTTACGAATCTTCCAGTATTCTTAATTTTGAGTAAATAACTAGCTATGGACGCGGCAACGGCAATTAGAAGACAGGCCCAGGCAAGCCATTGCCCGTATTGATTGGCTGCACCAAGAAGGGAGAATCCGCGTCTGAAATCCCAAAAGCCGAGCCAAATACCGGCGGCGGAGGCGAGCGTGAGAAGCCCTAAGCCGAGCCCTAATGCTAAACCAGCGAGTCCGCCGATCTTTAGCCGAAATCTCAGTTTTGCTTGATCGGTAATTTCGGTAGTCATAGCTATGCCTTGGTAAATGGCTGGTCGGCGTACTGTAAAATTTTAGGGGTACCGGTGGTATCTTCTGAACTGAAAGCCACGATGCTGTGGGCGCAATTGTGCATTCTGGGAGGTGCCCAGAGTTGGTCCATACTACGACCTTCGACGTGACAAAGATAAGATTTTATTAGTGCTCCGTGACTCACTATCACAACTTTTCTATTACTCGTAGAATTCGCTTGGTATGTGGCTTCAATCTCCGCCACGGTATCGATGGCCCTCTGCTGTAATTCAAAGAAGCTTTCGGCTCCATTTACTTGAAACAGGTGAGGCTGCTCCCAGAAATGGCGATGAGACTCTGGTTCTGTTTCTGCAAGGTCTTCATAGAGTTGCCCTTCCCAAGGTCCGAGAAATATTTCGCGTAGCTCATCAAGATAATTAATCTCGGTTTTTGACTCAGGGAATGCATGCTCAGCAGTCTGTCGCGTGCGTAGACTACTGCTGCAATATATCCTATCAAAGTCTAGATGCTCGATACGCTGCCCAAGCTCCTTCGCCTGTTGGATGCCTAAATCCGTTAGATGCGATTCACTTTGACCCTGAGCTCGTCTTTCTTTGTTCCAGTTGGTCTCTCCATGCCTAATTAAATGAAGCTCCATTTTCAATTTTCCCTGTCAGTTACGTTGGTTCGTGTTCTCGAGACGGCATCCAACCAACCGTCATATTGTTTCTCTCTCCAGGCATCATCTTTTTCTGGTTCAAAGCGCTGATCTAGTTTCCACTTGGCGCTTATTTCTTCTAGCGATTCAAAGATTCCAGCCTGCAGGCCGGCGATATAGGCCGCACCCAGAGCGGTTGTTTCAGGAAGTTCGGGCCTTAGCACTTCAATACTTAGCAGGTCAGACAGCTTCTGCATCACATAATCATTCTTTGCCATTCCCCCGTCGACACGAAGGCTGGCTACTGTGCCACCATCTGCTTCGATCGCGACTAATAGGTCTTTGCTCTGATAACAAACGGAGAGCAGGGCTGCAGTAACCACTTCCTTCACACCACTGTCACGAGTAAGCCCAAACAATGCACCTCGTGCCTTTGGGTCCCAGTAGGGCGCTCCCAGGCCAGTGAAAGCAGGCACCAGATATACACTAAGGTCTTCACTGGTCTGCTCTGCCAGCGCCTCAGACTCGCTTGCCAGCTCGATGAGTTTTAAGCCATCCCTAATCCATTGCATGGTAGCGCCCGCCATAAAAATGCTGCCTTCAAGCGCGTAGCTGGTTTCACCGTTGAGGCGAAAGGCAACGGTAGTTAGAAGGCGATTTGTAGATTTGACCACTTGATTTCCAGTATTTAATAAGAGAAAGCAGCCAGTACCGTAAGTGCTCTTAGCCATGCCGGCGGAGAAACAACATTGGCCAAATGCAGCAGCCTGTTGGTCGCCAATAATTCCCGTAACGGGTATGGAGCTACCGAAGAACTCGGCATCACATTCTCCATATTCAGCGGCACAATCTTCAACAGTTGGGAGGAGTGAGGCGGGTATATCGAAAATTTTGAGTAGCTCGTCGTCCCACTGCTGGGTATGAATATTAAATAGCTGTGTTCGGGATGCGTTCGTGGCATCGGTGCGGTGACTGCGACCTTTGCTTAGATGCCAGAGCAGAAAACAATCGACTGTGCCGAATGCTAGCTCGCCATTTTTAGCTTGCTCCTTGGCACCTGCAACATTATTTAGTAACCAACGAATTTTGCTCGCTGAAAAGTAAGCATCGATAAGCAAACCAGTCTTTTTCTGAATTTTTTCTTCGAAATTTTGAGCTTTCAATTCTTCGCAGTAGTCGCTGGTTCGACGGTCTTGCCAAACGATTGCATTGTAGATTGGAAGGCCAGTCTTTCTGTCCCATACGATTGTGGTCTCACGTTGATTGGTTATTCCTATGCAACGAACCTGGTCAGCTGTAATTGAGGCAGTTTCGAGTGCGGTGCGACAACTAGCGAGAGTGCTCTGCAAAATTTCCATCGCGTCGTGTTCTACCCAGCCGTTGTCAGGAAAGTACTGCGCGAATTCCTGCTGTCCTACGGAGAGTTTATTTCCCTGAGAGTCGAATATCAGAGCGCGGCTGCTGGTAGTGCCCTGGTCGATTGCGAGAATTAAATTCTTCATGTCAATTATCTCTTAAATCTTGCAGGAATCTCGCTGCACTGCTGGGAGTTGAATATATAGGGAACCATTCTTATGTTACACTAAGTGCTTATTTCGTGGGAAAATTCGTTGACTAATTCGTTGACTAATTCGTTGACTAATTCGTTGACTAATTCAAGCGACTCCCAAGCAAGAGTTGGGAGGAAAAAAACCTATGCATGATCTTTTGATAATCGGTGGCGGCATCAATGGAGCCGGTATCGCTGCCGATGCTGCGGGTCGAGGTTTAGATGTCGTCCTCTGCGAGAAAGCTGACCTTGCCTCGGCAACTTCGTCTTGGAGTACTAAGCTTATCCACGGCGGCTTGCGCTATCTCGAATTCTATGAATTTTCTTTGGTGCGAAAGTCATTGCAGGAGCGAGAAGTGCTCACAGCTGCTGCTGCACATATTATTAAGCCGATTGCCTTTCATATTCCTCAGTTGCCACACTCGCGAAGCTCATGGCTTATTCGAGTCGGACTGTTCTTATATGATAATTTGGCGCGACGTAAACGATTTGGGGGATCGCGTTCCATCAAGATAGATCCTGAAGGGCCACTCAGTTCGGCAATTACCCGTGGCTTCGAATATTGGGACGCGCAGGTGGATGATTCGCGCCTAGTCGTATTGAATGTGTTACAGGCTAAGCGGCGAGGAGCGCAGATACTTACCCGCACAGAATGCACGGGCATGAAGTCACTTGATAATGGCTGGCGCGTCACCCTTCACGATCATGCTAGTAATACGGATAGTGAAGTTGACTGCAAGGTCATCGTTAATGCGACCGGGCCTTGGGTCGCCGATCTATCTGAAAAACTCAAAAATGAGACAGCAGAGCATGAAATTCGCCTCGTCAAAGGCAGTCATATCGTCGTGCCACGCATACACACTGGCTCAAAGGCTTTTATGTTGCAGCATCATGATGGCAGAGTAATTTTTGTAATTCCGTGGTTGCAAGACTATACGTTGATAGGCACGACTGAAGCGGAACATAAGGGAAGCCTAGAGCGTGTAGAAATTTCTGAAGAAGAGATCAGTTACCTACTCTCGATTGTGAATCTGTACTTCAAGAAATCAATCTTGCGTTCGGATATTGTATATAGCTTTGCAGGAGTGAGACCGTTAATAGACGATGAGGAAGTTATCGCGAGCAAAGTGTCGCGAGACTACAATTTGGTATTGGAAGCGAATCCACATCCAATACTCTCAGTCTATGGAGGCAAGGTGACTACCTACCGAGTCCTGGCTGAAGATGTATTAAGTAGATTAAAGGAAGCGTTGCCGGCTATGGGCCCGGCGTGGACTAAGGGTGCAACGTTACCGGGGGGCGACTTTGATCTCTCAGAGCATCTATTTCAAAAAATGGCCTCAAACTATGCGTGGCTGAGCACAGGCCTTATCAATCGCTGGTTGGACAGCTACGGCACTCTTAGCTTTGATATGCTCGGCGACGCTTCAGGTGTGAGCGATCTTGGCGTGAATTTTGGACACAACCTTTACCAAAGAGAAGTAGACTATCTCTGTACGAAAGAATGGGCGAAATCGGCAGATGATATTCTTTGGCGACGCAGCAAACTAGGTCTCAAATTTTCATGTGCGGAACACGATTCACTTGCTAACTACATAGAGCAGTCTTTTCCTGCAAATTAGCTTATGGAAACACTGAATGCTTGAGTTGCGAAACATTACACGTCATCAGGGGGAGGAGGTTTTCCTTGATGATATTTCGCTGTCCATGCGGCGTGGTGATTTGAATATTCTTCTCGGACCCACGCTCGCCGGCAAGACTTCTCTGATGCGCATTATGGCTGGCCTGGACAAACCAGATAGCGGTGAGTTGTTATTTGATGGTGTGTCTGTATTAGGCGTGGCTGTTCAGAAACGCAACTTGGCGATGGTATATCAGCAATTTATTAACTATCCCTCGATGACGGTGTTTGAGAATATAGCCTCACCGCTTCGGGTAGCTCGAATTGAAAAAAGTCAGATAGCCAGGCAGGTAGCTGAAGTAGCCGAGTTGCTGCAATTGACGGGTATGCTCGATCGCACGCCGGATACTCTCTCTGGTGGCCAGCAACAAAGAGTCGCCTTAGCGCGGGCGCTTATTAAGAAGGCAGATTTGGTGTTATTAGATGAGCCATTGGCTAATCTGGATTACAAGTTGCGCGAGGAGCTGCGCGCTGAGCTACCGGCGCTATTTGCTGCTATGGGCGCGGTCTTGGTCTATGCAACCACTGAGCCTAATGAAGCCCTCGTACTAGGCGGCAATTCTGTGTGCCTGCATAAGGGCAGAGTCGAACAATTTGGCCCGACTTTGGACTCGTACCGAATGCCTGTTAGCTTGCGCTCAGCGGAGATTTTTTCAGATCCGCCGCTGAATAGCGTGAATGTGGAATGCGTTGCAGGACATCTAGCTTTCGTAAGTAGTCACCAAAAAATTGGATTCAATATCGTACAGATACCAGATGGAAGCTACACTCTGGCGGTGCGGCCGCATCATCTTAGCCTCGAAAGAGTGACCTCGGATGATATGGAGGTTGAAGGGAGTGTGTCAGTCACAGAACTGACTGGCTCTGAAACGTTCGTGCATTTTTCTATGGAAGGCAATCCCTGGGTCGCGCTTCTCCACGATATGCAGGAATTTTCAGTGGGGAGTACGGTAAGATTTTATCTAAAACCACAGAATTTATTCTTGTTCGACAGCAACAACGCGCTCGTTGAATGGCAGCCGGCAATAAAAGGCTAGATCCGCAATGGCATCTATACAACTACAATCATTGGCTCATCGCTATTCCTCGGCTCCCGACTACGCACTACGTAGCATGCAGCAGAACTGGAATGACGGCGGTGCCTATGCCTTGCTTGGCCCATCTGGTTGCGGCAAGACGACGTTATTAAATATCATCTCAGGTTTGCTCAGGCCGTCAGAAGGGAGGGTGCTCTTCGACGACATCGATGTGACAGATTTTACAACGGAGCAGCGCAATATTGCGCAAGTATTTCAGTTTCCCGTTGTCTACGACACGATGACCGTTGCAGATAATTTGGCATTTCCTTTACGCAACAGGGGCATCGCCAAGAATGAAATTGAGAAGCGAGTAGCGGACACATTACAGATGCTCGACTTGCAGGAACGGGCGAACGATCGAGCGCGCTCGTTGAGCGCAGATGATAAGCAGAAAATATCGTTAGGCAGAGGACTGGTTAGAACTGATGTTCAAGCTATTCTCTTCGACGAGCCGCTGACTGTTATCGACCCACATCTGAAATGGCAATTACGTACGGAGTTAAAGAAGATTCACCAGCGCTTTCAGCATACCATGATCTATGTGACCCATGATCAGACCGAAGCGCTCACATTCGCCGATCAGGTGATTGTCATGTACGAGGGAGCGGTAGTGCAGGTAGGGACACCTCAGCAACTCTTCGAGACGCCGGAACACACGTTCGTTGGTAAGTTCATCGGCTCCCCAGGGATGAATGTGCTGCCCTGCGAGATTGATGGAAGCGAAGCAATATTCGCAGGGAAGAGGATTTCTTTGGATAGAACTATCGAAAACTCTACCGCCCGCTTCGAGTTGGGCATTCGCCCGGAGCATATTAAATTATCTTCAAGAGATGGCATGCCTCTCACTGTAACCGCTGTGGAAGACGTAGGAAGGCATGTTATTGTCCGCGGCGAGATTTCGGGCGCTCAGTTGAATGCTTTGGTTGAGAGTGGCGTTGCGATTCCAGCGAATCCTAGCGTTATCTTCGACTCTTCACACATAAACCTCTATGCAAACGGCTATAGGGTCGGCAGTGGGATGGGGGCTAGGTAATATGAGTATCCAGAAGGTTCAGAACAACAAAGCCTGGTTTATGGTAATGCCAGTGCTGATCTTAGTCGCCATTAGCGCGATTATTCCACTGATGACTGTAGTTAACTACTCAGTACAGGATACTTTTGGGAACAATGAATTTTTTTGGGTCGGCATGGAATGGTTTCAAGAAATACTCTCATCGGAGCGATTTCATAACGCTTTATTAAGAACGCTATTGTTCTCAGGCCTGATTCTAGCCATCGAAATTCCTCTGGGTATATTAATTGCATTGGCGATGCCAAAGCGTGGCTGGGGCGTGTCTGTATGCCTCGTTTTAATGGCATTGCCTCTGCTCATTCCCTGGAACGTGGTCGGCACCATATGGCAGGTGTTTGGCAGAGTGGATATTGGCTTGCTGGGCCATGGGCTCGCTAGCCTTGGTATCGACTACAACTATACGCAAAATAATTTAGACGCTTGGCTGACGCTGATACTCATGGATGTCTGGCATTGGACCTCATTAGTGGTGTTGCTCTGCTATTCAGGGCTCGTGTCGATACCCGAGGTTTACTATCAGGCAGCGCGGATCGACGGCGCCTCACGCTGGGCGGTATTTCGCTTCATACAACTGCCGAAGATAAAGCGAGTGTTGTTAATCGCTGTTCTGTTGCGCTTTATGGACTCCTTCATGATTTATACCGAGCCGTTTGTGGTGACTGGAGGAGGGCCTGGTAATATCACAACCTTTCTTTCTATCGATCTCGTGCAGATGGCGGTGGGTCAATTTGATTTAGGCCCTGCTGCGGCCATGTCGCTTATTTACTTCCTGATCATCCTTATGGTTTGCTGGGTTTTCTATACTGTTATGACGAGCCACGAAAATGATGAGCAGTCCAATGGCGGGGGTGCGTAATAATGGCTATCTCGGCGAATAGCATGCTTAAGGTTAAGCGCACTGGCATCACCGCCTATATAGTTTTCTTGATGCTGCCCCTGTATTGGCTGCTGAACATGAGTTTCAAGACTAATCGGGAGATCCTGTCCACATTTACTCTATGGCCGCAGGACTTCACGCTAGACAACTACATCACCATCTTTACTGACCCGTCGTGGTACAACGGTTACATCAATTCGCTCACCTATGTAGTGATGAACATGGTTATCGCTATTAGTGTCGCACTGCCTGCCGCTTATGCTTTTTCGCGATATAAATTCTTGGGGGATAAGCATCTCTTCTTCTGGCTGCTTACCAATCGTATGGCGCCTCCTGCGGTTTTTGTTCTGCCATTCTTCCAGTTGTACTCAGCCTTTGGTTTGATCGACACACATATCGCGGTAGCTCTCGCTCACTGTCTGTTCAATGTTCCGCTGGCGGTTTGGATTCTTGAGGGATTCATGTCTGGAGTGCCGAAAGAAATAGATGAGACTGCCTACATTGATGGCTATTCGTTTCCACGCTTCTTCGTTAAAATATTTACCCCACTTATTGGTTCTGGAATCGGTGTTGCCGCATTCTTTTGTTTCATGTTTTCTTGGGTCGAGCTTCTCATTGCCCGCACTCTAACCGTCACCGATGCGAAGCCTATCAGCGCTGTGATGACTCGCACCGTTTCCGCCTCCGGCTTGGATTGGGGGGTTCTTGCTGCAGCTGGAATTCTTACGATTATTCCTGGAGCGCTGGTTATCTACTTCGTTAGAAATCACATAGCTAAGGGATTTGCGTTGGGGCGTGTGTAGGTCTGCTTCGGTTATACTGGCGACGTAATTCCTCCTTTATGAGCCTAAGGCTCTGATTATTGGTTCGAAATCACTTACCACTGCATGCTGTAAACCTAAAGTGTCTACTTTTTTAAAAGAAAATCTAAGCTCTGAGTATTCCAGTTGGATTATAGGGTGCTGGCAGCGAACACTCAGAGCCGAGGGCTCGCGAGTAGGTAGTACGCTGCACTCCAACGGCTACGCTAGAGAGAAGCTAATATTTAAGCTATTTAATGACTAATATTGGTATAGTCTTCTTCTAATTACGAATAATAATAATTTCTACACCAGCATGTTGGAGCCCTAATTTCTATGAAGCCAATTCGCCTATATCCCCTAGTCCTATTCATCGCAATGAGTTTCCTTAGTGTCGAACTAACAGCCCAGGCACGTTTCTATCCTGCCGCGCGGAGCGGTGGAAGCTACATGCATAATTTCTATTTTCCGCCTTCGCCGAGTGCGACACCCTGGGCGCCAGACTGGTCACCCGATAGCGAGTGGATAGCTGTAGCTATGCAGGGAAGTATCTGGAAGGTGGACCCGGATACGGGCAGAGCCTATGAGCTTACTTATAACGATGCCTACCACTCCTCGCCAGATTGGTCGCCGGATGGTAAATGGATAATCTATACGGCCGACTATGAGCACCAACGTATTCAGCTCGAAATTCTAAACCTTGAGTCTGGTGAGTCGCATATTCTCACTGACGATCAGGCTATTTATACAGACCCAGTCTTCTCACCTGACGGCAGTCAAGTTGCCTATGTATCCACCAACCCAAGCGGCTACTTCAATGTGTACGTTAGGGCGATCTCGGGCGGAAAATGGGTAGGTGAACCGATAGCAATTAGTCGTGACAATGAATACGGGAGTAATAGACTCTATTTTGGTAGCGGCGACATGCACATTACACCCGCGTGGTTACCCGATGGTAATGAATTACTGATCGTATCGAATAGAAATGTGCCGCTAGGGTCGGGCAATGTCCTGCGTGTACCAGCTGTCGAAGATGGAATCCTGCAGGCCACTACGGTTCTCTCTGAGCAAACGCTGTATCGTACGCGACCGGATGTTTCGATTGATGGTCGCCGTTTCGTTTATACGTCTACCAGCGGCTCTGCCGACCAATTCAATAATCTCTATGTGCAGCCAACCCAAGGTGGCGAGCCTTACAAGATGACATTCTTCCAGCATGATGCATTTCATCCACGCTGGTCGCCAGATGGGGAGCGGATTGCCTTTATTTCTAATGAGGGTGGACTGCCTCAGCTCCAGCTACTCGAGACCTATGGTGGGAAGCTGATTCATGTTGCAATGAGTGAGTTGCACTACAAACGTCCTATGGGATATTTGAAGATTCGAGTCGTTGATAGTAGCGGCGACTCGACACATAATCGAGTTCATCTGGAAGCCGCCGATGGCAAATTCTATACGCCAAATGATGCTTATGCCCGGGCCGGCACACGTGGTGATCAGATATTTCACAACGCCGGCGAGTTTGAGCTAACGCTTCCAGTAGGAGAAACCTCGCTGACTATTGTAAAAGGTTTTGAGTACCTTCCGCAGAGTGTCGGAGTGGAAGTTGAAGAGGGAGAAGTGGCTCAGCTAACCGTTGAGTTAGAACAGATGACTGACATGGGAGCGAAAGGCTGGTACAGCGCTTCTACCCACGTGCATGCGAACTATGGTGGCAATCTGCACAACACCCTAGAGAATTTAATGATGATGTCGCGCTCTGAGGATCAGGACTTAGTGCTCGAGCAGGTAGCGAACAAAGACAATCGTATTCTCGACTATCAGTTTTTCGTGCCTGGCGGCGGGCAGCACCCTATTTCCGAGAAAGATCAGATCGTAGTTGTTGGACAGGAGTATAGGCCCCCATTTTACGGCCACGTGTTCATGTTTGGCATGCGGGAGCATCTAATCTCACCCTTCGTTACCGGCTACGAGGGTACGGCTGTAGAAAGCCTGTACCCGAGTAACACTGACATGTTTCGCAAGGCAAAGGCTCAGGGCGCGATAACTGGCTATGTGCACCCTTACTTGGGGGAGGAAGATCCTTTAGAGGGCAATCTAGGCGGCGGCAAGGGATTCATAGTGGATGCTGCCTTGGGAACGGTTGATGCATTGGAATGGTCGGACTCTGCGACATCGGGTTTCTATCCGCTGTACGCTGTCTGGAACAACGGCCTGCGAGTAACGGCAACTGGTGGTGAAGACTCGATATCCTCGCTGCATCGTAGCAAGCTGATTGGCTCTTACCGTACCTATGTCTATACCGGAAACCTCGGCCTGAATATGGATGCCTGGTTTACTGGTTTGAAGCGAGGGCGTGCCTTCGTTAGCTCGGGTCCTCTACTGGAGATGCAGGTAGGTAATTCATTGCCAGGCGATACTGTTCAATTACCTGTTAGTGGGGGTGAGATCAAAATCTCCGGGCGCCTACGTTCGATCACTGAGCTTGAAGAGGTAACGCTTGTCTGCAATGGCGAGCTTGTCCAAACTTTTCCATTAGGTAGAAATAGAAACAGCATGGATATTTCTTTTGAACATTCAATCGAGCGTAGCGGCTGGTGTCACTTGCGCACGGAAGGGGCAAGGAATCAACGTTTTCCATTAGATGTCGGTTATGCGCAGGCATTCACCAATCCAATTTGGTTTCAGGTAGGTGATCAACCGATTCGAAACCCGCAATCAGTTGACTATGCGATCCGCTGGATCGATAAGCTGCAAGAACTCGCCGATGCATGGCCAGGCTGGCGTTCCGAGACTGAGAAGGTTCACGTCTTTGCGCAGTTCGAGGAGGCGCGCCAGGTCTATAGGGGCAAACTCAATTAGCGTCTGATTCTTGGTGAATAGACTTAGCTTGGTGCGGCTGAATGACAAGCCTGTGAGTCATTCGGGCGGCATATAAAAATTGGGGTAAGAGTAAAATTTTGCTAAGCTCAGGTCTCCCTAAACGCTCATAAAAAACAGCTAAGAAGGTATCAATGGAGCTCACTTGGATGGCATGGACACAGCCCACGGCAATATTCTTTGCGGTGATCGCTTTGCTGCTCCTTACTATGTCGATCTGGGAATATTTTAGTCCTGGTGGTGGTCCGCGCTTAGGTATTTTTCGCTTCGAAACCACTCGTGGAGACAGGCTATTCATTTCTTTGCTCGGGAGTGCGTTTATCTGCATGGCTTGGTTGACCCTAGTGGGTCTGAACTTGTGGTGGGGCCTTGCGGCATGTGTAGTCTATGCGTTGTTAGTATTTCGATTCGTCTAGAGAAGAAAATTTTGTAGTAAGCTGCGCAGCACGTCGTGGTTGAAATTAATTAGAAGGGGCTTTACATGATCGCTTGTCAATTACGATTTCCTAAAATGCTGCTGAGCTGTGCGGTATTTCTATCAACTGTGGGGACAAGTTCGGCTGATGTTGAAGATGCCGAGAGGTGGCTTCCTGAATTTCAGCCTTCCACACTCGATAGTGAACAACAGCTTGCAGAGATGCAGTGGTTCATCGACGCGGCACGGCCTTTTGTTGGTATGGAGATCAAGGTGGTTTCAGAGACCATTACAACTCACGAGTATGAGGCGCAGGTTTTAGCGCAGGCGTTTACAGAAATCACTGGTATTCAGGTAACTCATGATCTGATAGGCGAGGGCGACGTAGTTGAAAAGCTGCAGACGCAGATGCAATCGGGTGAAAACATTTACGATGCCTATGTGAATGACTCAGACTTGATAGGAACACACTTTCGCTATCAGCAGGTTCGTAATCTGAGCGATTGGATGTCAGTCGAGGCAAACGATGTCACGTCGCCCACATTAGATCTAGAGGATTTTATTGGCATCTCCTTTACCACCGGCCCTGATGGAAAGATCTATCAATTGCCGGATCAGCAATTCGCTAATCTCTACTGGTTTCGATATGACTGGTTCACGGATCCCGAATTGAAGCAGCAGTTCAGTGAAAAGTACGGCTATGAATTGGGTGTGCCGGTGAACTGGTCTGCCTACGAGGACATCGCCGAATTCTTCAGTAACGATGTCGGCGAGATCGATGGGCAGACAGTCTATGGTCACATGGACTATGGTAAGAAAGACCCGTCCCTAGGCTGGCGCTTCACTGATGCTTGGCTGTCGATGGCCGGCGCCGGAGACAAGGGTATTCCTAACGGTCTTCCTGTGGATGAATGGGGTCTTAGAGTTGATGGCTGCCGACCCGTAGGCTCGACTGTTGAGCGCGGCGGTGCGACGGACGGACCAGCGGCAGTGTATTCGGTTACTAAATACGTAGATTGGCTGCAGCGCTATGCACCACCGGAGGCTGCGGGCATGGTGTTCAGTGAGGCGGGACCTGTTCCTGCACAGGGAAATATAGCTCAACAAATTTTTTGGTATACAACTTTTACCGCAGACATGGTTCTGCCTGGCCTGCCGGTAATGAATGACGACGGCACGCCCAAATGGCGCATGGCGCCTTCGCCCCATGGAGCGTATTGGGAAGAAGGCCAGAAGCTGGGCTATCAAGATACCGGTGCTTGGACATTGATGAAGTCGACGCCGGTGGACAGAGCTAAGGCTGCCTGGCTGTACGCCCAGTTCGTTACCTCTAAGACGGTCTCTCTCAAGAAAAGTCATGTTGGACTAACCATTATTCGTGATTCTGATATCCGGCATGAGAGCTTTAGTGAGCGCTCAATAGAACTCGGTGGTTTGGTAGAATTTTATCGTTCACCTGCCCGCGTGCAGTGGACACCTACCGGCACTAACGTGCCAGACTATCCAAGACTAGCTCAGCTTTGGTGGCAGAACATTGGTGATGCTTCTTCCGGGGCCAAGACCCCACAAGAAGCGCTGACGTCGCTCGCTGTGGCCCAAGAACGCCTGATGCAAAGGCTGGAGCGAGCAGACGTATTGGGTGAGTGTGGTCCGCGACTTAATGAGCCACAGAGCAGAGAGTATTGGTTAAGCCAGCCTGGTGCGCCCAAGCCTAAGTTAGCGAATGAGAAGCCGCAAGGCATCACCGTGGACTACGATGAACTAGTTAGTTCTTGGCAATAGGCATTCTATTCAGACCCTACATATGTGGAGCAAGCTATGATTCGTAACACTTGGAGTATTACTGGACTCGCTGCTGCGTTGCTTTTCGTTGCTACTCAGGCTGTCGCACAGGTGCCCTCAGCTACTATAACTGGCCCGATTCCAGCAGATAGAGCCGGCAGCGGGACTATCAATACTATTTACAGTGCGAGCGCGATTGATCTCGAGACCGCGGGTTATGTAGAGAAAGAGTATTTCATAGAGGGCAAGGCGAATCGATATAGCGACTCGGAATTAGAGAATGCCTCAATAGTCGATAGTGATCACCGTTATAAGACGCGTCTCATCGTGCGCATACCCAAAGCTTCTGTATTCAATGGCATCGTCATCGTCGAATGGATCAACGTAACCGGTGGTCCAGATAAGGATATTGACTGGTGGCAGTCAGGTAGCCATTTCATTCGGAATGGTTATGCCTATGTTGTGGTTTCCGCTCAGCAGATGGGCATCGATACTATGAAGCAGTGGAGCGACGCTCGATATGGATCCCTCGATGTAACTCATGATGGCATGGCGACTCGCGACGGACTTTCTTACGATATATTCTCTGCTGTTGGAAAAGCGATCAATAGAGTTGGCGAATCAACCGTCAACGGTGAGGTGGATATTCTGGATGGCCTCAAGGCTGAACAGATCATTGCCACCGGTCATTCCCAGTCGGCAAGCCGCCTCGCAACTTATCTCAACAACGTGCATCCGCTGGAGCTAGTCTACGATGGCGTGATGGTGCACGGCGGTGGTGGTCGGATCAGAGATGATCAGCCTACAAAGATTTTTAAAATCATGGCAGAGACGGACATGCCGCGCAGGGCTGCGAGGCCGCAGCCGGATACCGACACGTTTCGCCAGTGGGAAGTGGCGGGAAGCTCCCACGTAGACATACCTTTTGAGATTGAATACGGCAAAGTTAGAAACCTGCGCGAGGGTCTATCTTTGGAGAATGTGCTGCCACGGGATCAGGGGTGCGAGTTACCAGCCTATAGCCGCGTGCCTTTTCGTGATGTGATGAATGCCGCGTTCGAGCATTTAGTCGTATGGATTCGTGATGATATAGCACCACCCTCAGCTGAACCCTTAAAGCTAAAGCGTATGATGCCAGAAGTGGAATTCGCCCGTGACGAATATGGCAATGTGCTGGGTGGAATTCGTCTCGCGGAGCACGTTGTCGCGACGGCGAAAAATACGGGCATGAACAACGGCAGCAATCGCTTCTGTTTTCTTTATGGCTCGCATCAGCCCTTCGATCAGTCGACGCTGAATATGCTCTATCCTAGCCATCGCTCCTATGTGGATGCAGTCAGGGAAGTCGCGGAGAAGAACGTCATAGATGGGTATATCTTGCCATTAGCGGCACAGCAAACGATTCGCGAGGCACAGCAATCAGGTATAGGTCGCTAGTTATATACATCTAATGGTTGCAGAGGTGGAGCAGATAACGGCATTAAGTGTTATGAAGTCAATTGGTCCTTTATACCCTTCTATTTTTATAAATTAGTGATGCTATAAAACTTTAGATAAGTTACTTGCTGACCTGCTCCGCTAGCATCTTGAGTCGCTCTGACCACTGCTTTTTTATCTCGTTGGCATAGAGTTCTAGGGTTTGGTCAATCTGCATCGATAGCTTGATTTTCGTTTTCCCATCTTGCGTGTCGAGGTTTAAGTTGATCTTGCTCTTGCGAGCATTCTTCTTCGCGGTCTCGCGCCAGGTAAAGCTCAACTTTTTCGGCCTATCTATTTTTAAATATTCACCATCTTGCAAGAATTCCTTTCCATTGCGGGTGATGTGATAGCTATAGGATCCGCCAGGGCGAGCTTCGTTCTTTAGATCGACTACTTTCTCGTTACCAACATGACTGCCGAACATCCAGCTGCCTACGAAGGTGGGAATTAGCCAGCGATCGAATATTTTCTCTGCAGGCGCAGCCACAGACTTGCTTAGGGATACACTAAACGTCTTGATTTTCGCCACAGGCAGCTCAGCTGCACCACTATTGTCATCGTCTTCAAACATGGTAAGTTGATCAGCGGTCATTAGTTCGCTTGCGAGTCAGGGTTGGCTGGCATGAGATGGACAGGCAGCGCTTGACGCCGAGAGGCTATCTTTTGCCCATAGTTTGCCGTCAGATAATCGAGGATAGAGCCCTCGATTTCAGGGCCAAGTTCGCCAAGTCCCTGCGAGCTCTGCATCCATTCTATGCGACTCTTCCAGACTTCTCGATTGCCTGAATTTTGAACGATGATCTGACTCGAGTGGCACTCGGTGCAATTGTCGCGGACTAGCTGCCAACCTTTTTCAGGAATCAATTCGCCTGTCGAAACGCTTTCCTGAGCAGTCGAGGTTGCAGTCGTAGACAGGAGTGGTAGCGACAGCGTGATTAAAGTTAGCCAAGTTAATTTCATTCTGTTGGTCATGATTTCTATTTCCAATATCGAAAGCCGATGAGACTAGGTTACACAACCTGCACGGCCACCCTATGACAGGCATTATTCAAATAGCCACGAGGATTCCATCCAGGTACAACCATGGGTTGTGAACGGCCCTGAACATCCATCGCTCTAGCCCATACTTCATAATAGCCGGGTTCGGGAAACTGTGCCCAAGTCTCCCAATTCTGCCAGGCCAATCTGTTTGCTGGGCCTGCTAATGCGGAAGGCAGCCAGGTGACGCCAAAGTCGATGGAGATATAGACGCCGACCACCTGATCGTCACCTGCCCAAGCGTGACCGCGTACGGTCATTCGGTCCCTTATATCGTGAGTAATACCCGATTCTGGAAAAGTAATGAGTGACTTGACCGGCATCGATTCGATGACGCGCATATCTTCATTCGGCACATGTGTGCCAGGCGCGACTGGTGTCGCTGGGACCGAATAGGAAGGTGGAGACATTTTTTCGCCATCATGGAGCTGATTGCGAATATCAATTCGGCTTAGCCACTTTCCAGACACCGATGCGGGCCAGCCAGCGCAGACGAGGCGCAGTGGAAATCCGTTCTGTAAAGGTAAGTCCTCGCCATTCATCGACCAGGCTATGAGTGATTCTCTCTCTAGCGCCTTGGAGATGGGCACACCGCGAGATATCGGATCGCGATCGGGATCTCCGCTTAGGTGCGTGTCCGAGCCGTAGTAACCAATGTATTCCGCATCGGCAAGCACACCGCAGTAATTAAGGACGTCGCGCAGTCTCACGCCGGTAAAAGTAGGGCAGCCGATGGCACCGGTAGTCCATTGATTTCCACTCGCACCTGGCACAAATTCGCTGCGCCCATTGCCCCCACATTCTAGCTGCAGTTGTAATGTGATCGTTTCAAAACGTTCTCTAAGCTGTGCTATCGTGAAAGTTATGGGTCGTTCAACCGATTCGCCGCCAATCTCGAGTTGCCAAGTTTCTGGGTCAATGTCCTCTGGAGGTACACCGTTGTTGCGAACGAACATGCGATTGTTCGGCGTAATGTGGTCATCGAGTAAATGTGCGGGAGTTTCGGCGTTGATAGGTCGATCGTTAAGAACGGTGAGGCCGTCTTTGCCGGGTATTTGTAGCGGAGAACCTTCAGCTGCAAAGGCTGCGGGAATAAGACCCGCAGGCATGAAGCGCGAGAATGGTATGGCCATGCCTAGTGCGGTGGTCATAGCAACCAGACCGCTTTTCTTTAGGAATCCGCGACGCGTTAGTGGGTCGCTTTCGCGGCCCCATAGAACTTGGTCCCCCGCAATGGGGTCCTTGCTATAAAGTTCATGTATTCCCTGTCCTTGTTTTTTACTCATAAGAATTCTCTTTTGTTGGTCACTAGCAATTAATCAATTTGCTCGGTTTCGCCTCGACGTGCGCCGGCAGGAATGCCCGAAAGCGAATAGCTTCCCTCGTGGCATGCATGCGGCCATTAGGCGGGTCCTGCTCTGCCGTATAGTCGGCTACGGCCTGCTCCAGCTGCATTGCTTCTTCGGGGTTCGGTACTAGTTTGTCTCCAAATTCTTCCGGGCTAGAGAAAGGAATTATCGTGTTACTAGTCCACATACACTGGAGGTCGGGGGTGCTGTTTAGCATTCTAGGGGCTGCGTAGTTGGAGTCCTGAGCGCTGCCGTTAGTTGGTAGAAGCAAGAATTGGAATATAGCACTAGAGGCCAGCAGCAGTGTTCGTGGTAATCCGGCCGGGCTAAACAGATAAGTCGAATTAGATACTGTTTTCATTTATGTTGCTCTCTATTCGGACTTTAACAAGAGGGTAGGTAGTTGGGAATGGTTTTGCGGTCACGACGCTGAGGTTACCAAAAATGCCTAGTCAACTCCATGCGATTCATTAGTTTTCCGCTCCCTTTTGAAGTCTATGCTTGATGAAGGTATTTACATGGGCTTAGTAAGCCTCAGCAAAAACCGATCGGTGCTGCGGTTGAGCCTTGGGTCGAATATGCTACGACTATGGTCGTCCGTGGAAACGCGCAATACTTCGCTGGCTTCAACCTCGAAACCAGCCTGCTGGGATAGCCCGATTGCCTGCTGAATCTCCATCCGATGCAGATCTTGATTGTCTCTGCCTACAACACCGACATGATCTGTAATGCCGAGCACGCCTCCAGGTTTCAGCAATTTTTTAAGTTGTAGAAGCATCTGAAATGCACGTTCTGGATTTGGGTTATAATAGTCGTGCAGAGTCTGGGCTACGATAGCCAGATCCACTGAATTATCTGCTAGGCCAATTTCTCTCAGCGGCTTTATTATTTGGACGACATTGCTTAGATCACCTCGTTCTATCTTGGTATTAAGCGCTTCGCCCTGCGAAATATTCTGACGATCTTCCACAAAGCGTAAACCGCGTTCCGTGTTCTGCGCATACACCGTTCCACTTTCACCTACGGCTTTGGAGAGGATGAAGGTGTAGTAGCCTCCCGCGGCATATAGGTCCAATACCGTCATGCCCGCTTGGATGCCAAGGAAATCAAGAACCTGAACTGGCTTTCGTGCGCTGTCTCTCGCAAAGTCGGTAACCGCTCTATCAGGGCCTGATAAGGCGTCTTCGAGCGCTCGTATATCGAAGTCTTGACCTGGGCAAGCAGAGACAAGCAGCATCGATAAGAAGGCTGCTGAGTAAGTGAACGATGAGCACAATGAAAGAGGGGTATATTTTCTCTTCAATTTAGGACCCTAAAGCCTTCCGCTGTGAAATAATTTCAATTTAGAGAATAACAGATTGAGAGAATTGCTCACGTGTTTTATAGCCAAGGAGAATATTAGCAGATTAGGTCCGGCTCCCGCTGATCCGAGGGGTGCTACAGTGAAAAAAAATTTAAGTTGAAGGCCCAGTTCAATTTCTAGAAAACTGATTAAACAGAGTGCTAAATGTTAAGAAAGCTAATGATTCGAAACCTATCAATGCTAACCCTGCTATGCGTGACGCTTTCAGCGTTAGCTCAGTCCGAATCGCGACCTCGTGCTCGTTAGGCGGGTGTTGTGGTGGGCGTATTCCAGACTGCAGAATTGAACGCGCTCACAGATGTTCAAGGTGAGAGAGTGGGGCATACAACCCTCATTAAAGGTGATGATATTCGTACTGGCGTAACTGCAATCATTCCCGCATCAGGCTATCGTGTAATAGACTAGCGTAATGTAGAGGGAATAAATCTGTACCCTTTAGATTGGCCTACGACAATTATGATGGGGTTGGCGCGAACATGCTCCTTTGCCAGTAATGGTTCAGGTGACTATGTGATTGCATTTTCAACTCATCCAAATACGCGTAAGCCTAGAGTTAGCGAAGTTTCAGTTTCAGTTCAGGTGGTGGTTAACTAGGCTATAACAGCGTTGTTCGCGGCTACGGCAGAGGCTAGTGAGGAAGCAATCTACAATGCTATCTTCAAGGCGACGACGGTAAGAAGTTCGCACGGTGAGCGGCGCGCAATTCCTCTAGAAGATTTGATGCGTGTTCTTGAGGAGTATCAGTCGTTGAATTGGGATCAAACGATAGGAAGATAATTCTAAGCAGTGCGCTAGGAGCTGATCCCGATGCCCCTTGCTATTAGGATAGCCAGCGCAGAGATGAACACTAATAGCGCTAGTTGAAACTTCAATAGCAGCCTCAGCAGTTGGGGAACCTCGATCACTTCTTCTTTGGACTTGCTGTGTTTATTAAAAAATATCGTGGGAACGATAGCGCACAACACCATCAAGATAAACAGGCCAATCTTGGCGTGGAATATGGGATTGCTAGAATAGAACTCGCTGGGCTTGCCTGTCCATAGCCATAGAGTTAGGCCAAAGCTCAAAACAAAGATAGCGCTTATTCCGCAAACAGCATTTACCTTCGCCAAGTTGCGTGCGTCCTCTCCCGCAATTTCTGCCTTGATAGCTATATTTTCTATGATCAAGGTACCAGCGAACGCGAAAATCGCTGCGAAATGCAATAGTCTGACTAGTTCATAATACATCCTGCCAATCATACGGGATTCACAGATTTTGGGCTCATTTTAATACGGTGCTGCGAGATTTCCTGTTATGCTGAGGAGAAGGTTTGTTTACAGGCCAGCAATAATAATTAGATAAAACTGGAGGCACCATGGTCGCTGAATCAAGCACCGCACCCGATGTAGGTTCTGAAGATACAGCTCATGCTGAAGCGAACATGCGTAAAGTCGCGCTGACTGCGTTGGCGGGAACCAGTATCGAGTGGTACGACTTCTTTCTTTATGGTACAGCTGCCGCCCTTGTTTTTCCTTCGGCTTTTTTTCCCGATAGTACTCCAACAATGGGACTTATTCTCTCCTTTGGAACATTTGCCTTTGGTTTTATTGCAAGGCCTTTAGGTGGTATTTTATTTGGTCATTTTGGTGATCGTGTTGGACGCAAACGAACACTGGTTATAGCGTTGATGATGATGGGTATCGCATCAACCCTGATCGGACTATTGCCTACTTTTGCAACGATCGGTATTGCTGCGCCAATTCTACTAAGCCTTCTCCGTTTCGTGCAAGGCCTTGCGATCGGTGGACAGTGGGGCGGGGCCATGTTGCTTGTCACAGAGAGCGCACCGGCGGACAAACGTGGCTACTATGGCGCCTATGCCCAGGCAGGTGCTCCTGCCGGTGTGATACTCGCTAACATAGCATTCATGGTAATTAGTTATTCCATATCTGAGGACGCGTTTATGCAATGGGGGTGGCGGATTCCCTTCATATCGAGTGTTCTATTAATTGGAATCAGTATGTATGTGCAGCTACGCATGGAAGAAACTGATGCGTTTAAAGAGCTGCAAGAACTTCAGAAGAAAAAGGAAGCTGAACAGCCTGAGATGGCCGTCGTTAGGCGCTCGCCTGTTTTGGAGGCAATAGCAAAGTATCCCAAGCGTATTGCATTGGCCGCGGGTGCATTTCTCTCAATACAAGTTTCATTCTATATATTAATTGGTTTTGTTCTGGCCTATGGAACAGATGCTGATGGTGCTGGGATGTCGAGGAATGAGATGCTTTTTGCGGTATTGCTTGCTTCGGTATTGCAAATCCCGGCGCAATTCCTAGCCGCCGCTTATTCCGATAGACACGGTAGACGGGGAATATTTATGTTGGGGGCTATTCTCACAGGGGTTTGGGCATTTGCCTTGTTCCCATTAATCGACACAGGAAGCTTCTGGCTTATCGTGCTGGGTCTTAGTGGCGGCTTGATGTTCTTGGGAATGATGTATGGGCCGCAAGCGGCTTTCTTTACTGAGCTATTTAGTACAGAGGTTCGTTACTCGGGAGCATCATTAGGTTACCAGGTGGGAGCAATCCTAGGTGGGGCATTTGCTCCCACTATAGCGACTATTTTATGGGTGGAGTACTCGATATTTTGGGTTTCAGTTTACATGGCCTTCGCATCGACTCTCTCTCTGATCTCCGTGATGATGCTAACTGAAACTTACAAGACCAGCCTGGACGATACTGATTAGCGGCGGTCAAGAAGAAGGCTACACTTAACTCTGCAGTCTTTTCGCTGCAACATGTTTCTATACCAGACTATCAAATAGATAGTCTGGTATAGACCTGGCTGTCTTATTCTCTTTTGCATTCACTTCCGTATCAATTTCCTGAAACAAAGGCGCTAATAATAGGCGCTTATCGGTATCCGGCAACATGCAAATTATATTGCAGCCAGGCCTGGCCTGTTCTGCAATCACCTACGCGCCAGCAAATTTGACATTGGGGCGATCTCAGTTTGTCTTTGACATTGCAACTGATTTGGCTTGCAATGGAAGCTATTCTTTTAAATG
>Ga0308012_10000560_pt1 | contig 22176 bp, 27 predicted proteins | sample Neamet179_FD_203133 | JGI IMG/M metagenome (GOLD analysis project Ga0308012, IMG submission 203133) | Marine microbial communities from water near the shore, Antarctic Ocean - #179 | ecosystem: Environmental > Aquatic > Marine > Unclassified | place: Southern Ocean | collected 2014-07-25 | reverse complement strand
TGAGATGAGAATACAAGGTAGATGGGTACCTATTACTGATGTGACTCACGGTGGTAAAAAGAAAGCAGATAGAATTACTTGGGCTCTACAAGGTAGATTAGAACACGGGAAGATTACATTCAACCCCGAACCTAGCTACATTAAAGATTTAGAAGTACAACTAGTGGAGTTTCCTACTAAAGGGACACACGATGATATTATAGATGCCTTGGCTTACATAGACCAAGTCAGTGTGGCAGACTTTATGCACACAATTGAATTAGAAGACGATTGGGAACCTTATGATGACGTATCAGGATATTAGTAGTTTATGAATTATAATGATGATAGAGAGTACAAAGCATTAGCAACTTGGCTTCAAACAAGATTAGTCGAGTGGCGTAACCATAGAGATAACAACTACTTAGATAAGTGGGATGAGTACTATCGCTTATGGCGTGGTATTTGGTCAGCAGAAGATAGAAGTAGAAATTCAGAGAAGTCACGTTTAATCTCTCCTGCCTTACAACAAGCTGTTGAATCGTCAGTCGCAGAGATTGAAGAAGCTACATTTGGTAGAGGTAAGTGGTTTGATATTAAGGATGACCTACTAGACCAAGACCCTTCAGAAGCTGAGAAGATACGTAACTTACTACAAGAAGATTTAGAAATGGCAGGTGTTAAAGATGCTATGTGTGAGGTCTTTCTAAATGGTGCTATATATGGTACTGGTATCGGTAAGATTATCACTGAAGAAAAGATGGAGTTTAGTCCTGTAGAAGTCCCTGTAGAAGGTACAATGACTACTAAGAGAGACTTAGCAGAAACACCTACTGTGGAAGTAAGAGTAGAAGCTATATCACCTAAGGAGTTCTTAATTGACCCTTCGGCTGAATCTATCAACGAGGCTCTAGGAGTCGCTCACGAGGTCTATAAGCCACGATACATCATTTCTGAGGGGATGGCTAAGGGTGTGTATAGAAACATCGATATAGCGGCTGATGTGGGCGTCATACAAGTAGGTTTCGACCCTGAGTATACCCAGAGAGATGCTGGTGACCAAATTAAGATATGTGAGTATTGGGGTAAGGTACCTAAGAAGTTTCTAAACAAAAAGAAAGACCAAGATGATTTTGAGTATGATGAAGATGAATTAGTCGAGGCAGTTGTAACGATTGCTAATGATGAACACATACTACGTGCTGAAGAGAATCCTTTTATGATGAAGGACAGACCTTTCATTAGTTATCAGCACGATTTAGTACCTAGTAAATTTTGGGGTCGTGGTGTATGTGAAAAGGGATACAATCCTCAGAAGGCATTAGATGCAGAGATGAGAGCTAGAATTGATTCATTAGCATTAACTACTACACCTATGATAGCGGCAGATGCTACACGTCTACCTAGAGGTCTCAAACTTGAGGTACGCCCTGGTAAGACTATCCTAACTAATGGTAGTCCTCGTGATGCACTTATGCCTATGACTTTAGGTACTACATCTCCAGAGACTGCTACACAGATAGGTCTCCTACAGAATATGGTACAGATGGGTACTGGTTCTGCTGATATGTCTAGCGTAGGTGGTGATAGAAACACTACAGGTGGTATGTCTATGATGCAATCAGCGTCTATTAAGAGACAGAAGCGTACACTGATGAACTTCCAAAACACTTTCCTTATCCCAATGATTAATAAGACTATGTGGAGAAAGGTACAGTTTGACGTAGATAGATATCCTGTTACAGACTATAAGTTTGTTCCTTACTCTACTATGGGTATTATGGCTAAAGAACTAGAGATGCAACAAATGGTCTCTATGTTACAGTCAGTACCTAAGGACTCTCCTGCGTTTAATATACTAATGTTAGCTGTCTTCCAAAACTCTAGTATGCATAACAGAGACCAGATCGTTAATGCCTTAATGCAAGGTATGCAACCTAATCCTCAAGAACAACAGATGCAACAAATGCATCATCAGTTACAGATGGAACAAGCTAAGGCTGACATCCAGAAGACTCTTGCAGAAGCACAAGCAGACCAAACTAAGGCTCAACTTAATGCAGCTGAAGCAGGTACTAAACAGCCTACTCAGATTGATATGCAAGAGAGAATGGTTAAGCTACAAAAAGAATTAGCTTCAATTGAAAAGACTAAAGCTGAGATAAAGAATACAAACACTAGCACATACAGAAAGGTCCCAGAGATGGAACATCTTCAGTCTGAGATTGCACTTAACTATGCGACAGCTAGAAGTAAGAATCCTACAAACTAATGTTAGATGACGAACAGTTCTATAAGAACAGACTAGCATTATGTGAACAAGATGGTTGGATAGACTTAGTTGAAGAACTAAAGAATCTTGAAGACCAATACAATAATTTAGATTCAATAGAATCTGAAAAAGACCTTTGGTACGCTAGAGGTCAGTTGTCAATTCTAAGACAAGTAATTGCATTAGAAGACACAGCTAAAGTAACGGTAGAACAACTAGAATTCTAGCCCTACCATTTAATAACTTCATAACCCTAGAAGGGCGGAGAACGTAATATGAGTAATATAGTAGTGGACACTGAATCCCAAAGTTCAGCAGCAGTAACAACAGAAGCACCTACAACAGACGTAACAGCAGTAACAGAGACAGCAGAGGCAACGCAAGAAGCCACTTCTGAATATGAAGCTCCTAGTAAGTTTGCAGGTAAATCGACAGAAGAGATTATTAATAGTTATCAGAACCTCGAAAAGGAAATGGGACGTAAAGCCCAAGAAGTTGGAGAGTTAAGAAAGCTATCAGATAGTTTCCTACAAGCTGAAGTATCTAGAGGTAAACAGTCTAATCCACAACAATCCTCAGTAACACAACAAGAGGACCACGGTGAAGATTTCTTTAATGACCCGAATAAAGCGGTAAATCAAGCGATAGAGAATCACCCTAAGTTCCAAGAGTTCCAACAGTACCAACAGCAGCAAGTTCAATCTTCTGCCAAGGCAACATTGGAACAGAGCCATCCAGACTTCACGAGCGTAGTATCTGATGCTAAGTTTCAGAGCTGGATTAAAGAGTCACCTATTCGTACGCAGTTGTTTCAAGCAGCGGATGCCTATAACTATGATGCAGCTAATGAGCTACTTAATAATTGGAAGGACCGTTCTATGGTCTCGAAGACACAAGAAGTTAATCAAGCGGCAGCAGACACTAGGCAGTCACAGCTTAAATCAGCTACTACGGAATCAAGGTCTGCCTCAGGTTCTACAGGCGGAGGAAATCAGTTCAGAAGAGCTGACCTAATCCGTATGAAAATGGAAAACCCTAGCAAGTATGAGTCGATGGAACAAGAAATCTATGACGCTTATGCAGATGGTAGGGTCACTTAAATAGTCCAATAATGGACGACCGCTATATAAAACTTAAAGGAGTAATTAAATGGCTAATATGACTAATGGTGCGTATCACGCAACCACAAACCCAGGCGCAGTAGGTGCATTCATCCCAGAAATCTGGTCAGATGAGGTAATCGCTACGTATAAATCTAACCTAGTTGCAGCTAACTTAGTACGCAACTTAAACCACGCTGGTAAGAAAGGTGATTCAATTCACATTCCTACTCCAGGTCGTAGCTCTGCTGCAGCCAAAGCAATCAACACGGACGTAACTGCACAGACAGACCACGCAGGAACTGAAACAGTAACGATTGATAAGCATTATGAATACTCAATGTATATTGAAGACTTTGCTGAGATGCAAGCTCTTAATTCAATGCGTAAGTTCTACACTGATGATGCTGGTTTCGCACTAGCTAAGCAAGTAGACACTTCAATCATCACTAACCTAGATGGTGCGTCTGCACTTACTGGTGGTAACTCAGTAATTACTGGTGTAACTAACTGGGATACTTCAATCCTTGCAGCTATCGAAGTATTGAATGATTCTAATGTACCTGTAGATGGTCGTGCAATTATGGTAACTCCATCTTGTATGACTGCTCTAATGTCGACTGACCGTTTCACTGAACAACAGTTCCTTGGTGATGGCAGTGCGATTAAGACAGGTAAGATTGGTATGATTTATGGTATGGAAGTTTATATGTCTACTCAAGTAGGAACAGGTTCTACAGAGAAAGCATTTATGTTCCAGAAAGAAGCTGTAGTATTGGCGACTCAACAGTCTATCCGTACTCAGACTCAGTACAAGCAAGAGAAACTTGCTGACTTATTTACTGCAGATACTATCTATGGTTCTAAAGTTGTACGTCCTGGTTCAATCCAAGAATTGACTTCGTAAGTTGATTTAACTCTAGCCCTTCTTAACTGAGGGGCTTTTGTTAAAGCAACATATGGAGTAGTAATTATGAAGTTATCGAGAAAGAGAAGATTAGCATTAGCAGTATTAGCGATGCGTAGACGTTTAGACAAACCTTAGTGGAGTATAGTATATGAGTATTGATAGAGGACACGGCATTGCCACATCTTCAGTTCTAGCGGATAGTTATGATTTAGACGCTTTAATCGCAGACACTGAGGCAGCTAAGGTAGCAGCTCAGGCGGCACAAACAGGTGCTGAGTTAGCGCTAGATACATTCGATGATAGATACTTAGGTGCTAAGGCGTCTGACCCTACAGTAGATAATGATGGTGATGCTCTTATTGATGGAGCGATGTTCTTCGACACTACTCTAAACATCACTAAGATTTATGACCTAGCTACTACTACTTGGCTAAGAACTACACCTACTACAGCTGAACAAGCTAAGATTGATACTGTCTCAGCTAAGGCTGCCGAGATTGGTCGTTTAGGTACTGCTGATGCTGTAGCCGATATGAATGTATTAGGTACTGCAGATGTTGTCTTGGATATGAACACTCTAGGTACTGCAGACGTAGTAACGGATATGAATGTCTTAGGCACTGCTGACGTAGTATCAGATATGAATACATTAGGTACTTCTACTAACGTAACTAATATGGATACCTTAGCGGGTATTAGTGCTAATGTAACTACAGTAGCAGGTATTAGTTCTGGAGTGACTACAGTAGCAGGTCAGACTGTAGAGATTGGTCGTTTAGGTACTTCAACAGCAGTTGCTGATATGGCTATCCTAGCTACTAATGATGTAGTTACGGATATGAACACTCTAGGTACAGCAGATGTAGTTAGTGATATGAACGTGTTAGGTACTGCAGATGTAGTGACTGATATGAATGTCTTAGCGACAGCAGATGTTGTCTTAGATATGAATGTATTAGGAACAGCTACTAATGTAACCAATATGGATACAGTAGCAGGTATCTCTAGTAACGTAACTACAGTAGCGGGCATTAGTGCTAACGTAACTTCAGTGGCAGGCAATGCTACTAACATTAATGCTGTTAATGCTAACTCAACTAACATTAATGCTGTTAATTCTAACTCAACTAATATCAACGCAGTAGCTGGAGCAGCGACTAATGTTAATCTAGTCGGTGGTTCAATTACTAATGTTAATGAAGTTGGTACTAACATAGCCAGTGTAAATAACTTCGCTAATCAGTATAGAGTAGCAGCCACAGCACCTACTACATCTTTGGATGCAGGTGACTTATGGTTTGATACTACTGCTAACATTATGAAGGTCTATACAGGTAGCTCTTGGGCTAATGCTGGCTCTTCAGTCAATGGTATCGATAACTCAGTAGAACATATTGTCACTGCGGCTTCACAGACTAGCTTTACAGCTACTTATGATGCTGGTTACTTAAATGTATTCCTTAATGGTGTTAAGTTAGATGCTAGCGACTACACAGCTACTGATGGTGCTAATGTCGTACTAGATATTGCAGCTACTACTGGTGCGAGTGTATTCATTCAGAGCTTCGGTACGTTTGTATTAGCTGATGTCTACACTAAGACTGCAGCAGATACTCTATTAGATACTAAGCTACCTAAAGCTGGTGGTACTATGACTGGTGATATTGCCTTAGGTGATAATGTCAAGGCTAAGTTTGGTGCTGGTAGTGACTTACAGATTTATCATAATGGTACAGACTCATATCTGCTTAACTCATCAGGTCAGTTAATTCTGAGGAATAACTCTGATGATAAGGACGTTATTATCCAGACAGATAATGGTTCTGGTGGTTCGTCTAATTATGTCTTTTGCGATGGTAGTGCAGGCTCAGTTAGCTTAGGACATTATGGAGCATACAAACTAGCCACCACATCCACAGGCATAGACGTGACTGGTAGTGTAACTTGTGATAATAAAGTAACTATTGATGGTGGTACTGGGTATGGTGCTATGGAAATTGGTGGTGATTCTGGTGCTTTTATTGATTTAAAAGCCCCTCACGCTGATGATTATGATGGGCGACTCCAGTATGACGGTGGCGGTAGTGGCGCATTAATGCTTTCAACATCCGCTAATAATAGCTCTCCTGTAATTCTCAAACAACAGGAAAGTGAAAAACTTAGGACAACATCCACAGGCATAAACGTAACTGGCACTGTAACAGCCACATCATTCGCTGGTGATGGTTCAAGCCTCACAGGTATTGAAGGTGTTCCTTCTGGAATTATCTCAATGTGGTCGGGAGCAGCAGCAGCTATCCCTAGTGGTTGGAACTTATGTGATGGTAGCAATAGTACACCTAACTTAGTTGGTAAGTTTATTAAAGGTAGTGGAACAGCTGGTACAACAGGTGGTAGTAATACACATACTCACGCTCAGACGTTGAGTGCGGGTGCGCATACCTTGAGTACAGCACAGATGCCTAGTCATAAACATAATTGGCGTTACGGTAATAACTCAGGGTCATATCAAGGTTACGAATCGAATAAAGGTGGTAGAAATAGTGATTGGTATGCACCAAAAACAGACTCTACTAACGCTTTCGTGGCTAATAATGGTGGTTCTTCTTCCCACTCTCACTCATTAAGTGGTAGTATTACAAGTGCTAACAACGAACCCGAGTTCTACACACTTTGTTACATTATGAAAGCCTAGGAGATATTATGAATATTATAATAGTAAAAGAAGATAAAGTGGTAATGATTGATGGCGAGGGTATGAACTTTGACTTTGACTTACCAACTAACGTATGGGCTATTCAATGGAACGGCTCAGCAGGCGAGATTGAATTTAATGATGGTACTCCTAATGAAGCTATTACAGACTTCTCAGCTTACCAAAGCTTAGTTGCTGGGCACGCTACAGAGAAACAAAGACTTGCTGATGAAGAAGCACAGGCTGCTATTGATGCTGAAGCTGCTTTAACTTATGCTGATAGACGAAGAGCTAAGTATGAAGCATTAAATCAATTCGAGATGCAATTTGATGACCAAGCTAAAGGCACTACCACTTGGGTAGATGCTATTAATGCTATTAAACAGGAGTTCCCGAAATGAGTAACGCAAGAAATCTAGCAAATCTACTAAGTGCTTCTGGTGACGTAAAGACATCAGCATTAGATAATGCACCTGCTCCAACTAAATCATCTATTGATTCTTTAGGTATTGCAGCTACGAGTGTTACTGGTAGTCAAGCTAGCGCTATTACAGCAAATACTGCCAAGGTAACTAACTATAATCAGACTCAATCAGATATTAATGCTCTAGGTATTACAGCTACATCTGTAGACTTAGGTAACTGGACTATCACTGAAAGTTCTGGTGTTATGTACTTTGCTACACTAGGTACTAATAAGATGAAACTAGATGCTTCAGGTAATTTTACTTGTGTTGGAGATGTGACTGCTTCAGGCACTATTTAAGGAGTAATCTATGGCTTTACAAGGCTCAGGCGCTATATCAATATCGCAAATTGCAGCAGAGTTTGGAGGTTCAGCACCGCACTCTATGAGTGAATACTATGGTGGCGGAAACAATGTTCCTGCAGGTGCTAACCCAAATGTAGCTACATCGGGAGCGCACAATATGAAGAGCTTCTACAATGGTGTAGCAGCAACTGTATTGAATATAACATCTAATGTTAATAACTACGATATTGGCGCACAAGCAATAGCAGCAGGTGGTGATAAATTTACTCCTGTTATTCTAACTATTAATGCAGGGGTTACAGTAAGCTCTACTTCATCAGGTGTTGCGGCTATGGTTACAGGAACAGGTTGGGGTTCGGGTACTACTATCAATATTACTAACAATGGTTCTATTGTAGGTGTTAGTGGCTCAGGTGGTTCAGGAGGAAATGGTTCAGGAGGAAACGGTGGCACAGGAAAGTACGGGTCAGGATGTTTTGGGTACGTTGCTGCTAATTCAGGTAGCTCAGGTAGTGGCGCTAGTGCTACAGGTAGTTCGGGTGGTAATGCCTTTGAACACTCGCAAGGCGACTCAAATCTATCAGTAATCTTTGATACAGCAGGCACACGTACAGGCGGAAGTGGTGGTACTGCATCGTATAGTGGTGGTGGTGGTGGCGGTGGTGGCTCAGGTGGTTACGATTCATTCCCTCGTATGTATGGTGGTGGCGGTGGCGGCGGTGGCGCTAATGGTGGCTCAGGCGCATCCGGTAGATATTCAGGAGAAACTTGTGGTTGGGGTTATTCGGGCACTTCTGGTGGTAGCGGTGGTAACGGTAGCGCTACATCAGGTGGTAGCGGTGGCTCAGGTGGTGGTGGTATGCGTGGTGGTAACGGTGGTTCACTAGGAAGTGCGGGTGCACACGGCATTGGTAATCCCTCAGGTGGTGGTGGCTCAGGTGGCGCTAATGCTTCACACACAGGTTCAGCAGGTTCAGCATTAGGTGGTAATACCTCCCAAATTAGTTAAAGGAAATTATTATGAATTTACAAGCAAGAAGAATTAGTGGAAGTGCATTTTCCGCAGAAGATAAGCTAGAGGTTGCTTTTAACTCGGATAATCAGCCTATGGCATCAGTAGTTCATACTGTTGAATTAGTGTTAGGTGTTAATGTTACTCACGGTGGTGGTGGACAACCTGACGAATACTTACACTATAAAGCTGTAGAGAAAGATTCTGACGATGACGGTATTATTGATTACTCTGACATTGAAATGTCTTTAGTGCAAGAAACTCAAGGCACTTCAGTTATTAAAGTGGTGTGTCAAGCAATTACTAAAGCAAACGCAGACGCTTTTAATGTTGAAATGCAAGCCTATATTGAACGTCAAGAAGTAGCCGCAGGTGCAGAAGAAGAATTTACTGAAGTTGCTCCAACACTTGTGCCTACTGTATTAAAGACAGGTGAGATTACTTTAGAGTGGTCCGAAGATAACTTTGTATAAGGATAACTTATGGAAATGACAGACATATTTCTAGGGCTAGTAACCCTAGTAGTAGTAATGTTGGGTTGGTTCTTGAACCGCTTGGCTGATACAGTTGATAAATTAGAGCAGAATATGAGTAACTGTCAGAATAATATGCCGCTTAACTATGTACTGAAATCAGATTATAAAGCTGATATGGCAGAGATAAAGCAGATGTTAAGTGATATATATGGCATCATTAGAAAGGAAAGGAAGTAGTGATATGGGTAGAACTTACTGATGGAACAGCTAGGTTCTTCTTATTTGATTTATGGAATTTTCCTATCAACTTTATTATCGTGTAGGTATTGACAAAATGACTAAACTATGGTATAATATATATAAGAGTGTCTCTATAGTGTTACTTATGATATCTCTAAGTGGATGTGTATCTCTAAACCCCTTCAGTGATGATGGTGGTATCAAGGTAGATGCACAGATAGGGAAGACTAACGAGAAGGTCACTGGTGTAAAAGCTGATGAGTTCTCTCTAGTCAATAAGACCAACAACGCTGAGACTGTAGTAGAAGATTCTAAGATAGGTACTATAACAGCTACCGCAGTAAATATAACTGAACAGGTTCCTTTCTGGATTTGGTTCATAGCTATCTTAGGATGGTTATTACCTTCACCTACAGACATCTATATTGGCTTAGGTAAGCTACTCATCAACATTAAGAGGTATATAAAAGAATGACTTATAGAGAGATTATAAATAGTGTACTACGTAGACTCCGTGAAGATACAATCGATGCAGATTGGTCTGGAGACTTATACGACTCAACTACAGTTACTGACTACCAGAAGTTAATTGGTGAGTTAGTCAACGACTCTAAGAAACAAGTAGAATCATATCACGATTGGCAAGCATTAAGAGAATCATTCAACGTAAAGACCAGAGCTGGTAATATGCAGTATACTCTAGGTGATTCATTACGTGGTGCTGGTGTCTCATTTAAGATGTTAGATGTAATCTGTCAAGACACAGGTCTATTCTTAGACCAAGTACCTAACTCTTGGATTAATGAGAGAGCATTCCCTGTTGCTGATACTGCTACTGGTGAGCCTTCTTATTACGCCTTCAATGGTATCTCAAAAGCAAGTACGAATAGAGAGCCAGACTTTAATGTGGATTTATATCCTATCCCTACAGGTGTACAAACTATCTCATTTAACGTGGTAGGTGCACAGAGAGAATTAAAGACTGCTGCACAAGTATTACGTGTCCCTTCGCAACCTACTATTCTAGGTGCGTGGGCTAAAGCTATTGCAGAGCGTGGTGAAGATGGCGGTATTATCTCCTCAGGTGTGGCGGCAGAAGCTAGAGACTCATTAAATATGGCAGTACAGCTAGACTCTGGTAATATGGAGTATGAACTAGACTGGTACGTAGGGTAATGCCTGTTATCAACGCTAAGGCGTTAAGTGTAGTACCTTTAGATACTATTGGTATTAATGGTCTAGACTCGCAAACTAATCCTACAGCACTAGGAGCCACTTGGTTCACTAAGGCTGACAACATCGTCTATTCTGAAGGTGGTAAAGTAACCTTCCGTAAAGGACTAAAACAAAAGACATTAAATGGTGGAGCTAAGATTGGTTCACTAGCAGAACACTATGATGGTACGAATCATAAAATCTTTGCAGGTATTGCTGGATATATTTATGATGTAGACCTAACAGATAAAGATGATGCATTCCCTACGTCAGGTAGGTTCACTACAGGTGCTTCTACTTCAGATTGGCAGTTTCAAAACTTCAATAATGAAGCACTGGCATTCCAAAAGGGTGCAGACTTACTTCACTACGAGAGTGGTGCTTGGGGTAAACTTAAAGATGATTCTGGTTATACTGCTCCTGCTGGAGTAACTACATTTGACCCTTCTTGTGGTCTAGGTTATTATGGTAGAGTATGGGCAGGAGGTATAACTGAAGATGACGATGTATTATATTACTCTAAATTACTAGATGCACACAAGTGGAGCTCAGGCTCTGCTGGCGGTATCGACCTTAAGACAGTATGGGGACACGATAGCATTGTAGCTATACAGCCTTATATGGGTAAGTTAGTAATCTTTGGTACAGAGAATATTGTAATCTATAATAAGCCTGAAGAACCTACTGCAATGAACTTAGATGAAGTTATTCGTGGTGTAGGCTGTGTCTCTAGAGATTCAATCCAATCTGTAGGTAATGATTTATACTTTTTATCCGATACAGGTGTACGTTCATTGATTAGAACTGCAGAATCTGATAAGTTGCCTGTCAAAGAAATCTCTCCTACTATTAAGGATGAGTTAATATCACATATTAGAGCAAGTACGAATGTTAAGTCAGCATACTACTATGCAGAAGGTTTTTACCTACTATCTTTCGTAGATAGAAACGTAACTTACGTCTTTGACTTACAGTATTTAACGAAAGAAAGAGGGACTCCTCGAGTGACTAAGTGGGACTTTGCTGCAGATAGAAATCCTGCTAGTATGACTTACACTACTAACTATGGTCTTCTTATGGGACAACAGTCAGGCAGAGTTGCTTCTTATGAGGGTTACTATGATGTAGATTATAGTGGTTCTAGTGTCTATACATATAATCCTTATACGAGCAGTATATCTACTGTATGGATGTCATTAAGTCCTGAGTATGAGACAGCCTCTATTCTTAAAAGATTAATTATGGTTATCTCAGGTGGTCAAGGCACTAACGTAGGCTTACGTCTATATAAGGACTTTGAATTAGCACCTAAGTTATCCCCTACATTTAAACTTAACCCTTCGTTGAGTGGTGAACCTGCAGTATGGGGAACAAGTAAGTTTCCTTCTTCAGCTTCTCCCGCAGCTTGGGTGAGTTCTAAATATGAACCAATACACGGCTTAAAGGAACACTCAGTACCTCTATCAGGTTCAGCTAAGTATTTAAGATTAGAGATGGACGCTGTAACAAGTGGTTATAAAGCATCTCTACAATCATTAGCACTATTATTTAAACAAGGAAAAACTCGATAATGTCAAACTATTCTATAGCAGTAAATTGGTCTGGTAAAAATGCCCTAGCGGATACAGACCCAGGCAAGGTAATCTCAGGCACAGACTTTGATACAGAATTCACAGCGGTAAGAACAGCAGTTAACTCTAAGGCAGATGTTAATGGTGATGCAGCAGAGAACTTTGTCTGTAACCTCTTAACGGCTACTACAGCCACTGTTGGTGGTGAGGCAGTAGTTACATTGGCTACACCACAAACATTCACTAAATCGCATCCTACGGCTTCTGAGACTATAGCACTAGCTTCTAGTCAGACAGCTAACCTACTTAACTCAGACACATTCATAGTTAATGTACAAGGTAATGGTTATACATTGAGTGTTTCTAACCAAGCAGCAGGTACTAAAGCTGACTTTATCCTTAAAAATCAAGGTGCTTATGACATTACTTTCGCAGCTGACTTCAGTTTTGTAGGTGGTAATAATCCTACGATTACTTCAGGAGCTGGTAAGTTTGACTTAGTAAGATGTACTTCTGATGGTGCCACTATGTTCTGTACTATTGATAAAGACCTAACCTAGGATATACTATGGATTCTTCGAGTCTCATTAATGCAGTATCTAACCCAGGGCAATATGCTTCTCAGCCTTTAGGTTTAGACCAAACTAATCAAGACACTTCATTAACTGCAGGTGGTGTAACTTCTAATCCTGCATTGGATAATCTTAAGTCTATAATGAATAGTGGTGGTATGTCATCAGCGCAGGACTTTAGTGGTGCAGGTAATGCAGCATTTAGTCAGATGTCAACATCACCTAATCCTTATAGTGGACATACAGGTCCAGTTACTAATCAACAAGTAGTCGCCCCACAACAGCAGAATCAAGGTTATAATCCTCAAACAGGAACATATAGAACTACACCTACTACAGGCAATACAGGAAGTTCTGATTCTTGGGGCAATACCTTCTCTAACTTCTCGAACGGAAGTGGTACGATGGGTATGTTTGATGGAGCAGGTGCCAACATTGGTAATTTCTTAAGTGATACATTTGGTGGTGCGTATAACTCTGATTTTGGAAATACAGCCACTACAGGACAAGGGAGTGTAAATTGGGGGACTAGTAATAGAGCCTTTGATTTTGGTAATAAATCATTAACAGGCATTCAAGCACCTAGTTGGTCTAAAGATGCTTTAGGTTTTGCTAGGGCAGCAGGCTATGACACTTCAGCTATCAACCAAGGTTTAGGTTTAGCTAGTATGACAGGTAATGGACTCTTTAATGCTGCGGCTCAGTATTCTGGAAATCCTTATATTGGTATGTTAAACGATGACTTCTCTAAGAGAGGTATTATGCAGAAAGGTTTACAACTAGGTAATGTTCCTTATGCTGGTGGAGTTATGGGTCTTATGGACTATGGTCAAGGATATAACAACTATGGAGCACTAGGTTCTACTATTGGTGGCTTAGTTGCTGGTCCAATGGGTGCTTACTTAGGTGGTCAGTGGGGTAAGGATGCTTTAGGTTTTGATGACCAAGGTAACTTTACTAACCGTATTAATGACAACTACTCAGGTGCAGGAAGAGATTATGCAGAGGCTTCTGGCTTCAAAGTAGGTTCTCCAGAGTTTGATTATGCTGTTAAAGGTTTTGAGAGTCTACAGAGAGGAAAGAAGAATAGTCAAGGTCAGCAAGAGTTAGTAGATAAGTGGAACACTAAATATACTGACAGAATACAAGATGAACAAGCTTCGGCACAACAAGAATTTAATGCTGCGAATAGAGACTATGGTCAAGAGGGTGATTTAACTTCTAGACAGAATGGACAAACTTTCCACAATAATGACTATAATTGGGGCTCTACAGAGAGCACTGACAACGTACTTTCTGCAGGTGGTTACACTTGGGATGGTGCTGATGGTTCTGTAGCTGATATGCAAGAAGAGACAGGCTTAGGTACGGAAGAATGGGACTCTAATAATGCTGATTTCTCTTGGGATGAGCCTAGTGATTCTGGTGGTGACTCAGGTGGAGATAGTGGAGGTGGTTCTTATATAGCCACTGCAGCTACTCAAGCACTAGGTGAAGAAGGTTTAACTATCTTTGAGAACTGGAGAGATTATATGTTTACTGCTCTACCTACGTTCACTACGTCTTACGGTCGTTATAGAGTTACGGCACCTAAAATCGTATCAGTCATTGATACGAAAGAGAACTCTAAAGATATCTACAATTGGATATGGGATATGCACCTTAAGCCTATCTTTAATTTAATCACGGAAGATAAAGATAATAGTAAGGCACTAAAGGATTATAAGATTATGGTAAAAGAATTACAGAATAAGTTTCTAAAGGAGAAAGTATAATGGCTTGGTATGATGTTTTTGGTAGTGATGATTCAGGTGATGATGATGGTTGGGGTATAACTTATGGTGGCTTCGATGATAATGAATATTATGATACAACTGATTTAGGATATTGGGATAACTCAGACCCTTGGGCTGATAGCTACAGTGACCAGTTGGATGCTGACTACGCTTCAGGAGATACTTCTTGGTATGATAACTTAGGGAGTGAGGAGCTAAGTTGGATGGGACAAGCAAATAACACATTAAACAAGTATGCAGGATCTGGTACTTTCTTAGGTGGTCTATTAGGTGGTAAGGATGGTTCAGTAACTGGACAAGATTTAGGTAAGTATGTAGGAGCAGGTTTGGGCGCTTGGCAACAAGATAAAGCTAATGACCGTTACAACGAAATGCAACGACCTATAACAGACCTTTATAAGTCACAGGCTGCAGATGTGGCTAATAGACGTGCGAATAGAGATTCTAACTTAGCTAATGAATGGCAGGTAGCAAGTGGTTTAATGCAACCAGGAAGAGAGAGGAGAGACCAGACAGCAGCTAACTTAGCACAGCATCAAGGTGTAACTCAAAGCTCTTCTAACGCTTGGAATAAGGCAGCTAACGAGCAATTTAGAGAACGTACTGATTTAGAGGCTAGGCAAGTCTTAGCTAATAACTATGATACACGTACAGCTGCCCTAGGCAATCAACTTAGAAATCCGTGGAATAAAGAATACGGTCAGAGACAACAGAATCCATACTTAAATATGGGAATTCAAGGAATGATGGGACTATAGATTATGGGAATGTTTGATATTAGTGGTACAGGAACAGGTAAGCCGATGTATGCTGAAGACCTATATGGGGCAGGTGCTAATATGCTTAGCGACCAACTAGCTCCAGGAATGAAGAGGACATTTGGTTATGAGTCTCCTAAACGACAAGCTATGGCTATCGCTAAGAAAGCTGACCTGTCTTCTTTTGATTCTGTTCAGCAGACATATAAAGAATTACAACAGGTAAACCCTGATGCAGCGGGTGCTTGGTTAGCAGAAGTAACACCTGTTATCAAAGCAAAAGATGCCGCTAAAAAGGCACAACTTACAGCACGTAACACAGATACTACACGTATGAAAGATATTGCTGATATCGCTAAACTTAAGTGGGGCTGTGATATTAACGATAAGAGCATAGGCAAAGACGGTATGTCTTGTTATGATAGGTCTGAAGATACTTGGCTACAAAAGAGAGCTAGGACTGATGAGAAGGTAGCTACTAAGTATGGTGAGAAACAAGTAATTGACTTCTCTACTTATAAAGATGCAACCTTCTCTCGTTATGATACGGCTAATAAGCAAATATCTGCAGCTAACAGAGGATTGGCTATTATTAATGATACGCAGAATCCTTTGTACACTGGTCCAGGAGGCGAAATTCTTAAAGGTCTTCACGCTATAGGTGCGACATTAGGCTTCAAAGCTTCTGAGATTCCTGCAGCTAATGCTGAAGCGTTCATCTCTGATAATATGACGCAAATTACTGCTTGGATTCAACAGACTAAAGGTGCTATCTCCGAGAAGGAAATGGAAGCCTTTGCCGCAGCTTCAGCAGGTCTCACACGTACTCCACTAGGTAACCGCTTGATTCTTAACACTATTAAGCGAGTAGCTGAGTATGATATGGGTCTAGCCGATGCACTGAATGATTGGGAGATTGCAGAGGAAGATAAATTCAATAAAGACCCTAGTAATATTAAATTTGGACGTAGATTCATACCTAACAAAGCTAAGTGGGAGAAACGTAGGAGACAGTATAATACAGACCATCCTCTTATCTTCCCTACCGCTCAAGACCTAGCTAATGCATTAGGAACACCAAGAGGTAGTGTCAAGCAAATGGAAGGAAAGACACTCCAGAGTGGAATTACTATTATGGAGATTAAATAATGGCTAGATACGAACTCAGAGACCCTATTTATGGGACTGTTATGATTGTGGAAAAAGATACTCCTCCTACGGATGCAGAGGCACAAGAAGCCTTAAGCTCTATTAGGACTGGTGATAGAGTATTTGATGACTTGTCAGGAGATGAGAAATATATCGAAGATGCTAAGACTAACTATCAACGTAGAAACCGTACGGAGTGGAAAGGGAATGATAAGGACTTAGTGGAAGACCAATTTGAATATTGGAATGGTGTGGATAACAACCTAATTAAAGGAGCTACTTCAGGTTATAGCTTCTCTAAGCTCCCTAAGGAAGACAAACAAAGAGCTATGCGTCTTTTTGATACGTATGATAGAACTAATATGACAGGACAAGGTGCTAGACCTTTCTTAGAGCAACTTAAAGGTGTAGGTAAGGCAGTAACAACTGATGCCTCTAATCTAGTATATGGTGCAGGTCTTTGGACTATGGCTACTAAATTTGCAACTAAGGGTCTATCTAAAATGGCAATGCAGAAACTGCTGTTCCCTGCCGCATCAGGAGCAACTTGGGCTGCTACAAGCAATGTAGAGAAGCAAGCGAGAGAAATAGCTTTAGATGCTAAGAGTGAGATAGATACAGAGGAGGTTGCTGACAGTGCAAAAGTAGGTGCCGTGCTAGGATTTGCAGGACCTGTTGTAACTAGGAATGTAGGCAGAGCAGGTGAGTTCTTAGGTAGAGTAGCGGAAACAGGATTCAGTAAGAAGAAGAGAGCACAAGTTTCATTAGATGCTCAAACAACCTATGTCAATACTCTAGGTGGTGGTACTCCTGCAGCTCAGAACGCTGTAAATGAAGAATTAGGGCAGACGATAGGTAAAGGAAACTTTGATGATGGTGCTACAGGTGCTTTCGACCTACTGACTAAGAAAGCAAGACAGGTTACAAGTAAGTTTACAGAACGCTATACTGCTTTAGGTGAATTAAACGTAAGAACAACTCAATTAAACAAGTTTGTGTTGGATATGAAAGAAGCAGGTCTAGATGTTCCTGAAGCTGACGATGTACTTAAAATGTTAGATGCTGGTGAATATACTAGAACTGAAGCTCTTAGAGAATTACGTGGTATCGTAGGTAGTACTCTGAATGATGCCTATCAAGGCAAAGGTACTATGGCTAAGAGATGGCGTATCGTTAAACCTTTTGAACAGAGAATAAAGAAGTTGTTCCTTGATGCAGCGGAAGGTGCTAACAAAGGACCTCAAGCTAAGCTTATTGATGAAGAGTATTCTAGTTGGATGAAATTTCAACGTAATATTGACGGTGGTGGCAAAGATATTATCAAGGCTGGTAAGGATAAGACAAAGCTTGATAGTCTAATAGTCTCTTTAATGGCTTCCCCTAATAAGTCTCTCAGTAAATGGGAGAAGGTGATGAAGCAAGTTGATGATATGGGTAAGTGGTCACAAGACTCTAACTTCAAGCCAGAGATGCGTAAGTTTGTACTTGAGGCTGTCAAGAGTGAGTTATTTCAAGGTAAGAACCCTAAAGGTCTTAAGTTTTTAGAAAGTGAGACAGGTGTTAAGACTTTGAAGAAGTTATTCCCTGAGCAAGCGGTTATGCTTGATGACCTTTCTAAGATTTATCAGAACGCAACAAAGGCAGGTAGGAACTCAATTCCTTTATTTTGGGGTAAGATTAGTGCAGCTATCCTAGGTGCAGGCTTTGGTGGTAAGGTGATGGGTGGTCAACTAGGTGCTGCGGTAGGTACTGCTGCTTCCTTAAAAGGTATGCAGGCTGCACTTAGCTCTCCTGCCTTCCGTAAGATGGCTATGAATGCTTACCGTGATGGACAGGTAAATGAGAAAGCTGTAAATGGAATGATGATCTGGCTAGAGAAGAAAGCAGGCTTAACTCCTGCTCATCTTAAGAGTGTCAGACAACAACTATTAGGAACTGCTATCATCGGAGGAGGAGCTATTATAGAAGAGGCACTCAATGGTGGTGAGAAAAGAGAAGAAGTAATGGAAACTATTAATCAATATGGGAGTAAGTAAGATGGAAGGAATGGAAGGAATGATGACAGGTAAGCCTCAAGGTGGCGTTGCAACAGGTGAGTTTTCAGAAGTGGAATTACCTAGCGGTGATATCTGTAGAATGTACCAAGATGGGAGAGTGGAATGTAAGAAGCCAGGAGAGGAAGAGTTTACCCCTCGAGGCGCACCAAAAGATGGTCCTAAGTTAGGTGACCCCCTCCCAGATCTAAACATTAGATTCTAAAATGGGATTGTTTAACGGAGCAGGGAGTGTAGACCAGAATGTCTGGGGTTACACTAACGATGCTGGAGAGGATATGCCTTTACCTGAGAAGATAAACTTTAGAAGGTATAAATCAGAAACTGAATGGGATTTTGACCAAGAAGGTTTTGATAAGGCTATGGCTCAGTGGCACAAGACACAGCCTCTTAATTACTGGTGGTAGACTAGTGTTTTGACTTCTCTTGGATGGTCATTAACGCATCTTTGATGTGTAAGTAACCTACCTCTTTATCCACCCATTGTCTCCCACTGAACGCTGTGTTCGCTGGGAGCTTTTTTGTGTGCCATCCAAAATCATAGTCTTCTTTGTTTTCCATCTCAATAGGGTCAAAGAGATATAACTTATCTTTACCACCTTCAGGCATAGATACTGCATAAATGAAATCAAACCCGTTATCTTTTGCAAACTGTTTGTTCCAATCATACTTAATCTTCTCGAGTAACGTATCATCATAGTGCTTGTTACGACACTTAATCTCTAACATTACCCCTAACTCAGCATCAAATGCATCGTATCTAGAGAACTTACTATCCATCTTCTCAAAGTTATATTCTGTATGGTTCAATAGCTCAATTACTTTATCTTCAGTCATCATAATTTAAATTGTCCTTTTCCATCCCAACCTTGTCCGTGTCCTGTACCTGAAGTCTTAAAACTAGGTGTAGACATAATTAATTTAGTGTCCTTCGATGTACACTTAGGACAACGTCCTCCCTTCTTACGGTGTACTATTGGGTTAGTCCTATCGTACTTGTGCTCGCATACGTTGCACATATAATCGTATATCACATTCCCTCCTTGTCTGTATTATAATGTAGTCCATCATTACCATTCTGTCCTATGATGTCCATCCTCTCGTCATCCCACTCAATAGCTTCCTTCATCCCTTGTTTCATACTATCAAAGTCACCTTCACCCCAAGGTTCATCGGGTTCAAGACTTGCTAGATTAGACCAGTATCTAAGCTTACCTTCTAACACAACAATCCTGTCCTCTAAATCTCTATATGTAGGAATAGTCATAAGTCCTCCTCATAATTATATAACTCACCCATCTCATTACTCAAGTCAATGGAAAACTTTCTATACCTGATGTCTACGTTCATATCGTTGGAGGACATATACACCAGCTTCTCAAAGGCATCTAACTCTTCTATCGTCTCCAGTGTTATAACTACTGGGCTAAACTTTGTTCTTGCTTTCATCTCCTCACTCCTTTTAATCTCATAGTGTTACCGTTACTACGTCTGATATACATCTTAGTAGCACAGTTTATTGACATATCTTTCATACGCTTCTCTAGGTACAGGTTGTAACAAGTACGTACGTTCCTGCAAGTATACACTTCGTGACTATTCATACCATCATTCTTAAGTATGTGAAGTTCAACTATCTCAGGTGAGAAGTTATATTCAGCCAGTGTAGGTGATGCTTCAGATTCATTACCGAATAACATTAAGACTAGCACAAAGACACCAGCTAAAATCCATTGCCACTTATAGTCGTGCTCCTTATTCCAATTATTATTTTTCACTGAGCTTCTCTAGTAATCTCTTATGTAACTGCACAGTCATAGGCTCAGGGTTACTACAATGTACTCGCATACCGTGGTCACTATCCTGTAGTCTTTCATTCTTTGGTACTATACCATTATACAACTTATCTTTATCTGTTACCATTCTATTTCTCCTGTCATACCTACTGCTGAATAATCAGTGACTGTCTTCTCAAAGAAGTTAGACATACTGTCACCACTTGTTAGTTCTTCTACCCAAGGAATTGGATTTTCTTTAATGCCGAAGTTACCTTTAAGACCCATCTGTATTAACCTCCTGTCCGCCAGATATCTAATGTAATTTTTAACTTCGCCTTTGTCAAGTCCTTCCACATCCCCAGCTTGATAGGCAAGGTCAATAACTTTATCTTCCAACTCAACAACCTGTCTTGCCATCTCATAGATTTCCTTTTTAAATTCATCATTTACTATTCTCCCGTGTTCATTACAAAACTCTCTAAATAACCTAGACATACCCTCTGTATGTAAGGTCTCATCCCTGATAGACCACTCAATAACAGTGTTCATACCTTTCATCTTACCCATTCGTTGGTAGTTAAGTAGCATAACGAATGCACTAAACAAACTAACACCCTCATTAAATACAGTTAGTGCTAATGACATAGCTGTACCGTGTAGTGAGTGTACATCAGCGTTCTTCATAAACTCTACCTTCTCTTTCAAGGCATCATACTCTAAGAATGTACTATACTCTTTCTCGTGTAAGCCTAGTGTGTCATTCAACAAAGCGTAAGCCCTAGCGTGAATACCTTCCCTTGCCGCAAACGACATCAACATCATACGTACCTCGTTGTTCAGGAACTTAGGAATGTAGTAGCCACAATAATTACCTGCTACAACAACATCACTTTGAGTAAACAACCTAAGTATCTGAGTGATATGATTCTTCTCAGCTTCAGATAGAGTACCATCTTTCCATTGAGTTACATCATCACTAAGGTTAATCTCTTTCTCCGTCCAATGGAGGTCCTCGTGCTGTTCAGCATACTCTACTGCCCAAGCGTGAGTGAATGGTTTGTAAACTTTACTTTCTTCTAATAACATAATTTATCCTTGACAAGCTAAACACTCATCATCTCCTTCAATAAAGTCCTTCAGTGCCACTCTCTGTACACTCTGTCCTAAGTTCTCAGCACTAGAGTTAGCACTTGTTCTTAAGTAATACAAGCCCTTAAGTTTACCCTTCCAAGCCATCAAGTGTACGGTGTTTACATAATTCTTATCACTTCCCGCTGGAAAGAACAGGTTAACTGATTGACCTTGACAGATATGCTCTTGTCTATCTGAGGCGTGTTGTACTACCCAGTGTTGGTCTAATTCAAATGCTGTTTTGAATACATCCTTCTCCCACTCAGTTAAATAATCAAGGTGTTGAACACTTCCGTTGTGATGTCCAATACCTCTCCACTCTTTAGCTAACCACTCCTCATCCTTACCTAGTCTTAGTCTGTGTTCTTCCATCACTGCTTCAAGGTGTTTATTCTTAATTAGGTGTGAACCAATGCGTGTCTTATGTACGAAGCTATTAGATTTAAGGGGCTCAATAGAAGGTGACGTACCTAGTATCATACTACTATTAGCATTAGGTGCTACTGCAAGTAAATGGCTATTACGTCTGCCACTACCTTTGCCATCTAAGTATTCACCACGTACATCAGCCAATGCTTTAGTTGCTTCTACTGCTTGCTCTTTAATTAAAGCAAACATCTTCTTATTCTTACCTACTGCTAATGCTGACTCCCAAGGGATGCTCCTAGATTGTAGGTAACTATGGAAACCCATAGC
>Ga0308012_10000551_pt1 | contig 22397 bp, 11 predicted proteins | sample Neamet179_FD_203133 | JGI IMG/M metagenome (GOLD analysis project Ga0308012, IMG submission 203133) | Marine microbial communities from water near the shore, Antarctic Ocean - #179 | ecosystem: Environmental > Aquatic > Marine > Unclassified | place: Southern Ocean | collected 2014-07-25 | reverse complement strand
TGCAGATCACTACTGGCAAGAAAACCATTAAAACGAATGTCTTGTTCTGTGCTATCAGAGCTATTGGTGCTAATTAAGGCTGCTCGTTTAGTACTTGATTCGTTAGGACTTTCATTAATACTTGCTTGGATAGTTGCTGAATTAGTTGCTGAATTAGTTGCTTGGCCAGTTTCTAATGTATGTTCCGTTAACACCAAATGACAATAACTGTCTTCGGTTAAACAACTGTATGCGGCACTGTGTTTACTACCATCTGCATTAGGGTAACGAGTTCTGGACTCTGTTGGAAAATAAAAACTTGATGCCTGCCACTTTAATAAAATTTTTTCTACCGGCGTATTCCAGTTATTTATCCCCGGAATATAACGTTGCTGAAGCGCAATAACAGTACGAAGTAATCCTAATACTTGAGAGAATCCTCCGCCCTCACCTGTGATGCTTCGAGCACAACTTATTGCACGAGTGAGTGTTTGTTCTGCATTAGATACTTCATTATAAGCATCAAGTAGCACCGATGATTCTAATTCGCTATGGAACTTATCTCCAAGTGCTGATACTTCTACAAGTGAAACCGCTTGCTCGTTAATCTGTTCTAATGATTTAAGAACGGCTGCTTTCATTGCATTGGCTTCAACGGTTGAAGTAGCCATAGCCGTAAGCTGTCCATATATCGGTAGCTGAGAATTAACCGCTAATAGTTTTGGCGCAAGTAATATACTGGCGAAACCTGACGCGATTTGATATTCCGAAAAATGGCTACAAAAGCTAATGCTATTATTTAGTTTGGTACCAGGACTTTGATCATCTGTTTGTTTAGACGCTGTATTAACGCCGATTAGCGCAACAAGTCTGTCTTCATCCAATAATGTTACTGCAAGCGTTAATGCTTCACTGAGTTGGCTAACCACATGAATATTATTGATGTGAGCTTGCGCTGATAAAGTATTTACAACGTTAGATGCTTTTTCATTACTCTCAATAGCATTTTCTACAACGCTATTGTCTACAATAATGATGACATCTATCTCTGAAGTCACAGCACTGTTTTTTTGATTAACGAGTTCACCAAAAGAAAGTGCATCAAGCATTCGCATTATCGATTCATTTACGACAGAGCTAATTAATTCAGCTTTGAAATTTTTCCCTGTTGTTACCCCTGCCCCAACATATAGGGCACGAGCGACACGATCAATATCAGAGTGTTCTCCAAACTGACTATCAATACCAACAATGGCGACTTCATTTGCTACTTCATTAGTTAACATTTAATTAGCGGTTCCCGCTACTTTATCTTCTGTAGTACTAGCATTATCAATAGCAGCAGAAATTGAAGGCAGGAACATGTTATTTAAACTTTCACTAGCGGTGACTTTAGCTGACTTTATTTCAGCTAATAAAAAGCCATCTTCGCTGATAAAGTTGATATCTGCGACTAACTTGCCGCGTTTCCCACCTTTACTGCTACTTTGTACAACGTTCAATTGTAGATAAAAAGTTTTGCCTAGCTCAACCTGACCATACACTTTCCACGATTGAGTACTTGACGGTAAGCTACCTAAACCAAGCTCTCTTTTAGCCCAAACTAACATGGCTTGATACGCGAGATCATTAGCGAAAATATTCTGTGTATCGCCTAAAGTACCCGAAATAGTAAAGTCACCCTGCTTTTGTTGAGCAACGTTTGGTACTTTGCAGGCAAGTAGTAAACCTTGTTCATCACATTCGATAACATGGCTAATGCCCTGCAAGCTTTCACCATGAAAAAGCGTGCCATTTTGATACAGCGCATTAGCTTCATTAGCCGCTTCACTTGTTAACTTATCTCCTAACTTATCTACTAAATTGTTAATTAAGTTACCCGTTAAGTCACTTGCGATCTTGCTTTCACCTTCAATCAAATTGTGAGCTGATTGCGATACGAGGATAACTTGTCCGCTATAATGAAATACAGTTTTACCGGCATCATTAATTGATGAAATTTTGCTATCAATCAACAATGTGTCTTCATTTACCGTTTCACTCTTACTGATGTTCATGTCGATGAAAAAGTCTTTACCCTCTTTTTTAGCTAAGGTCACTTCATCAAACATTACCCCTTTGAGTAGTTTGTAATCGCTTATACCTTGGTACACATATTCAGGATAAACACTAAGCGCTGCATCACTCATCCAAGAGATTGCGCATACCGTAGGGAATACTTGGTCATTTCCAATAACGTGATCGGCTAAAAAGGTATTGTTAGTTGCTTGCAGTGTTTTGATAACACGCGTTGCTTTACTTGGGGTAGACAAGCAACTAACTTGTGACTTTTTTACCGAAGACTCGAGTTTTTCACCCGTTGAAACATCACTATCTGGTGACTTTGATAAATCGTTACCCACAAGAATTTGCGCACAACGGTTAGTTGTAGCACCTAACTCACTCGCTAATAATTTAGCGCCAGCATCAAGCGGTATAATATAGACACCTCTCGCATTGAACATACGTTTTAGCTCAGGTGTTACCATGCCGCCATCCCAAGGACCCCAATTAAAACTCAATACTTGAGCGTTTGGATGTTGTGCTTTGAAGCGGTAAGCCGTTTTATTTAAGATATCGTTTGCGATTGAATAATCAGATTGACCTGGGTTTCCGTAGAAACCTGCTGCCGAAGAAAACAAGACGAGATGCTTAATATTTTCTGGCTGACATACAGATAATAGGGAGAGTAAACCATCAATTTTAGTACGGTAAACCGCATCAAACTCTGCCAGTGTTTTTTGCTCTATAAACTTATCAGCAAGTACGCCGGCTCCATGAATAATTCCGGTAATGGCTAAAGGTGCTTTTGCCACTCCTTTTGTAGAAGATGCTGTAGCATCTTCTTTGATTACAGCTAATGCCGCCAATGCAGGGGCTACAGCATCACTAACGCTTTTGCTGTTGGTGACATCTGCAGCAACATATTGAGCCTGTCCGCCTGCAGCTTTAATGGCATTTAATGTTTGTACTATTTCACGATTCGCTAATATTGGACGAACAAACTGAGTTACTTTTACGGGGGTTGGTTTTTCACCTGACGCTATTAATACTTGCATCGCGGCTTTTTTAAGCGCGACTTCATCATGATGACCATTCGCCCAACTTGGCTCGTTAATTGTGTCTTCACTTCTAGACTCACTTCCTGATTCACTTTCCTCTTCATTCTCTAAAAGCGGCGAACGACCCAATAAAATGAAGTTCGCTTGGTGTTGCTTGGCTATTTCAATAACACAATGTGCCGTAACGCCTTTAGCACCACCACTAACTAAGAATACTGAGTTACTATCAATTTTATCACTATCTAAAGTATTCTTTTGCTCAAGGGAATAACTGTCAGTTTGTACGCCAACCAGTGTTAAACGCTTACCAAGGTTATTACTTAAATTGTCGGTATCATGTGCAACTTCAATAAGAGAGGTATTAATATCAAGCAACTCATCGCTGATAATAGTTGCGGCTTTATCAGCAGCTAATTTGGGAGATAAATCAACAAGCCTGCAAAATACGTTTGGCCATTCATGCGAAAGAGTTTTCACTAAACCGCCTAAACCACCTTGTACTAAATCAGTATGAGTATTGGCTTTAACATTACCTGTACTAATACCTTCAGCAACACCTTCAACATTACTGAAACCAAGGGTACCACCTTGCCTAGTCACTACAACAAAAGAAGCACGCGCAAATTGTGCTGACTTAACGTTACACAGTTTTGCTAATACAAAGGCTAACATTAAGCCCTGCTTTGCGGCTTCTGGGTATTCAATACCTTCAACCGCATTGCTAGGCTGAAGATCGTTAGGCTGTAAATTGCTAGACTGTAAATGAATTACCGCATCAAGTTGTGCATGTTGTTCAAGTAATGCTTTAACTTGTTCTTCATCTACAGTTTTGTCTTTACTATCCAATTCAACGAGCTTGACTGCTTTACTAAATGCCTTCTTCGAACTTGCGACCAACCAATTAGGTTTTAATACAGTAACTTTCCACCCTTCTTTTAGCAGTTTTGTACTTAACGCTACGCCAGTGCCACTTCCATCATCAACCAGTAATGCATTAGGTTGTTCTGCTTGGCCTTTATCGTTACCTTCAAGAAGTAACGTACTGAAGTCTTGAACTATTTTGGTTACTGATGACAACGCTTGTAATGCAACCGTTGCACTGGGTGCTGGGTTCACTACAGCCGTACTAATTTCACTTGATGAGTTATCTGCAGTCACAATTCCTTTAGACGAGGGTGGTGTTGGCGTTGTAGGAGGCTGCGGATCAACTGGGCTTTCTACTTTACTCTGCATATAACTTACTATTTCACCTAAGGTGCGTAGCTCTGCTAAATCTTCAGGGTTAAGCTCAGGTAAGTCTTCAATAATCTCTTGAACAGCACCTAGTATTTCAACACGTTTGATAGAGTCAATACCCAAGTCAGCTTCCATATCCATGCCTAGCTCTAGCATTTCAGGTGGGTAACCTGTTTTATCGGCGACTACTTCCATCATCACTTTTTCGATGTGTGCTAAGTCAATTATTGGGCTTGAAACTAAACCTTCGTTTGCTGCTGATACTTCTGACTGCGTAGCTGCTTGTGTTGTATTTTCTGCAGCAGGAGCTGATGCAACTTTACTCTGCATATACGTAACTATTTCACCTAAGGTGCGTAACTCAGCTAAATCCTCAGGGTTGAGCTCAGGTAAGTCTTCAATGATCTCTTGAACAGCACCTAGTATTTCAACACGTTTGATAGAGTCAATACCCAAGTCGGCTTCCATATCCATGCCAAGTTCTAACATTTCGGTAGGGTAACCTGTTTTATCGGCTACCACCTCCATCATTACTTTTTCGATGTGTGCTAAGTCAATTATTGGGCTTGAAACTAAACCTTCGTTTGATGCTTCTGCCTGCGTAGTTGCTTGTGTTGTACTTTCTGCAGCAGGAGCTGATGCAACTTTACTCTGCATGTAACTTACAATCTCACCTAAGGTGCGTAACTCAGCTAAATCTTCAGGGTTAAGCTCAGGTAAGTCTTCAATGATCTCTTGAACAGCACCTAGTATTTCAACACGTTTGATAGAGTCAATACCAAGGTCGGCTTCCATATCCATACCAAGCTCTAACATTTCAGTTGGATAACCCGTTTTATCGGCTACCACTTCCATCATTACCGTTTGGATATGTTCAAGATCAATAACTGGTGTTGCCGTAACTGATGTAGTTTGTACTTGTGTTGCACTACTTGTTACTGGAACTGCTGTTACCTTACTTTGCACTTTACTCTGCATATACGTAACTATTTCACCTAAGGTACGTAACTCCGCTAAATCTTCAGGATTCAGTTCAGGTAAGTCTTCAATGATCTCTTGAACAGCACCTAGTATTTCAACACGTTTGATAGAGTCAATACCAAGGTCGGCTTCCATATCCATACCAAGCTCTAACATTTCGGTAGGATAACCCGTTTTATCGGCTACCACTTCCATCATTACCGTTTGGATATGTTCAAGATCAATAACTGGTGTTGCCGTAACTGATGTTGTTTGTACTTGTGTTGCACTACTTGTTACTGGAACTGCTGTTACCTTACTTTGCACTTTACTCTGCATATACGTAACTATTTCACCTAAGGTACGTAGCTCAGCTAAATCTTCAGGGTTTAGCTCAGGTAAGTCGTTAATTATTTCTTGTACAGAACCTAAAATTTCAACGCGCTTGATAGAGTCAATACCCAAGTCAGCTTCCATATCCATACCAAGCTCTAGCATTTCTGTTGGATAGCCTGTTTTATCGGCAACTACTTCCATCATGACGGTTTGGATGTGATCTAGGTCGATAGCTGTCACAGGTTGTACGTTTTCAGTTGCTGGTGTTACTTGTATTGCAGGTAAATCTGAAACCTTACTTTGCGCTTTTTCTTCCATATAACTAACTATCTCACCTAAGGTGCGTAGCTCAGCTAAATCTTCAGGATTAAGTTCAGGTAAGTCGTTAATTATTTCTTGTACAGAACCTAAAATTTCAACGCGCTTGATAGAATCAATACCCAAGTCAGCTTCCATGTCCATACCAAGCTCTAGCATTTCAGTTGGGTAACCTGTTTTATCGGCAACCACTTCCATCATGACGGTTTGGATACGAGTTAAATCTAAAGATGGCGTTATCGGTGTTATAACCGTTGATACTGTTGCAGGTTTAGCTATAGATAAAGCTTGGCTAATCACTGGTTGTTCAACAATTTTTGCTGCTGTAACTATTGGCGTTGGAGCCCTTGTGCTGGCAACAGGTGCTTGTTGAATGGCTTTGACTTGAATAGGCTGTTCATGCGCAGGTTGAACTCGATTAGCGATGGGAGCTGTAAATTCATTAGCTGATAATTGTTTACCTGTTAGCTGTTTACCTATTAGCTTTTTACCTAATAATGACGACATATTATCGCTTTGATTATTCAGGTATTGCTCATGAACACGTAATGTTTGAGATTGAAAGTCGTGATACATATTTAGCGTTCGTTCTACGCTTTGTGGTACTTCACCGTTAGCATGCTTTTCAGAAACAGCGGTTAGTACGTTATCAACCGTTTTCGCATAAGCTTTTGGCCCTTCCATGTATTGCTCATGTACATTGAGTACTTGCTCTTGTTGAGCAATGAATTGGCTAATGCTTTGTTCAATATCCACATTTGACGTTTGAGCACTAACACTGTTTGATGAATGTTCTAGATTTGTCGATGGACTCATCACTTGACCATCAATGGGCTTTCCATCGGCAGTGACGTAAACAATTTTTTCTACTTCAACAATACGCTCAACTTCAACTATCTTTTCGACTATTTTCTCTACCACTACTTCTGTTACTTGCGCATCCGCTTGCTTAATAACTCGGCCGTCAGCTAATGCGTCAGAAAATGCTTTTTCGGTTTTAGCACTAACAAATGACTTACCGGTTAACTTCATCGCTAATGGCGACATTTTAGGTGCGGCTAAAGGTCTTTTAACACCATTATGCGGATCAACATTATCTAAATTAATGCCTAAAACAGAGAGTTGAACGGCTGCTTGTCTAAGTTGTTTATCTGACGATTGTTTAGCATTAGCATTAACGGCAATTGTCATTACATCGTCTTTGTCTTCTAAAATATTATCAATCAATTTGGTTAATACATTTTTAGGTCCAAATTCGACAAAAATACGGCCACCCTCTGCGTAAATATTTTCTATTTCAGTATTAAAATGTACAGATTCTAAAATATGATTTTTAAGCGCCTTTTTAATATCAGTCGCTTTATTAGAATGGGCTTTACCTGTGCCATTAGCAAAAACAGGAATAGATGGGGCATTAAACTTTGCGCTATCAATCGCTTGTGCAAACGGTTTTTGAGCATGAGCAACAAGAGGCGTATGAAATGCTGCAGAAACAGGTAGAGGTACAACTTTAAAACCTTTCGCTTTAAGTGCATCAGTAGCAATTGCTATTTGGCTGGTAACACCGGCTACAACCACTTGATTGTTAGAGTTATAATTGGCAATAGAAATATCGCTAATGTCTTTGATAACCGCTGCAACGTCTGTAGGGTTGCCAACAACAGCCACCATAGTACCTGCATCAAAACTGTTACTTTCATTATCATCAGTAGTGCTTGGTGCTGCCATTGCTTGACCACGACTACGTGCTAGCATCATATAGTCTTGTTCAGACAACACACCTGCAGCCCATAACGCAGTAAGTTCACCAAAGCTATGACCTGCAGTAAAGTCGGCTTTAAAACCCGCTTGCGTAAAGGCTTTATATAAACCAACACTTAATGTACCAATAGCAGGTTGAGCATGCTGCGTTAAGCGTAATGTTTCTTCTTGTACTTTTCTCGCTTCATCATTAAAAACAGGAATAGGATAACTGGTAGCGGATAGCTGTGATAAACCTGAGTCAGTAAACTGGGTATCCATATCACTTGCGGCTTGCATAACCGTTGGGAAATTACAGGCTAGCTCACGCCCCATGTTTAGGTATTGAGAACCTTGACCAGAGAATAAGGCTACAACTTTTCCTTTAGTCGCTAAGGCTGTTCTTCGATAATAAAGCCCTGTTGGTATAGACCACTGTTCATTGTTGGAATTATTGTTAGCGCTATTACCAGAATTCGTAGCAAACTGCTTTAATGCCGTATTGATCATGTCTAATGCTTCTTGCGCATTTTTAGCGACAAAACCACAACGAGCTTCATTCGCTTCAAGCGTTTTTAACTGGCATTGAGTTACTAAGGCATTAAATACAAAAACTTGTGCTTCTGAGCCTACGCTCAACTTGCTTTGCCAGTCATTTAAAACAGTAACCAACGACGCTTCATCTTTCGCATTAAACAATAGTGTTTGTGGTACCGCATTTAATCGATACTTACCCTCTGCCTTAGCTTGGTATTCTTCTAATACCATATGGAAATTTGTACCACCGAAACCAAATGAACTAATACCTGCACGACGTGGTAAACCGTCTTCTCGTGGCATCCAAGGGCGTGTTTCACTGTTTATGTAAAGTGGGCTATTTTCAATATTTAAAGTAGGGTTTGGCGTGTCAACATTAATAGTTGCAGGTAAAACTTTATGATGTAAAGCAAGTACGGCTTTGATCATGCCCGCAGCACCCGCAGCCGCTTTTGTATGGCCTATTTGAGATTTAACTGAGCCCAACGCAATATGTTGAGTGGCATCATTGTCTTGAGAGAAGTGTTTTAATAAACCACTAAATTCTGCCGCATCTCCCGCTTTAGTACCCGTACCATGAGCTTCAATTAACCCACAACTTTTGGGTGTAAAACCCGCATCTTCATAAGCGCGTTTCAACGCTTTTGCTTGACCGTCAGGTCGTGGTGCGTAAATAGATTTAAAACGACCATCACTTGACGTACCAATTCCCTTAAGCACGGCATAAATTTTGTCGCCGTCTCGCTCTGCATCTTCTAACCGTTTAAAAGCCATCATACCAATGCCTTCACCAATCATCATGCCTTTTGAATCAACATCAAACGGACGAATATCATCATTAGTGGTAAATGCAGGAGTTTTCGCAAAAGACATGTACATAAATGGCGAGTTGTCACAACAAACACCACCAGAGATCATGACCTCAGAGCGATATTCTAATAAATCTGATACAGCTAGTTTGATGGCCGATAATGAACTAGCACATGCAGCATCAACCACACAGTTAGTACCACCAAAATCAAAGCGGTTAGCAATGCGGCCTGCGATTACATTACCTAACATGCCAGGGAACGAATTTTCTTCCCAGCCAATGTATGCTTTTTTGAATTTTTCAATAATCATGGCGCGATCTTCTGCATCAACACCTGAAGCTTTTAATACTTTTTCAAGCACTGGGCCTTGCAAACGAGACGTTAATGGCGCGATTTGTTTTTGTCCGCCACCAATGCCTAATGTAATACCAACTTTGTCGCGATCATAACCAGAGCCATCACCAATTCCTGCATCGTTAAGTACTTCACGTGCAACAACTAAAGACAATAACTGCGCAATATCAGTTAGTTCCAAAATGTTTGGCGGCAAACCAAATTCCATTGGATCAAAATCAATTTCAGGTAAAAAACCACCACGTTTACAGTAAGTTTTATCTTGTACTTTTGGATCACTATCGTAATAGTCATCTATGTTCCACTGGCTTTTAGGTACATCTTTAATACCATTGACTGACTCGAAAATGTTATCCCAATAGTCTTCTAAGTTTTTCGCATCGGCGAAAATAGAAGCCATACCGACAATTGCGATTGGGCATTCTTGCAGACGAGAATTAAACGCTTGTTCGTCTTCTTGAGTCGTTACAGAATTATTTGATGTGGTTTGCTTTTTAGCCATTTTGGTTACTCTACAGTTATTGTCTGTTGTATTATCTATATTTTGTTTAGTTACACTGCCGGTTGCATTATTCGCATCGTTCAGTGGCATTATTTGTTACATATTCGCTATTCGTTTAGCTATCAATTAAGTATTCAATGCTTTTAAGTATCGGTACCCTGACAGTTTTTAGATGAGAACTCTTTTGTTGCCTCATCTGGACTTTCATTTAATAAACGAAAGCGACTTAAAAACTCATTGTAATTACCCGCTAATATTCTGCGGATATGAAAAGGTGCTTTAGTTAGTACGTAGCTCATATAGCGGCTAGCGGCTTCACTTTCATTTCCGTCGTAAATATCGACGTATACCCAACCTGATGAAGGGTCATTGGCAATCAATAAACGGCGTTTGTTGTTTTTTTCATTTTTATTTTTTGTACTTTTACTGTTACTTGAAAAGTCTGGTAGCTGGGTTACTTTTACTTGCACAACTTCCTCTTCACTTAAGTCATTCGCGCGATTTAATACTTCACGCATTGCTTGTGGAGAAAGCTCGGAAGTGAGTTGTTGGTGTGCCTGAGTATCTTCTAAAATAACTTGAACTGTTTCAGCTGTTGAATGTACCGATGAGTCTGCATCAGAACTGACTCCATGACCTTGAATATCAACTTCCATATTAGCAAGGCGAGATACGCCATGACGCTTTAAACATCGCTGTAGACCTGCGCGCGAAACATTGGCATTAATAAATTTCTTACACACGATAAGTAATTCATCTAAAGAGAGTAATAAACGGGTTCTAAGCTCTACCACAACATATTCTTGTGCTTCACTTAAGGTGGTATTAAGTTGCTTTGGAACATGAGATGCATCAGCAACAGATTCTCTTTTTCGCCATTTACGAACAGTAGATTCTGAAATTTTCAATAAGCGTGCAAGCACGGCAGTAGGCAAGTCAGATTCATGGATGAATGCTCGCATTTCTGGTGTAGTAGTAGCATTAGCATGTTGAGAAGTATTAACTTGAGGTTGGGGTTGCTTACTCATTTGCATCCATATCATTATATCCGTATATTTTATAAGCACCTTAATCTCGATGAAAAAGGTAACATTAACAACTTAACGCCGATAATATACACACGTTTCAAACCCAACACAATCACCCGATACAAGGTTTTACATTTTATAGACTAATGGTTTAACTCAACTGTTTGCCCAGTAAGGTCTAAATTGCCCAGATTACTAGGGTAATCACATGCTTTATGATAAAATCACCATTCACCAATATTAATTACATGTATTAAAACACTACAAATACTCGATACAAGCTACCGATACTTTTATGACTCCTTTTTCTCAATCTGAACTTTCCTCTCGATCAAAACAAAAAATCAGCATCGCAAAAAATGAAATTCATCTATGGATGACAAAACCTGAAGAATTACTCGGTGATGACGAGCTATTAACAACTTACTCAACATTACTAACAAGTGAAGAGTTAGCTAAACAACAACGCTATAAGTTTGCTAAAGACAGACATGATGCTTTAGTTACACGTGCTTTTATACGCGACTTATTATCTTATTATGCGGATGTATTACCACAAGATTGGCAGTTTGAAAAAGGCGCTAAAGACAAGCCAGAAGTAATTAATTGTCCACTGCCGCTACGCTTTAATATAAGCCATACAAAAAACCTTATTATTTGTGCAGTAACACTGACTGATGATATTGGTTGTGATGTTGAAAATACCGGCCGAAATAATAATGTATTATCGATTGCTGAGAGATATTATTCGGCCAAAGAAAATCATGACCTTTTTGCACTACCAGTACCTAAACAACATAGTCGGTTTTATGATTACTGGACTTTAAAAGAGTCATATATAAAAGCGTGGGGCTTAGGTTTAGCAATACCGCTTACTGACTTTAGTTTTAGTATCAACGACACGACACAAAACTATAAAAATATATTTACTATCAAGCAAGATATTAACTTAACCTTTGCAGAGCACCGTGAAGATGAACCAAATATTTGGCGTAATTGGTTAATATACCCGTCAGCTGAAATTGATGAAAAACAAGAACACCGTATTGCTATATCTTTAAGATCAAAAGATGATAATCAAGAGTTTGATTATCAATTACGTTTTTTCAATACCCTACCTTTGCTTGGCTATCGAGAAATGTAATTTAAAGAAAATTCTTAGATAGGGCTTTATACCAATTTGATTAAATTATTGCTCACTTGTGCTGGCTAAAATAAACCAAGACTTCGTTACTCTCAATCCCAATAGCCCTCTATTGGTCAATCGAGCGCCTTGTCTTAATATATTTTTCCTTCGCACAACAAGATCACAAACTTAATCAAACTGGTATTATTTTTAAATATTGGTATTAGCAAACTGTTGATACCACTCAACTTCACTTATTAAATCTTTTGTCGATTCCAATTGGTCAATAAATGTTAGTCCATTTAAATGATCTAATTCATGCTGAAAAATACGAGCAATAAAACCCGTTAATTCTTTTTGTTGTTCATTAGCTTGTTGATCAAAATAACGTACTGTAATTTCAGTATGCCTTGGTACTAAACCGCGCATACTCGGTACACTTAAACATCCTTCCCAGCCTTTAACCTTATCGCTAGAGCCATGTAATATCTCTGGATTAATAATTGCGGTTGGCGCCATTAAGGGGGCATCTGGGTAACGTGCATTAGGTTTAGAGCACATAATAAAAATGCGATCACTGTGGTGAATTTGTGGCGCAGCAATACCTACACCGCCAGCCTCTGAAACAGCTAGCATCATTTTCTTAATTAATTGCTGGCAGTCATCGCCTAGTATATCTTCAACTTCAATGGCCCTTTTCCTTAATACTGCATGACCTAGTTGAGCAATGGAATAGGTCTTATTTTCAACTTGATTCATTTCGCTTTTGTCCTTTATTTAATGGCTATAGAACAATTTCTTAACCGCAATATGACATAACAGGAATATTCACGTTATGACGATGTTGAATCGTCGTATTTTATATCATTTTGACTTTGTTAAAGAGCTAAATTATTTTTTAATTCAAGTTTTTTATTAATGGCTAATATCTTTATTTCTTAAAGCTCTTTGACCTGAATATTCTAATATTTATTAACATTGGAGGTGGATGACATATAAATTATCGCTAAAGTGGCTATAAATATAACTGTATATTCATAGCTATTGGTATAAGCTTAATCAATAAAACATGACATAATTACCTATAATAAGATATTCAGGAGGTTTGGTATGACACCACGCGAAATGATTAATTATGTAGAATTTCCAGCAAAAAATATTCCTGCAACCAAAGCTTTTTTCGAGCGAGCTTTCGACTGGTCATTTACAGATTATGGTGACGAATACACTGCTTTTAGAAATTCTGGTATTGAAGGTGGTTTCTTTTTGTCTGATCTCGTATCAAATACAGCCAATGGGGCTTGTTTGTTGGTATTACTGAGTGATGATTTAGAAGCGACTGAACGACATGTAAAAAAAGCAGGTGGTATTATCACTCAAGCTATTTTTTCATTCCCTGGCGGTCGGCGTTTTCACTTTACTGAACCTAGCGGAAATGAATTAGCCGTTTGGTCACCATTAAAAGCCTATGTTGCTTAGTATTATTTAAAAAAAGTTAAACTAATTTTATATTTCATTATTATGCGAATTCAGGACTAAGAGAGCCACTTACTATTTAACTAGAACATTAAGTGGCTATTTATTTAGATTATTTACTTCCTTTATTTAAAGGCAGATTATTACTGCTCCATCCATTGAAGTCACCCGTTAAGTGATCTAACTGGTTAAAACCACTTTCTACCAATATTTGCTTAGCTATAGCAGCTCTTTTTCCTGAACGGCAATAAAGAATAATTTGCGTATTCTGCGCACCTGATAACTCAGCTAAGCGAGCTTTAAGTTCTTTATGAGGAATATTTACAGCGTTGGGTATATGAGCTTCTTCAAATTCTTCTACTGTTCTCACATCAAGTAATACAACTTGTTTGTCATTTTTCATAACTTGTTGTAACTGTTCCTGACTTATCTCTTTAGCACTAACTTGCCATGCAGTAGCTGAGGCGAAAACAAGAACGAGTGCTGAAGTGATTTTTTGCGCTAATCTGTTTTTCATATAATGTCCTTCATTATTAGGTAATTTAGTAAGTATCAAACTACATTAATTGTTAAACGCTAGGTAATATATAGATTTTTTTGTTTGATTTATTTGTTTTGGCTTAAGTTTAATTTAATTTAATTAAAAATTAGCTTATCACTCGATTCCCTTTACTAAAGAGCATAACTACAGCGCCAAGTAAGGCACTAGCGCCAGCTATGACAAAAGCATTCGTTGCGCCCTCGCCCTCTAACCATAAAATACCGGTTAAGTAAGCCCCAATAGCACCACCTACGCCGTAGACACCACCAAGGTATATAGCTTGTCCTCTACTTTGTTGGTTTTTAGTAAAATGTGATGAAATGAACTTCATACTCGCACTGTGATAGATAGCGAAACTGGCTGCATGCCCTATTTGATTTATCCCAAGCAACAGTATTGAGTCTGCAACCACTGGCATTAAAAACCATCGTAAAGCAGTAATGGCTAAGCTAAAGACCAATAAAGAGTTTAATGAAAAACGTTTAATTAGAGTGCCCATATAAATAAAAGCGACAATTTCTGCGAGAACGCCCAATGAAATAAATAACCCAATAGCTAATCCAGAGTATTGATAGTCACGTAAAAATAAGGCAAAAAATCCATAATAAGGGCCAAAGCTAATTTGTAATAATAAACCTGCAATGAAAAAACAAATAAATTTTCTTTCAATAAGAGCAGCAAATATAGGCTTTGAATCTCTCGAACTTATTTCTTTTCGTTTTACTGGCTTTATTGGCGCTAATAACAAAGTACTGATAAATAAACCGATTAGAATAATCACACCTAAGCTTGTAAACGTTTGATAACCGAGTTCACTTATCGCCTCTCCAGCTACAATAGCGAAGACACTAAAACCTAAACTTCCCCATAAACGAACTCGGGCATAAATTTTACTGTTCTGTTTTAATGAATGTAAAGTGTGTACTTCTAACTGAGGTAATATTGCAGTCCAAAATAAAGTAAAAAGCGCTAAACAGAAGGTGATTGGCCAATATAAGGTAACCCAATAAAGTAAGCCAAAACTGAGTAATGCTAAGAAAGCACCAAGTTTTATAATAAATAGCGGTCTTGCTGTTTTATCTGCAAGTATTGCCCATAAACTGGGACCAAAAATTTTTGTCACGGTAATAATGGCAAGAATCTCTCCTACTTGACGAGAATTAAAACCTTGTCCATCAAGGAAAATAGACAAGTAAGGTGAGATCAATCCCAATAACGCAAAATAAAAGAAGTAACTGAAAGATAGTCGAGCAAACATCACGTTAAAAAATGACAAGCTAAATAGCCTTAATGTGAATAAAAATAGGAGTGGATGTGTAAACAAAAAGACTAGAACTTAAATTTGGAATAGTCGTAATTTATACCCATTCCACTTGAAGATACTCGTTTCAGGAAGTTTGAGCGATTCATAATCAAGGCACATTTATTATCAAGGGCTGTTCCCTTAAAAAGAAATGTAACGCTGGGAATGATTTGCTCAGGCTTCCCCAAGGGCTGGTTTAGAAACGCTTTATGCTGCGTTATTGATTTTGAGAATACGCTACACGGATGGTGTTACTAGATAATGCAGGAGCTTATTATCCTGAACAACCATTCTCTACAATCAACGCCTTACCTAAAGGCGTTTCTAATTCCAGCTGAATCCTGCATCTTCAAGTGGAGCGGGTATAAATGCCAGCCTAGTGTGTTTTTACTTAATATTTCACTTAATATTTTACTTTTTACTTTAAAATTTAAGCTTCAATATCTGGTGTAATACAACGAACATCAGCATTTTGACCACGATGACGTAAAAAGTGATCCATTAAAGTTAAGGCTAGCATAGCTTCAGCAATAGGTACTGCACGGATACCAACACATGGGTCATGACGACCTTTAGTCACAATGTCAGTAGCCTCACCTGCTAAATCAACCGTTTTACCACTCACGCCAATACTTGAGGTTGGTTTAAGCGCTAAATGGGCAATAATTTGTTGTCCTGATGAAATACCACCAAGTACACCACCAGAGTGATTAGTTGAAAAACCTTCAGGGGTAAGTTCATCTCTATGTTCTGAGCCTTTTTGGCTTACTACAGAAAAACCGTCTCCAACTTCAACACCTTTAACAGCATTAATACCCATTAAACCATGGGCAATTTCAGCGTCTAAACGGTCAAATATAGGTTCACCTAAGCCAACGGGTACGTTAGTAGCAACAACCGTTACCTTGGCGCCAATAGAGTCTTTATCTTTAATAATAGCTTTAAGATATTCACTCAATGGTTCAATTTTACTTTCATCAGGAAAGAAGAATGGGTTCTCTTCAACTTTTTCCCAGTCAACGGTATTAACATCAAATGGCGCGCCGTTTGGACCACTCGCAACAATCTCGCCAATTTGAGTAACACAGGCTTGAATTTTAATACCAAACTTTTCAGTTAAATATTTTTTTGCTACTGCGCCTGCGGCAACTCGCATGGCAGTTTCACGAGCAGAAGAGCGACCGCCACCACGATAATCACGTAATCCGTATTTTTGCCAATAAGTGTAATCAGCATGGCCTGGACGAAAGCTTTGTGCAATATTGCCGTAATCTTTAGAGCGTTGATCAGTATTTTCGATCATTAAACCAATAGGTGTACCTGTTGTTTTTCCTTCAAAAACACCTGATAGAATTTTAACTTCATCGGGTTCTCTACGCGCAGTCGTAAATCGATTTTTACCTGGACGACGTCTGTCTAAATCTATTTGTAAATCAGCTTCAGTTAATTCAAGCCCTGGTGGGCAGCCGTCTATAATTGCGCCTAAACCTAAACCATGACTTTCACCAAATGAAGTGACTGTAAATAATTTTCCAAAGGTATTACCTGACATTTAATATTCCGCCTATTAATTTGTATTTGATCTTTGAGTTTATTTAAATAAACTCAAAGTGTATGCTATTTATATATTTTATTGATTTACGTTATTTTAATGCTTCTATAAACGTTTGTGCATGTTTTTCTAATTGCGCTTTATTCAACATAAAGACACCGTGTCCGCCACGTTCAAAGCTTAACCAGGTAAAGTCTACCTCTGGATATAACGATTCAACATGGTATTGAGAATTACCTACCTCGCAGATAAGTATGCCATCTTCATTAAGATATTGACTACTTTGCGCCAAGATAATGCGCACAATATCTAAGCCATCTTCACCACATCCTAGCCCCATTTCTGGTTCATGGGTAAACTCAGCGGGTAAACTATTAATGTCAGCTTGATCTACATACGGTGGATTAGTGACAATTAGATCATACTTTTGACCTTCAACGCCAGAAAAAACGTCTGATTGAATTGGAATAACTTGTTCACTAAGACCGTGATTTTCAATATTCATTAGTGCGACATTCAGTGCATCAATAGATAAATCAGCGGCATCAACCTCAGCGTCAGGAAAATAACTTGCACAAGCAATAGCAATACAACCACTACCTGTACATAAATCTAGGATACTTTGTGGCGGATTGTTTTCACTAAAATGAGGATGAAAATGATTTTCAATAAGTTCTCCAATGGGAGAGCGAGGTACTAAAACACGTTCATCAACATAAAAAGGTAGTCGAGCAAAATAAGCAACATTCGTGATATAGGCAACGGGTTTTTGTGTTTCGACGCGTTGTGTAAACAAAGCTAATATATTTTGCTTTTCTTGATCTAATAAACGACAGTTCATTACTTCATCAGCCATATCTTCAGGTAAAGCTATTGCGAACATAACTAAGGTCAGTGCTTCACTTAAGGCATTGTCTGTGCCGTGACCATAAAAAAGTTCTGCTTGATTAAACAAACTAGCACCGTAACGACAATAATCCCCAATAGAGTGTAATTGAGAGGTGATACTTACCACGGGTACTATTGTATCAATTGTAGTTGCGCTTCCAATAACAGCTATGTTTTCAATGTTTGTTTTTCTCAAGTTATCTTCCTTAGGATTATTCTAATTTTCTATATTTATTAAATGTAACTGAGCTTAGATGTTTCGCTTAGATACTTAACCTTTATCTTTACGTGCAGTTTAACAATATTAATTTATTTTTATTAGCACAAAAATGTTTTAAACTTCGTCGATGAAAAATAAAGTCCTAAAATCAACTCTACAATCGGCTCTCAAAACTGAGTTTTCTTCAATAAAAGCCAAACTTCGTGCGAATATTGAAAAAAATCAGTCTAAACAGAGTTCTCAAAAAAAACATGATGATTCATTAGCAATAACTGATGGCGAGATACAAGAAAAATTCTCTGAATGCGTCTCTGAAAACATGATAGAAAAACCAATCGCCGAAAAGAAAGTTTTTATCGACACTATCGGTCAAGTTAAACCCATGGTCAATGATACAGTTCGCTTAATAAAAAGTGTCCATAAGTCTAACACTTCCCCAAAAAATGACCAAGCGTATAACAAGGCAAATAAGGCGATTGCGCAATTTCATTTCTCAGATGAATTTGAACCTGATTTAAATAAACAAGGCCCAATGAAATACGTTCGAGAAGGTGTTGACAGTTTTGAAGTAAAAAACCTACGCCGAGGTCATTATCGTCCTGATTTGATTTTAGATTTACACGGTTTAGATCAACACCAAGCCAAAAAGGAACTTGCCGCCTTACTATTTGCCTGCCAAAAAGAACATGCACAATGTATCTGTGTTGTTCATGGCATCGGCTCTCATATTTTAAAAAATAAGGTACCGCATTGGTTAGTTCAACACCCCGATGTGATGGCTTTTCATCAAGCCCCATTAGAATGGGGTGGCAATGGAGCCGTATTAGCCTTGATCGAATTAAAAGATAAATTCAGCTAATTAATAATTAGGTAAATTTAACTTAAGTAACATTAATTTAAGTAACATTAATTTAAGCAATGTTAATGTTCGTCGAAATCAAGACCTTTTTAAGGGCAAGTAAGCCCTAATAATGTTCCCTGCATCTTATCAATATCATAATCAATATGTGCAACGCCTGCTGTCGAAAAAATAGGGGCGTTATTTGATTGTGTTAATTCTGCTACTAAGAAACTTACCAAAGGCATGTGCGAAATAATAAGCAAACTTTGATCTTGTAATTTTGCATCAGGTTCTTGGTCGCTCAACCAACCATCAATAAAGTCATGCACTGGTTTGGCATCATCTAATGGCGTGATTAAAACGAGCGAAGTAATCGCAGCATCCATTTCTGATGTAACTATGTTACAAGTTTGTTGCGCTCTAACATAGGGGCTCACAAAAACGTGTTCAGGACTTATTTCCATTTTTTTAAACCAATCAGCCATGATATGTACTTCGGTTTCACCTTGTACATTTAATTTTCTTTCGCTGTCATCAACATTCTGCCCAATAAAACCTTGAGCTTCACCATGGCGCATTATATAAATTTGCATAAATCTCTCGCCGACTGCTTATTAGGTTATATTCTTATATTATTTCAATTTTTAGCTTATTCTTAATTTTATAGGCTAAACTATTGAGTCTAAGTTATTTTTACGGCTATAGTAATAGAAATTAACTCTCTTTAATAACAACAGTTAAGAATAAATAGGTTTTTTTTATTCCTTTAAGTAATTAAGGAATTGCATTTCACCCTGTTAAATTTATAAATTACTCATATTATCAATATACGCTTTGCTGTTTAAAGTGTTCTTAGGAGCCTTAGTGTTGAAGCAAAGTCCCAATGATTTCAAAGAATATCAAGCAATTACTCTGAAAAATGGTTTACGCGTTTTACTTATCCATAATGCGGAAACAACTCAGTCTGCTGCGGCCTTAGCCGTTAATGTGGGTCACTTTAACGATCCTAAAGACAGACAAGGTTTAGCACATTTTTTAGAGCACATGCTTTTTTTAGGTACAAAAAACTTTCCTGATGGCAGTGAATATCAAAAATTCATCAGTCAGCATGGAGGTAACCATAATGCATGGACTGGCACTGAGCATACTTGTTTCTTCTTTGATATCGCCTCCTCGCAATTTTCACAAGCACTTGAGCGCTTTAGCGAGTTCTTTATCGCACCTTTGCTTTCTGACAGTTTTGTCGTTAACGAGCGTGAAAATATTGATGCTGAATTTACCTTAAAGTTAAAGGATGATATTAGGCGCTTATATGATGTTCATAAAGATACAATCAACCCTAAACATCCTTTTTCACAGTTTTCTGTTGGTAATCTAGATACTTTGGCAGATCGAAATGGTCAAAATATAAGTAAAGAAATAAAAGATTTCTTCCAAACCTATTATTGCGCTGAACTTATGACATTGGCGATAGAAGGACCACAAGATTTAACTGAACTTAAAATATTCGCTGAACAATTTTTTAGTGACATAAAGTCAGCTGAGGTCCCCCTTCCTAAAATTACTCAGCCATTGTACTTGCCAAAAAATCAAAAAATTAAAATTGATGTCTGTCCCGTTAAAAATGATCATCAACTTATTATAAGTTTTGCTATGGATAGTATTGACCAATATTATCGAGACAAACCAGAGTCGATTCTTGCATATTTATTAGGCCATGAAGGTGAAGGCAGTGTTTTATCCTTACTTAAAAAGCATCAATGGGCCTTGGGTCTTACAGCAGGATCAGGTATTAATGGCTCTAATTTTAAAGACTTTAATATAAGTATTGCGTTAACTGAGTTGGGTGAAAGTCATATTAACGAGGTCGTCGATATAATATTCGCTTATATCGCACTCTTAAAAAATTCTGAAATAGCTGAATATTTTTACGAAGAAAAACAAAAAATTAGTAATTTAGCGTTTATCTACCATGAAAAATCTCGCCCACTAGACAGTGTAAGTCAATTAGTTATCAACATGCAATACTACCCCGAAGAGGATTATATCTTCGGGGATTATGTAATGTCAGGTATGTCACAAAAGAATATTGCAAAGTTACTCAGTTATTTACAAGTTGATAATATGCGGATCATGCATGTTAGCCAAAATAATAAATTTTCCAAGAAAAGCTTTTGGTACCAAGTTCCTTATCACGTCACCCCAATTGATAAACACCAATTAGCTAATTGGCGAGATACTGACTGGCATAATACTAATTTAGACGGGGAAAAGTTAACCAATAAAGATCACATCATAGGTCTGCATTTACCTGCTCCAAACCCATACATTATTGCAGCACCAACTATCTATCAGAGTGAAAAAAATCTAGATGAATCACAGGAAAAAAATGCACAACCAGCAAAAATCATTAATAAAAATGGGCTAATTGCTTGGTATAAACAAGATCACACATTTAAAGTCCCAAAGGGTTATCTCTATATAGGTATCGATTCACCTTTTGTTGTTGCTAGTGTCGCTAATACAGCGATGACACGCTTATTTGTAGACTTATATACTGATACTGTTATTGAAGAAAATTATGAAGCAGAATTAGCCGGCATACATTATCATTTGTACGCTCATCAAGGCGGCGTAACGGTTCAAGTATCAGGCTATAGTGAAAACCAACATTTGTTATTAACTAAATTGTTAAAAAGATTACAAAGTCATCAAGTCACTGAAGCACACTTTAACCTTTTCAAACATCATCTAGTTAAGCATTGGAGTAACTCTGATAAAAGTAAATCAATATCACAGTTATTTGCTACCTTAAGCTCTGTAATGCAGCCGAATAACCCTACAAGTAAGGCATTAGCTGAATCACTGAGTCAAATAAGCTTTACTCAATATCAGCAATTCAGCCAGAAACTATTTAAGCAAGTCACTTTAGAAGTGCTCATTCATGGTAATTGGCTAACAGAGCATGCAAATAAGTTATGCGAAACTATTGAACAAGCTTTTGAAGGTAACGTTAATGAAAAATATGCAATGGAGTGTCCAGTAACAAATATTGCAAGTAAAGAAACGCTGCTTTTACCTATAAGTTTACCTGAGCACGATCACGCTTGTGTTATATATAATGCATTTGAACACAAAGACCTGGAATCAGTAGCGCTTACTATGATCACTAGTCATATTTTATCACCGCTATTCTTTCAAAAAATGAGAACAGAAAAACAATATGGTTATTTAGTCGGGGTCGGTTATGTTCCTATTAATAGCTACCCCGGTATTGCTTTGTATATTCAGTCACCCCATTGTGATGCCCATACCCTAGCAAACGCTATGGATGTATTTATCACCGACAGTATTACTGAACTCGATGATATTACTGACGAGCAATGGCAACATTTACAGCAAGGGTTAGCGAGTCAATTACAGGAGAAAGATCATAACTTACGAATTAAAAGTCAGCGTTTTTGGGCGGCTATTTGTAATAAAGATGAAGAGTTTCAGCACAAAGAAGAGTTACTGCAAGCAGTTTTAAATTTAACATTAGGGCGAG
>Ga0308012_10000548_pt1 | contig 22487 bp, 14 predicted proteins | sample Neamet179_FD_203133 | JGI IMG/M metagenome (GOLD analysis project Ga0308012, IMG submission 203133) | Marine microbial communities from water near the shore, Antarctic Ocean - #179 | ecosystem: Environmental > Aquatic > Marine > Unclassified | place: Southern Ocean | collected 2014-07-25 | reverse complement strand
CTCTAATAAGCTACATCCATGTAGCGTCCTTGTGAATCGCAGTAACGACGAAGTGATATTGCTCAAGCCCTTCTTCGATGGGTTTAAAATGCCTTTAGCCGGCGTTAAATAATCAACGTATAGAGCGGCTATACGTAAATTCTTCTCCTTGCCTAAAGGCATTTTAATTCCCACTGAAATCCAGCACTTTGAATGGTAACGGGTATATACCAATTTCATTAAATTACTGACCACTTGTGCGGGTAAAAAAAATTCATATCTGCGTTACCCTCAATCCCAATAGCCCACTATTGCTCAATCGAGCGCCCAGTCCTGATTTAGTTTTCCTTCGCACAACAAGGTCACAAACTTAATGCAATTGGTATTAGATGTTATTTACTATAAATGTAACATGCAGAAAGTGACTTAATGATTATCTTAAAACAGTATCCTTAGTCAAAATTTACTACAACAGATAGATGCATAAACAAGTTTTAATTTGGTACTTTTAAAATCAGATCAATGGCACTTTTTGGTTGTAAATTTCTATCCCATAATAATGGGTAATTTGTTCTGTTGTTAATTGGATAAGTGTTTTTCCAAGACATACTATCGTCTACTCCCCATAAAGTTACTCTATCAATCTTATCTTTATGTTTATAAAATATTTCGAACAACTCTTGGTAGCGTTTAGCTAGTTGTAGTTCTATTTCGGGAGGTAGCCCGTTTTGATATGGGTCTAAAAATTCTTCAAATTCTTCTAATTCAAATTGTGAGTGAAGTAAGCCTGTACCTATAACTTGACCTTCTTTAGTGATTGGGAGTACATCAACATCTAACTCAGTTATCATTACTTTTAAGCCTAATTCAGCATAAGCATTGATTGCTGATTCAATATATTCTGTTTTGGGAAAATTCAATCCCCAGTGCGCTTGAATACCAATACCATCAATGCGTATGCCATTTTTTTGAAGCATTTTTACCATACGAATAATGCCATCCCTTTTTTTTGGGCGCCATGCATTAAAATCGTTATAGTAAAGCTCAGTATTAGGGGAGTATTTTTCAGCATACTTAAATGCAGCTTTAACCACTTCATCACCATTGCCAACTCTTTCAACCCAAACAGTATTCCTATAATTACCATCGTCACCAATTATTTCATTAACAACATCCCATGCGTCAACTTTACCTGCGTAGCGACCTGCAACAACTTTAATGTATTGGTACATTCGGTTAAGTTGTTGTTTTGGTGTATTTGGTTGTCCATTTTCATTCATAAAAAACCAATCAGGGGTTTGGTTGTGCCATACTAATGTATGACCAAGAACAAACATATTTTGTTGATTACCAAATTCTACAAATTTGTCTGCCGCATCAAAATTGTATTTTCCTTTAATAGGGTTAATTATTTCAGCTTTCATTGAGTTTTCTAAGGTAATAGAGTTAGCTTGCTGCACAACAATTTTTTGTAAGGTAGAAGATTTTCCTGAAACAATATCATCATTAATTGCCAGCCCTATTTTGAATGAGGGAGCAAATGCTGACTTTAATGGTAACTTATTTGCAAGTAAGGAGTTACTGGCTAATACACTGGTTATTAAGGCAATTAATGTTAAAAGCTTCATGATTTATTCTGATTTATAATTTTTAGGGTAAACACATCTTATAGTCAACTTGACAAATACTCAAGTTGAAATATGATGTGTTCTTAATTCAGCATGAACATGAACATGACCGTGACAATAAACTTGTAAATGGAATAAACAATGAACTTAAAATACCTATATAGCTTTGTATTACTGACCACTTCACTTGTATTTTCAATAAATAGTGAAGCAAAAAATACTAGAGATTATTGCCAAGCTGAATATATTCCGATCGGTAGTCAAAAGAAGGTCAAACTTGTAAGTGCCGATTTTTCTTTTTTAGAAGGGCCTACTTGGTCAAAAAAAGAAAATGCATTTTACTTTTCAGAAATGGACTTTAATGGTTCACAAAAGAACGGTCCTAAATCTACTCTCTATAAGTTAATTTTACCTAATGAAGTAAGTACCTATAAAGAAGATTCAGGGACTAACGGTTTACTGTCGGTTGGTGAATTTATTTATACAATGAATCATACGACTCGGTCTTTGTCGAAAATACAGGTTTCTTCCGGAAAAAATGAAACGATTGTTAACAGTTATGATGGGTTAAAATTTAATTCTCCTAACGATTTAGTGCAATCACATAACGGAACTATATATTTTACCGATCCAGACTGGCAACTTAGCGGGCGAAAACAAGAAACGCCTTATACTGGTCTATATGCTTTGAGTTCTAAAGGTAAGATAAAACTACTTGATAAATCATTAAAAAAACCAAATGGTATTGCACTTTCTCCGGATCAAAAAACACTTTATGTTGGGAGTTTTAGTAATGAGATCGTTAAATATCAAATAGACAACCAAGGTAACCTCGGGGAAAAGGAAGCTTTTATCAGTATTAACTCACCTGATGGTATGGCCGTAGATTGTGCCGGTAATATTTACGCAACCAGTCATAACGAAGGAATAATATACGTTTACTCAAGTAAAGGAGAGCAATTAGATAAAATTATTGCCGGTCCTAAAGTGACAAATATTGCTTTTGGTGGTGAGAACTTGAAAACACTTTTAATAACTACAGATCATGGTTTGTATACAATAAGTGCGAATGTCTCAGGACTTTAATTTACGTCGTAATGACATAAAGTCTAATGATATTGCTATAAAAATTTGTTAAAGGTCAGGGAATCAAATGAGACTATCAACAGGAATCGTATATAAGTGAATCAATCTAAACGAGCTCGAATAAAAGACGTTGCTGCAAGAGCAGGTGTTTCAAGCATGACAGTTTCTAGAGTGCTGAGCCAAGATGCCAAGGTCAGTAACGCTAAAAAAGAGCTAGTTATGGAGGCGGTTAAAGCTCTTAATTATCGCCCCAACGTTGCCGCCCGTCGCTTAGCCAGTAATAAGTCTTTTTTTATTGGCTTGTTGTATTTTGATTCAGATACGTCTTATGTAAGTAAATTTTTATTGCGTGGTTTAAAAAATTGCCGAACAACAGGTCATCATCTTGTTGTTGATGAAATTGATGACGATATTGAGAAGTCATTAGCATCCATAAAAGAACTTATAGAAGTTACTCAAGTAGATGGCTTAATTTTATTACCACCAGTGTGTGATGATGTTAAATTGCTTAAAACTTTGGAGGAGGCTAATATGACTTTTGTCCGTATTTCTCCTGATACTCAGCCAAATATATCCCCTTACATATGCATGGATGATTACCAGGCAAGCTTTGAAATGACAGAGCTTCTGATTAGTAAAGGTCACACAAAAATAGGTCATATTATTGGTAATACAAACCAAGGGGTGAGTCGTTTACGTTACCAAGGTTACCTAGATGCAATGCGCTCTAATCAGATCAATGTTCCGCCAGAGTATATTGAACAAGGATATTTTACTTATGATTCAGGTTTGATTGCGGCTAAAAAAATGCTCTTACTAGAAGACAAACCTACTGCTATTGTTGCTGCAAATGATGAAATGGCAGCAGCTGTTTTATCTGCGGCTCATTTAAATCGAATTGCCGTGCCTGAGGAGTTATCTATTTCGGGATTTGATGATGGTAATGTTGCTGTAACAGTATCGCCAAACTTAACCACAGTGCGACAACCGATCCAACAAATGGCCGAGTTAGCCATTAATATCATTGCTTCTGGAAAATTTTCAGACTTATCGACTGCGAATAGTCGGGAGTATAGAAATGTACTGGATTTTGAAATCATTGAGAGAGACTCTACAGCCAAAGCTAAAATTAAGTAAGCCTTTTACTTTCATAGTCAGTTATTGGTTCGTAAAAAGTCCTTATAGCCACTGAAATTACGTCACTGGTAGTTTAATTTTCAGTGTTGTTTTAGTTACAATAACCTTATCCAGAGCTCAGGTTAAATAAACAATATTAACAAGCAAAGTTGAAAATCATAAGATTAGTTCAGGTTTAGTAATTGTGTCGGTATAAAGGAGTTAATTTCAATAGCATCACCCTTTGACAAGCATTTACTTAATAAAGAAAAATTTAAAGATGAAAAGTTTTTTTCGGTTAGTATATCAATTGATTTTTTTGAGACAGGGTAGAGGTTAGTTTTGATTATTGTGCCGAGTGCTGGCTCAAAATCGTAACCATTATGATAATCTAAAATTAAGGCTAATATATAGGCGGTATTTAATATATGCCCACCAAAACTAACCGTTACCTTTGACTCTTTGATTAATGAGATAACTTCAGGAGACCAATCAATACTTCCAACAATCACCTCATTATCTGGTGTTAGAGAACTCTTGTTCAATGCTTTGACAATGCCAACGGTCATAATATCACTCGCACTCCAAATCATGTCTACAGTTTTATAGCGTTTCAATAATTTTTCTGTTAACAACTCACTATGTTCAGCAGTCCAATTTGCATGAACATACTGCAGAAATTGAACATCTTCAGACTCTTCTACTTTAGTTGATAGTCCACGTAGTCTTTCTTCACTTGCATCATTGCCATGAGATCCCGTCATTGCTAACAGAGTCGTTTTTTCGCCTTTTTTTTTGTGGATTTGATCAATTAAGAAACTCATTAAGTCATAGCCTACTTGATAGTCATCAGCAGATAAGTGACCTATCCAATTTTGATATTCTTGTCTGGGGTTGCCCACCAAAGCAAGTAATTTATCATTAATCGTGAAGTCGGTTGTAAAAAGCTTAACCTTATGCTTTTTAAATATTTCGATAACCTTTTTTTCCTTCTTCTGCCATAAAAAACTAACCACATAGTCTGGTTTATCTATACGGCTTAATAATTGGTCTAATTCCTTGGGAAATATATGAATACCGTTTAGGGTTCCATCAAAATAATGAACTCTTAAGTTAATATCTAGCTGTTGACTAGCCTGCTTTGCAGCTTTAATAGCTCTATCCCAATATAAATTTGGTTTATCGGCAGGTACTAAAAACAATACATCGGGTGATTTTAGCGGGAACTTGCATTGAAACTCTGGCACTACGCTAGCATGAGAAAAAACAGGTAAAAAGAGTAAAAATAAAGCATAAAAGCACCATAAATATTTTTTAACTGTATTCATATTTTATAGTTGCTCCTAAATCACATTATTATCAAATATTAATTATTGACTTACTTTCCCTTGAGTTTAGAACAATAACGTTATAAAAACACTTGGTTGAAGTAAAACTTAACCAAAGTGCGGCAACCGATTCAACAAATGACCGAGTTAGCTATTAATATCATTACTTCAGGGCAATTTATCAGATTTATTGACTGCGAATAGTCAGGTGTATAGAAATGAAATGGATTTTTAAATTATTGAAAGAGACTCTATACCCGTTACCATTCAAGATGCATGTTTCAGAGCGCTTGAGCAATTTCAATTCAAGGCGTGATGATGCAAGAATGTTTACTCAGGAGAATAGCTCCTGCATTCTCTAGTAACAGCATCCATGTAGCCTCCTTGTAAATCTTACAACGTAGAAGTGATGTTGCTCAAACGCTTCTTCGATGGGTTTAAAATGACTTTACGCTGCAGTAAGTGATGTAAATATAGAGTGACTATGTTTGCATTATTCTCCTTGCCTAAAGTCATTTAACTCCCACTTAAAGCAGGTACTTTGAAAGGTAACGGGTATACAGCAAAGGTAAAATTAAGTCATCGGGAATTTAATTTGTAGTGGTTACCTTAGTTTCCATGACTTACAAGAGCCTAATCCGTAACCTAGGTTAAATAATCAATATTAACAAGCAAAGTTGAAAATCATATGATTAGTTTAGGTTAAGTAATTGTGTCGGTATAAAGGAGTCAATTTCAATAGCATCACCCTTTGACAAACATTTACTTAATAAAGAAAAATTTAAAGATAATAATTTTTCTTCGGTGAGCAAATCAACAGATTTTTTTGAGACAGGGTAGAGATTAGTTTTGATTATTGTGCCGAGTGCTGGCTCAAAGTCGTAACCATTATGATAATCTACAATTAAGGCTAATATATAAGCGGTATTTAATATATGCCCACCAAAACTAACCGTTACCTTTGACTCTTTGATTAATGAGATAACTTCAGGAGACCAATCAACACTACCCACCATTACCTCATTATCTGGTGTTAAAGAACTCTTGTTCAATGCTTTAACAATGCCAACGGTCATAATATCACTAGCACTCCAAATCATGTCGACAGTTTTATAGCGTTTCAATAATTTGTCTGTTAAATATTCGCCATGTGCAGAAGTCCAATCAGAATAAACATACTGTAGGAGCTCAACATCTCCAGACTCTTTTACTTTAGTTAATACCCCGCGCAATTTTTCAGAACTTGAATCATTGCCATGAGATCCCGTTATTGCTAACAGAGTTGGTTTTTTATCAATCTTTTTAGGGTATTCATCAATTAAGAAACTCATTATGTCATAGCCTACTTGATAGTCATCTGCAGCTAAATGTCCGATCCAATTTTTATATTTTTGTCTGGGTTCGCCGACCAAACCAATTAACTTATCATTAATCGTAAAATCAGTGGTAATAAACTTAATATCGTGGCGCTTAAATAGTTCAATAACCTTTTTTTCCCTCTTCTGCCATAAAAAACTTACTACATAGTCTGGTTTATCTATATGGTTTAATAATTTTTCTAAATCATTAGTAAACGATTGAACACCCCTTCCGCCTTCAAAAGCATGAATTCTTAACTTAATTCCGAGTTGCTGACTGGCCTGCTTTGCAAATTTAACGGCACTATCCCAATATAAATTTGGCCTATCATCAGGAACTAAAAACAATACTTCAGGTGATTTTAACGGTAACTTACATTGAAAATCAGGGATCACACTAGCATAAGAGAAAGCAGGTAAAAAGAGTAAAAATAAAGCATAAAAGCACCATGAATATTGTTTAACTGTATTCATATTTTATCGTTCCTCCTAAATCACATTATTATCAAATGTTAATTATTGACTTTCTTTCTCTTGAGTTTAGAACAATAACGTTATAAAAACACTTGGCTCAAGTAAAACTTAACCAAAGTGCCAGAATCGATTCAACCACTGGTCTAGTTAGCCATTAATATAATTTCTTCTGGAACAATTTATCAGATTTATTGACTGCGAATAGTCAGGTGTATAGAAATGAAATAGATTTTTAAATTATTGAAAGAGGCTCTATACCCGTTACCATTCAAGATGCATGTTTCAAGCACTTTGAAAGGTAACGGGTATATAGCAAAGCTAAAATTAAGTCATCGGTAATTAAATTTGTAGGGGGTATTTAGTTTCAATGACTTACAAGAGCCTCATTCTGTACTCAGGTTAAATGATCAGAATCAACAAGCGGAGTTGAAAATAATATGATTAGTTCAGGTTCAGTAATTGTGTCGGTATAAAGGAGTCAATGTCAATAGCATCACCCTTTGACAAACATTTACTTAATAAAGAAAAATTTAAAGATAAGAATTTTTCTTCGGTGAGTAAATCAACAGATTTTTTTGAGGCAGGGTAGAGATTAGTTTTGATTATCGTGCCCAGCGCTGGCTCAAAATCATAATCATTATGATAATCTAAAATCAAGGCTAATATATAAGCGGTATTGAATATATGCCCACCAAAACTAACCATTACTTTTGACTCTTTGATTAATGAGATAACTTCAGGAGACCAATCGACACTACCAACAATCACCTCATTATCTGGTGTTAAAGCGCTCTTGTTCAAGGCTTTGACAATACCAGTGGTCATGTTATCACTAGCACTCCAAATCATGTCGACAGTTTTATAACGTTTCAATAATTTGTCTGTTAAATATTCACCATGTGCAGAAGTCCAATCAGAATAAACATACTGTAGGAGGTGAACATCTTCAGACTCTTTTACTTTAGTTAATAGCCCTCGCAATTTTTCAGCACTTGAGTCATTGCCATGAGATCCAGTTATTGCTAACAGGGTTGGTTTTTTATCAATCTTTTTAGGGTATTCATCAATTAAGAAACTCATTATGTCATAGCCTACTTGATAGTCATCTGCAGCTAAATGTCCGATCCAATTTTTATTTTTTTGTCTGGGCTTGCCAACCAAACCAACTAATTTATCATTAATCGTAAAGTCAGTTGTAAAAAACGTAATCTTATGCTTTTTAAATACTTCAATAACCCTTTTTTCTTGCTTCTCCCATAAAAAACTCACCACATAGTCTGGTTTATCTATACGGTTTAATAATTGGTCTAATTCCTTGGGAAATGCATGAACACCGTGCAGGGTTCCATCAAAAGCATGAATTCTTAAGTTAATACCGAGTTGTTGACTAGCCTGCTTTGCAAATTTAACGGCACTATCCCAATATAAATTTGGCCGATCATCAGGAACTAAAAACAATACTTCGGGTGATTTTAGAGGGAACTTGCATTGAAACTCAGGCATCACGCTAGCATGAGAAAAAACAGGTAAGAACACGAAACAAATAGCAGAAAAGCACCATAAATATTTTTTAACTGTATTCATATTTTATAGTTGTTCCTAAATTACATTATTACCAAATGTTAATTATTGACTTACTTTAACTGAGTTTAGAACACTAACGTTATAAAAACACTTATCTTAAAGAGTTCTTGGCTACTTTTTTTATCAGGAGCAACGAAAGTAACCCTAGTCTTGTTTGCAAATACAGGAAAACAAGTATAGATAGAACGACGTTGTAAGTTTTGAAGAAAGAAGACGGTAGCGCGAGCCAAAAAAGCTTCATATGGACTATGACGAACAATAGATATCGTATGATGGTATTCTTTGTAATATCAATCAGATGGTTGGTTAGTCTCTATTTCTTAGTGACTAAAGAATTATCAAGGAAAATTTCAATACGTTTCTTTTTCATTTCTTCAATACCGATTTTAAACGACGGAATACTCTTGAATAATTTGAGCAAACTACCGTCTTTTTCTGCTATTTCTAAGCCTCGTTCAACTCGTTCAGCCAAAATTTTATTATTGCGGGTAACAAAAAAACAATACTTTATTGGATGTTTATATCGTAATACTAAATGCTGTTCTATCATTAAATCAGTATGATAAGTCTGATCAAACATATCAATGTCATTATGTATTTCATGAAGTCCCCTAGAAATATAATCAAAACGGCCAATAAGTAACATGTCTACTAGGTAGTTGTAATGAACCGAGGTTGCTACTTCAATGCCATTAGCTCTTAAAATTTTTGAGTCTGTCCAATTATGGCCGTTACCCGCAAGTAGTTGTTTAAAATCTGCAAAGTTCTTTATATTTTTGAAAGCTTGCTGATTTTTTTTTGAAATGAGCAATAAACGATAATTATTGTATCCCTTTAACAAATCTACTGGAATATACTGCATTTTTTGTTTACGCTCAGGGGTTAGCGAAGCCCAAATAATATCAGCATCACCAGCCTCCACCATTCTTTTTAACCGGCTAAATGTATGGTGTTCATTAAAATAATCGAGTGTATAACTACCGTATTCTTTGATCGTTTTATCAAGAGCAAGTTTTAATACTTGTTGATAATAATACGCAGGAACGGTTATATCCTTAACTTCTATATCGGCAACGCGTATAGGATTTACGGGAGAACTAGACTCGTCTGCGACTGTTGTAATCGATAAAAACGGTAAAAGCAAAAGCATCGCATAACGCAATGTTTTACTAAAAAATATGATTTTTTAAAACCGGGAATTACGAGTCATAATATTTGTTATTCGCTCCGGTTAAAAAAAATTGTTAAGTTTACGTTTAGTTAATAATGGCAAAAATTATATCTTTAGCAAATTTTAGTTTTTAATTTTAGAGTTTATTACGCAATTACGTCCCGCAGATTTCGCTAAATATAAGTTATTATCTGCAGACTTTATCGCTTGTTCAAAGTCAGTATGATCATTTATTTCAGATAGCCCTATGGAAATAGTGATTTTTGTATTATCTGGAATATCAAATACGTAGCTAGATACTTTTTTACACAAATCGTTTGCCTGTTTCATTGCATGATCTACGCTCATATCAGGCCAAAGTATAACAAACTCTTCGCCTCCCCAGCGACCGACACAATCTTTTATCCTGGATGAAGAGTTGAGTAATACCGCTAATTCCTTTAAAACACTATCACCAACATCATGTCCGTAGGTATCATTAATATTTTTAAAAAGATCTATATCAATCAATGCAACAGCGGTATATTCGTGTAATTCGCCAGTCATAATTTCAGTATTTAAATAATATTCAATACCCGCTCTATTATTTAAACTTGTTAATGGGTCAGATCTGGACAGCTTTTCAAGTCTACGTTTGTTTTTATTTAATTTAATTATATTATTATTTTTAAACGAAAGTTCAGACAATACAGCGTAAAATTTAATACTACTAAGCATCACAATAAATGCGCCCCAAAAAAGTATAATATATAAATATAATTGCTCTTTAGAGAGTGAGTGGCCAATGAATTCAATTTTATTTATATCAATGCTATACATTCTATTTCTTTTATCTCCATGATTTAATTGTATTTGTATCCCTAGGGTTACAATGTTATTAAGCTCTCTATAGCGTAATTTTCGGGGTAAAGTATGTTTGTCTAGCCACCAATCCGCAACAGTAAACTCCTCAAAGTTGACTGTTACAGTGTCATTTATAAATTCTTCATTTGCTATTTCAACTCTGTTGTATTTGAACGATCCATAATCACTCTCTGTAGAATATTCGGGGTTAAAATTTTGAAGATAAAAAATAAACGTAGGGGCGTTTCCTTGATAGTTTATACCTACTTTTACTTCTTGATACGTATCTAAATTCATTCCCTTTCTATTACCATCACTTAAATACACCTGAAAAAAACAAAAAGGGAAGTCAATTTGATAAGCAATAGAACACTGCCACTTGTTTTTATTTTTATTTATCCAAGTAGCAGTACTTTTTCCGCCCCTACTTTTATCACCTTCCACTGTCATGCTATATATGTCATTTGGAATGATATCTTTAGAAATGAAAAATATTTTTTCATGAAAAATGATTAAATTTATACTTACAATTAAGCAGGCAATAAAAGTGAATCTAAAAAATATAAAATGTTTTTTTTGAGGCATCGAATATCTCATTGTCAAAGAGTGATGAATGTGTTTTTTTTAACGCCGTAAATGTCAATATAGCCTAAAAGAAGCGAATATGTTTCCCTATTAAATAAAAGGGCACTTTTTAGATGTATACCCGTTACCATTCAAAGTGCTCGATTTCAGTGGGAATTAAAATGGCTTTAGGCAAGGAGAATAATTCACACATAGTTACTCTATGTTTTGATTATTGACCGCGGTCTAAAGTCATTTTAAACCCATCGAAGAAGCGTTTGAGCAATATCACTTCGATTCAGAAGGAAATAACCCTTCTTTTATCACAGCGCCTTGAATTGAAATCGTTCAAGTGCTCTGAAAAATGCATCTTGAATGGTAACGGGTATATAGGCTGACACTGCTAGTTGTTAATATGTATTGTCGAGTTGTTTTACAATATACATATATTGGCAGCTTATGACAATAAATTAGGTGTCACTATCGCATGATGTTTTTATGCTACCTACAATATCATTATTTTTAATAACTTTACTTTTAATGGCTTACAAATCATAAGCTGTAAACCACAAAAATAATAAGATGTTAAGGGCGTTTCCATCTGGAAGCTTTTTAAAAAACGTTTTAAGGCCGTCATCCTGCTAGAGGTGCCGTGAGCGATGGTCTTTGTTTTGGGTTGTTGTCACCGCTTATGCAGAAGAGCTATGTAAAGCGGTGATGTTTACCATGAGAATGCGAAAAAAACATTGGTTAAAAACTTAACTACACAATAAACTCGCTACTTGGTTAATGTATAACGAATGATTGTTGATAAAGGGTTATCTGGCGTTGTGTTGTGAAAAGGGAAGTTTTGTTGATTTGGACTGTCAGGGCAAAATTGAGGCTCTAAACACACACCTTGATGTGGAATAAATGGCGATTGTAAATGTGTGCCAGTATAGATTTGAATAGCAGGGTAGTTCGAACTAGCGTGAAGAGTTAATTGATTATCGTCACTGATTAAACTTGCTTGTATACGGCAATCTTGCTCAATAGTTGTATCGCTTAATGAGGTTATGAAGTTATTATCTAATGGTTTTGAATTCGCTTCACATGAAACTACTCTTGAAGTGCGAAAATCATATTCAGTACCTTCTACTTCTTTTATTTCACCTAAAGGTATACCAACGTTATTTACAGGTGTGAAATAGTCACTAAAGATTTGTAAACTATGTTTTGTTGAATCATGATCTTTATTTAAATTGAAATAAGGATGCGCAGTTGGACCCGCAATAGTGACCTTGTCAGTATTTACCTTTATTGAAATGATGAGTTCACTTGTCTCAGTAATTTCATAATTCAAAGTAACGTTAATATCACCTGGGTAACCGTTAAATCCATCTTTTAATTCACAGGTTAAGGTTAACGAATTGGCACTATGATTTTCACACAACCAAAATTGGTTAGCTAAAGCATTGTCGCCACCATGTAGCTGATTTTCACCTTCGTTAGGCGTTAAAGTGATTTCTTTACCTGATATATTACAACGAGCGCCAGCAATTCTATTAGCAAAAGGGCCTACAATCGCTCCTAAAAATGACTGGTCAGTTAGGTAATCTTCAAGTTCTTTGTACCCTAAAACAATATTACGAATTTCATCGTTAACTTTTGTTTGCCAACGGGTAAGTCGTGCGCCAAAATTAATGATGGTAAGTGTATCGCCATGGTGGTTTGCGATGTCATATGTTTTAATTTTTGTCATAAGTCTCTTGATTACCTTACTATTTTTGTTTATACCAATCCCATTATATTAGTGCTTACTTGTGCGGGTTTAAATAATCAATATAAACGTTTTTTCAACCCCAGTAGTTAGTCTGCTGGGATTGAAAGTGCATTACTCTGATTAATTTTATTAACGCACAACAAGAATATTAACTTAATGAAAATGCTATCACTTTTTTTTGTAGAAATTATTTCGACAAATTACTTTCTTGATAAAACTGCATCAACCCTTTTGTTGAGCTGTCATGCTGGTTGTCGATTTCTTTTGATAATAATTCTTGATGAATATTGCTGGCTAATCCTTTCCCTAATTCAACACCCCATTGATCAAACGAACAAATATTCAAAAGTACGCCTTGTACAAAAATCTTATGCTCATAATGGGCAATTAAAGCGCCAATACTATGCGGTGTGATTTTATCCATTAATAAAGTGTTACTAGGGCGGTTGCCTAGATGAACTTTATGAGGAGCAATTTTATCAATTACAGTTTGTTCAATACCTTTACTGGATAATTCTGCTCTAATATTTTCTTCACTCATTCCACGCATTAAAGCCTGAGTTTGTGCAAAGAAGTTCGACATTAACGTATCATGATGGCCATCAACAGCTGTCACAGGGGTAATAGAGCCGATAAAATCAGCAGGTACTATATTATTGCCTTGATGCAAGTATTGGTAAAACGCATGTTGCCCGTTAATACCTACTTCGCCCCAAATAGTAGGCACTGTTGGGTAATCAATACGCTCACCATCAACAGACACTGACTTACCATTACTTTCCATTTCAGCTTGTTGCATGTAAGCACTGAGCATATGTAAACTTTGGTCGTATGGTAATAAGGCTTGTGATTGCGCGCCTAAAAAGGTGCAGTTCCACACACTTAATAAGGCTAAAGTAACCGGAACGTTTTGCTCAAGCGGTGCATTAAGGAAATGCTCATCACTTTCGTTAGCGCCTTCAAGCAATTCAATAAACTGGTCAAACCCTAAATAAAGGGCAATAGGTAAACCAATGGTTGACCAAAGTGAGAAACGTCCGCCTACCCAGTCCCACATTTCAAAAATATTGGCTTCATCAATACCAAATGCTGTGACTTTTTCAATGTTACTACTTACAGCGACAAAGTGATTAGCTATAGCTGCTTTATCTTTCGTTGCGGCTAATAGCCATTTTTCAGCAGTTTTAGCATTGGTCATCGTTTCAGACGTGGTAAAGGTTTTACTCGAAATAACAAATAAGGTGGTTTCTGGGTTAACTGCCGCTAATACTTCAGCAATTTGGCTACCGTCAACGTTAGACACATAGTGCATGGTTAACGCATTACCGGAAGCTTTAGCACCGTAAGCTTTTAAGGCTTCGGTCACCATTTGTGGTCCTAAGTTTGAACCACCAATACCGATACTTACTATGTCTGTAATGCTTTTTCCGGTATAGCCTAGCCAAGCGCCTGAGCGTACTTGTTCGGTAAAGTCTTGCATTTTCGCTAGCGCGGCTTCAACATCGTTAGTCACGTTGTGCCCGTCAACCATCATAGGTTTTTTCTTGCGGTTACGCAGGGCTACATGTAATACCGCGCGGTCTTCCGTGGTATTGATACGCTCACCAGCAAACATTTTTGTTCGCCATTGTTCTACATTACAGTCACGTGCTAACGAGAATAAGGTAGTTAAGGCATCATCGTCGATTAAGTTTTTAGAATAATCGAATAATAGCGCCGGTAATTTAACAGATAATTTTTCAAAACGGTCGTCATCAACAGCAAATAAGTCATTCATATGCTGCTGTTTCATGCGTGTCGCATGCTCAGTGAGCTGTTGCCAGCTCGGTAAGTTTGTTCTGTTGTTCAATGTTTTGCTCGTTTTATTTGTCATTATCCGTTCCTAGTTCAGCGCTAATATATACTTGATACAGGTTTACTATTAAAACAGGGTTAGGTCTATAGCAAGCTAACCCTGTTGAGTTACACTTTTTTATACTGGCTTTCTGCCCTTTATTTCAAAAGGTCAAGAGCCGTGTCAACAACACGGTCTACCGTGAAGCCAAAATGTTCTAACAATACGTTACCCGGAGCTGATTCACCAAAGGTACTCATACCAATGATTTTACCTGCACGGCCAACATACTTATGCCAAAAATCAACATGTGCTGTTTCAATAGCAATAACATTGTTAATACTTTGAGGAAGTACAGCATTTTGATATTCAGCAGATTGAGCGTCAAAAAGGTTAGTACAAGGCATAGATACCACACGAACTTTATGACCAAGTTCACGTAACTTAGCCGCAGAGTCTGAAGCTAAACCAACTTCTGAACCTGTCGCAATTAAGATAACATCAGGGGTTCCTTCGCTATCGCTCAGGATATAACCACCTTTTGCAATATCAGCAACTTGATCGTTATTTCTTGCTTGATGCGCTAAACCTTGACGGCTAAATATTAACGCACTAGGACCATCTTTACGTTGGATAGCTGATTTCCATGCAGTCGCACTTTCAGCAGCATCACATGGACGCCAAGTATGTAGATTAGGCGTTAAACGTAAGTTAGCTACCTGTTCAATAGGTTGATGTGTCGGACCATCTTCACCTTGACCAATAGAGTCATGCGTATAAACGAAAATGTTTTGAATACCCATAAGTGCAGACATACGTACTGCATTACGTGCGTATTCCATAAACATTAAGAAAGTAGCACCGTAATTGATGAAACCATCATGTAAAGAAATACCGTTCATGATACCGCTCATACCAAATTCGCGTACACCATAAAATAAATAGTTACCGCTCGCATCATCAGCACTAATGCCTTTAGAGCCAGCCCACAATGTTAGGTTAGAGCCTGCTAAATCGGCAGAGCCACCAAGTAGTTCTGGTAATAAAGCCCCAAACTCGGCAATTGAGTTTTGTGATGCTTTACGGCTAGCAATGTTTTGACCATCAGCTTGACACTTAGCAATAAAGGTATTTGCTTTTTCTTCAAAATCAGCAGGTAATTCTTTATTGATAACTCGACGTTCGTATTCTGCAGCAAGGGCAGGGTGTGCAACTTTATAAGCTTCAAACGATGCGTTCCAGATTTGCTCTGCATCAACACCTTTTGCTTTACCATCCCAACCTTTATAAACATCTGCTGGAATTTCGAATGGCGCATGTGGCCAGTTTAAAAATTCACGAGCAGCGGCGATTTCATCATCACCTAATGGTGCGCCGTGACAATCATGACTACCTGATTTGTTCGGTGAACCAAAACCAATAATTGTTTTACAACAAATCATGGTTGGTTTGTCTGTAACAGATTTAGCTTCAGCAATTGCAGCAGCGATTGATTCAGGGTTATGACCGTCTACGTCAGTAATAACATGCCAGTCGTATGCTTTAAAACGTGCAGGCGTATCGTCAGTAAACCAACCTTCAACATGTCCGTCAATTGAAATGCCGTTGTCATCCCAAAATGCGATAAGTTTACCTAAACCTAGTGTGCCTGCTAATGAACAAGATTCATGTGAAATCCCTTCCATTAAACAACCGTCACCTAAGAAACAATAAGTAAAGTGATCAACAATGTCATGACCAGGTTGGTTAAATTGCGCAGCTAATGTTTTTTCAGCAATCGCCATACCAACAGCATTTGAAAGACCGGCACCTAATGGGCCTGTTGTTGTTTCTACGCCCGGCGTGTAATTATATTCTGGGTGGCCAGGTGTTTTAGAATGTAGCTGTCTAAATTGTGCTAATTCTTCAATGGGTAAATCATAACCTGATAAATGTAATAAAGAATATATAAGCATAGAGCCATGACCGTTAGATAAAACAAAACGGTCTCTGTCTACCCAGTTAGGGTTGCTTGGGTTATGCTTTAAAAAATCGTTCCATAATACTTCGGCAATATCAGCCATACCCATTGGTGCGCCTGGGTGTCCTGATTGTGCTTTTTGCACGGCGTCCATGCTTAATGCACGAATTGCGTTAGCAAGATCTTGTTTAGATGTCATGTTGAAATCCTATTTATTACGATGGCTTTTATTTGAGCATCGATAAAACTATAAGACCAGTTTATTAAATTAATAAACTGGTCTGATAAATATATTAGATAAAGGAACGTAAAATTAACGTGTCTTTATGCTTTTTTATTAACTAAGTCAACAACGAGTTGATCTAAGATCGCTTGATCTTTAGCAAAGTTACGAATGCCTTCAGAAAGCTTTTCACTCGCCATAGCATCTTGGTTATGTTGCCATGCATAGGTAGATTCAGTTAATGCTACTAACGCATCACGACTTTTCACAACAACATTTTCAGCTGTTAATTTAGTCGTTAATGTGCCTTCAGTTTCTTGCAATTCATTTAATAATGCAGGAGAGATTGTTAATAAGTCACAACCTGCTAATTCAATGATTTCGCCAGTGTTTCTGAAGCTTGCGCCCATAACTACTGTGTTATAACCGTATTCTTTGTAATAGTTATAAATAGCAGTAACTGATTGAACACCTGGATCATCAGCGCCAAAAAATTCTTTACCTTCGCTTTTCTTGAACCAATCAAGAATACGACCAACAAATGGAGAAATAAGCGTTACGTTAGCTTCGGCACAAGCAATGGCTTGGGCTTTAGAGAATAACAACGTTAAGTTACACGCAATACCTTCTTTCTCAAGTTGTTCAGCGGCTTTAATACCTTGCCATGTAGAAGCTAGTTTGATTAAAACGCGTTTCTTATCGATACCCGCTTTTTCATAAAGGCTAATAAGTTTACGGCCTTTTTCAATACTTGCATCTATATCAAAAGATAAACGCGCATCTACTTCAGAAGAGATACGACCTGGTACATGTTTTAAAATCTCACAACCAAAGTTAACAATAAGTTGATCACAAATATCGTCAACATTGCTACCGGCTTTTTCAATCGCATCTTCAATTAAATGCTGATATTGAGGAAGTTTAGCTGCTTGTAAAATTAACGACGGGTTAGTCGTTGCATCTGTTGGGTTTAGTGACTTAATTGAGTCAACATCACCACTGTCGGCAACAACAACAGTTACTTCTTTTAATTGTTCTAATAAATTCATAATAATCCCTATAGTAAAGCCTGCATCACATTAAATATGATGCAGGCTTTATATGTTATATTTTATATTTCGTCTTTTTTTACTTCGTATATATACTTATATAGATAGGAAGTAACAAGCGCTAAATAGTATATTTTAAATAGTCTAGACTATCTAGTACTTGCTAAAGTTAATAAGAAAAATTAAACGTAACGGTTAACAATATTTTCTAGTAGCTCTTGACGACCAGATTCTTGTTTAGGGTTAATTTTCTTCTCTAAAACTAAAGCAGATAAGCTGTCTAAGCTTTGTTCGCCAGCCATAATGCTTTGGCCTAAATCGCCTTTCCAACCAGCATAACGTGCATCAACAAAATCAGATAAAGGTGCATCTTCCATTAATTTAGCAGCGTTAAGTAATGCTTTAGCCATAGTATCCATGCCACCAATGTGACCAATGAATAAATCATCACGTTCACATGATTGACGACGAAGTTTAGTATCGAAGTTAAAACCACCAGTGTCTAAACCACCAATTTTTAATATTTCGTACATAACTAAAGTACATTCTGCAACGTCGTTAGGGAATTGATCTGTATCCCAACCGTTTTGCATGTCGCCACGGTTAGCATCAATACTACCCATAACACCTTCAGCACAAGCAACAGCGATTTCATGATGGAAGCTATGACCAGCAAGTGTTGCATGGTTAGCTTCAATGTTTACATGAACTTCACCAGCAATACCGTGCTTGTGTAAGAAACCAGCAACAGTAGCAGTATCGTAATCGTATTGATGCTTAGTAGGCTCTTGAGGCTTAGGCTCAATTAATAACTTACCTTTAAAACCAATTTTATATTTATGTTCAATAACCATTTTAAGGAAACGTGCGTATTGCTCGCCTTCTTGCTCAAGGTTAGTGTTTAATAATGTATCGTAACCTTCACGACCACCCCAAAGTACGTAGTTTTCACCACCTAAACGGTGTGTAACGTCCATTGCGTGTTTAACTTGTGCAGCAGCATAAGCATATAAATCTGGGTTAGGGTTAGTTGAACCACCTGCACAAAAACGTGCATTTGAGAACAAGTTAGCTGTGCCCCATAAAAGCTTAATGCCAGTACGTTTCATTTCTTTTTCAAAAATACCCGCGATGTGATCTACATTGTCATGGAACTCTTGTAATGAATCGCCTTCAGGTGCGATATCAGCGTCATGGAAACAAAAGTAAGGCGCGCCTAATTTTTCGAAGAATTCAAAAGCAACTTTAGCTTTTTGTTCAGCATGCTCTAATTGGTTGCCTGTTGCTTGGATCCAAGGACGCTCAAAAGTACCAGCACCAAAGATATCTGAACCAGCCCAACAAAAGTTATGCCAGTAACAAGCAGCAAAACGTAAATGCTCTTTCATTGTTTTGCCAAGTACTACTTGGTTTTCATCATAGTAACGAAAAGCTAATGGGTTAGTGCTATCAGCTCCTTCAAATTTAATTTTGCTTACGTTTTTGAAAAATTGTTCACTCATTTTATTCTCCAGTTTATTATGTAGATAATGTGTTAATAAGGTTTAGTTAAAAAGATTTAGTTTATCAAGTTTTGTTAAAAATGTACCTTAACACTTTGATAAAGGTTTTTGAATTTTTCATATTGTACTTTGTAGTTCTCAGCCATTACAGCATCTTTTTCGATGGTGTATTTAACTTTGCCTGGTTGGCAAACAACTGCTGGAGACTCGCCGGTTACCGACATACGCGCAAGGCGTGCAGCACCAAAAGCTGGACCTACTTCACCGCCTTCGCGGTAAATAAGAGGCTGGTCAAGTACACTGGCAAGGATTTTTCCCCATAACTTACTACGAGCACCACCACCAATAACAGATACTTGGTCTATTTTTGTACCGGCATCAAACAATACTTGTTGGCCATCAGCAAAGGCAAAAGCAACACCTTCTAATACAGCACGACCTAATACAGCGCGAGAGCTATCATGACCTAAGCCAAAAAACATCCCTTGTGCATGCGGGTTATTATGCGGTGTACGTTCACCTGAAAGGTAAGGTAAAAAAGTAACAGCACAAGGCTTGCTAAAATCTTCTAAGGCGACTTCATCTAACAAGCTTTGTTCATTTTCAGCACCTGTTAATTTAGTAACCCAAGATAAACAGCTTGCGGCACTTAATACAACTGACATTTGGTGCCACGTATTAGGAATACAGTGACAGAAAGTATGAACTGCGCCATCTGCGTTTGGTAAGTAGTTTTCATTTGCTACAAAATAAACACCAGAAGTTCCTAAAGACAAAAATGCTTCGTTAGGATTAATAACGCCAATGCCAGCAGCACCTGCAGCATTGTCGCCTGCACCAGCTGCAACAGGAACTTGTTTCATACCCCAGTTAGCGGCAATATCAGCACTTAATACGCCAGTAACTTCTGTTCCTTCGTATAACTTAGGCATGTGAGCTTCTGTTAGGTTAGTTGCTGCTAACATTTCGCTTGACCATTTTCTGTTTTCTACGTCTAACCAAAGTGTACCTGCGCTGTCTGACATGTCAGAAGCAAAGTCACCAGTCATTAAAAATCTTAAGTAATCTTTTGGTAATAATACTTTACTAATGCGTGCAAATAATTCTGGTTCGTTTTGTTCTACCCAAAGTATTTTTGGTGCAGTAAAACCAGGCATTGCAATATTGCCTGTGATAGTACGAGAATTTGGTTCACGTTTTTCAATTTCTGCACATTGTGCTGCGCTACGACCATCATTCCATAAAATAGCAGGACGAATAATATCGTTGTTACTGTCTAGTAAAGTTGCGCCATGCATTTGACCAGATAAACCAACTGCTTCAATCGCCGCTAATGATTCAGGGTGATTTTTTTTAAGCTCGGCGATTGCATCATTCGTTGCTTGCCACCAGTGCTGAGGATTCTGCTCAGACCACAGTGCTTGAGGGATACTAACGTCGAGTGAAGCCGACGCTTGAGCGATAAGGGTATCTTCATCATTAAGAATGATAACTTTTACACCCGATGTTCCTAAATCAATGCCTAAATACATAAGTCAGTTCTCTTGGTAATTTGTTAGCGCTAACATTAGCACTGTGTTATGGATTTAGCAATATATTTTATTATGATTTATTATGTTTTTTTTCGGTACCAATTACTCGTTGTGCCCTATAGGTTATTTGTTTCCTAAGTTATTGAATATTATAAATACGGCTTTTTATGGGATGTCATATAATTTAAGGTAATTCCACACACTGATAAAATAATCATTAAAATCACACTTAAATGTTAGCGCTACCATGGGGTTGTGTTGAACACGGGTTGAGCTTGTGTCGCACGCTTGATTTGTGTTTGCTTTAACTCATTACTCAGCAGTATATAACGAGCAGGGAAGTTAGATACATACATTTATTTCCTGTTACTGTCTTTTTATAGGCGTCTTTATTCAAATTTAGTTTTTATAGTTAATATACCCGCTCCACTTGAAAATGCAGGGTTCAGCTGGAATTAGAAACGTTTTTAGGCAAGGCATTGATTGTAGAGAATGGTTGTCCATTTTAAAAATTAATAACGCAGCATAAAACGTTTCTAAACCAGCCTTTGGGGAAGACTGAGCAAATCATACCCTGCGTTACATTTCTTTTTAAGGGAACAACCCTTGATAAAAAATGTGACTTGGTTATGAATCGCTCAGACTTCCTGAAACGAGCATCTTCAAGTGGAACGGGTATATATACGCGCTACCATTCAAAGTGCGGGATTTCAGTGGGAATTAAAATGTCTTTAGGCAAGGTAAATAATTTAAACATAGTTATTCTATGTTTAAATTATTTACCGCCGCTTAAAGTCATTTTAAACCCATCGTAGAGGCGTTTGAGCAATATCACTTCTTCGTTGCTCTGACTTAGAAGGACGCTACATGGATGTAGCTTATAAGAGAATGCAGGAGCAATTCTCCCGAATAACCACTCCTTCATCACAGCACATTGAATTGAAATCGCTCCAGCACTCTGAAACCTGCATCTTGAATGATAACGGGTATAGTATGAATGTAGCGTTGCCATTAATGTGTATACCAATTCTATCAAGTTTATAATCTTATTGTTAAAGTTGACTTTCTAGAACGAGCGTTAATGATGTTGAAAATGATTTAATAATTTTAGCTTATTTTGCTTACCAGACCTTACATAAGCTATTTTGGCATTTCGGTTTTAAAATATGATCATTGAATTTATTTTTAGCTATACAAAATATTTAACTACCGCTATGTATCTCAGTAGTAACCTATATAGTTCATAGTTTATTATTGCCTAAATTCTGATTGAATCATGTTCCTATCGAAAATACTTTATTACTTTTTTTATTATTAAATTCATGGAGTAAGGAATGATGAATGAGGAACAAGGGTAATAACGACTATGAATTAAGCTGAAAAAAAAGTGTCTAGCGACTTGCTAAATAGATGAAGAACACATTGCTAATTCAAAATAAACTTATTGTCATAATGAATATAACGTGATAAAAATGTAATTGTCATAATGTATAT
>Ga0308012_10000544_pt1 | contig 22628 bp, 21 predicted proteins | sample Neamet179_FD_203133 | JGI IMG/M metagenome (GOLD analysis project Ga0308012, IMG submission 203133) | Marine microbial communities from water near the shore, Antarctic Ocean - #179 | ecosystem: Environmental > Aquatic > Marine > Unclassified | place: Southern Ocean | collected 2014-07-25 | reverse complement strand
TTTACAAGGCCTTTTAGTGACTCGCTTAACGCTTATCTAAGGCCCCTCTAACAAGGGAGCGCCATTATATCCATCGCCCAGCAAAGCACAAGCAGTTTAGGGAAATAAGGTAGAAAGAATACTCAAAGAGAAGATAAAACAGGGACAAAAACAAAAAAGGCGCTAAAAGCGCCTTTTTTTGCAAATAGAGGGCCCTGGGGCCTGACTTACTTAGTGATTTTAAACAACCAACACACCGGGCCAGATACCGCGAAAACCGTGAAGGTTAAGGCCAACATAATAGGTGGCTGCAGCGAATAAACCGCAAACACCAACACAACAGCAAGTAACGCTACAAAAGGCACCTTACCTTTTAGGTCTAAGTCCTTAAAGCTATAGTACTTAAAGTTGCTAACCATCAAGATACCTAGAGCAGCCGTCACTATAGCCACTAAATAGCTAAAGCTTTCACCATCTAAACCATAGTCCACACCAGTCCAGACCATGCCAGCCATGACTCCAGCCGCTGCTGGTATTGGCAAACCTGTAAAGTAACGACTATCAGCCACTTCTAATTGCACGTTAAAGCGCGCTAATCGCAAGGCACCTCCAGCCACATAGACAAAGGCAGCCACCCAGCCAAAATTACCTAAGCTTTGTAACGACCAAGAAAACAGCACTAGCGCAGGCGCTACACCAAAAGCCACTACGTCGGCCAAGCTATCGTATTCTGCACCAAACTTACTTGACGTATTAGTGAGACGAGCAACCCTGCCATCTAACGTATCTAGAACCATAGAGATAAATATAGCGATGGCAGCATTTTCGAAATTGCCACTCATGCCAGAAACAACTGCATAAAAGCCGGAAAATAGAGATGCTGTGGTGAAACTATTGGGCAGTAAATAAACGCCTTTTGCAGGCTTCTTAACTGCCACTTCTTCTTCGGTGTTTGACGGATCGGAAGAATCTGAACTCATAGGTACACTGCTCTTTTAATGAATTAGCGCTAGCTTAACATGCCTGCACAACAATACTAAAATTCTAGGCAAAAAAAAGGCCGTAATGACGACCTTTTATAACGCTATATATACCTATCAAGCACTATATGCTCAGCACTTTATCACCTCGAGCAATGCCCGAGATTCCAGTTCTTACTGTTTCCAACACATAGGCTTCACCTATTGCATTGATAAAGGCGTCTAACTTACCTTGCTCACCAGTTAACTGAACCGTGTATATACTACTGGTCACATCAACAATTTGACCACGAAAAATGTCTACCGTACGCTTCACTTCATCACGGTGCTGACCTGTAGCCTTCAGCTTAATCAACATCATTTCGCGCTCTATGTGATCACCCTCTGTAAGGTCAACCAACTTCACCACTTCAATTAACTTGTTTAACTGCTTAGTGATTTGCTCAATAACACGATCGCTGCCAGATGTCGTTACCGTAAGGCGAGACAATGTAGGGTCTTCCGTTGGTGCTACGGTTAAGGTTTCGATGTTAAAGTTACGCTGAGAAAACAAACCTACTACGCGGGACAATGCACCCGCTTCGTTTTCTAACAATACCGCAATAATATGCCTCATTATGTGCGCTCCGTCTTGCTCAACCACATGTCACGCATGGAGCCCTTAGGCACCAGCATTGGATATACATGCTCTTCTGGGTCCACATAGATGTCGAGGAATACCAACTCATCTTTTAGAGCAAACGCCTGCTCCAAAGCTGGAATAAGTTCCGCTTCCGTTTTAACCGTAATAGCCTTATGGCCGTACGCATCCGTTAGCTTGTGAAAATCTGGCAATGATTTAACGTAAGACTGGGAATGACGCTTCTCGTAGTTCATGTCCTGCCACTGGCGCACCATACCTAAAGACTGGTTATTCAAGCATACAATCTTTACAGGAATATCATACTGACTACAGGTAGAAAACTCTTGTAGATTCATCTGGAAACTACCTTCGCCTGTTACACAAACTACTAAGGCGTCTGGATAATGTAACTTCACCCCCATAGCCGCTGGAAAACCAAAGCCCATAGTGCCTAAACCACCGGAGTTGATCCATCGGTTTGGCTTGTCAAACTTGTAGTATTGGGCCGCAAACATTTGATGCTGACCCACGTCGGAACAAATGTAAGCGTCACCTTTAGTCACTTCATAAAGCGCTTCAATCACCTGCTGTGGCTTAAGCATACCATTAACACTAGGCTCGTACCGGCCACCGTGGCGCTGGCGCCACTCGTCAATTTTAACCCACCAATCGCTTAACGCTTCCTTATCAGGTTGCGTTTCACTCTTAGCCACTAACGCTAACATCTCTAGCAGTACGCTCTTAGCAGGACCAACAATAGGCACGTCTACAGCAATGGTTTTAGAGATCGATGATGGGTCGATATCGATATGAATGATTTTAGCCGTAGGACAGAATTTTTCTGTGGCGTTGGTAACACGATCATCAAAACGAGCACCTATATTCAAAATTAAATCTGAATGATGCAAGGCCATGTTAGCCTCATAGGTGCCATGCATACCTGGCATACCTAACCACTGGCGATCTGTTGCTGGATAGCCACCCAACCCCATTAGGGTTGTAATCACTGGGTAATTAAGAGTTTGAGCCAACTCAGTTGCTTCACCACTGGCCCTACCACCTACAGTACCACCACCCACAAAAATCACCGGGCGGCGCGCTGCCAACAAGAGCTCAATAGCTTTCTTAATTTGCCCACTGTGACCACGGGTCGCAGGATTATAAGAGCGCATAGACACTGATTCTGGGTAATGATATTCAAACTTGTCTGTTGGGGTAGTCATATCCTTAGGGATATCGATAACCACAGGACCAGGACGACCACTACTTGCTACGTAAAAGGCCTTCTTGATTAGACCTGGAATTTCAGAAGGGTGCTTCACTGCAAAGTTGTGCTTAACCACCGGACGGGACACACCCATCATATCGGTTTCTTGGAAAGCATCTTCGCCAATTAACGTACTAGGCACCTGACCACAAATCACGACCATTGGAATTGAATCCATAAAAGCGGTGGCAATACCGGTGACGGTATTGGTGGCACCAGGGCCCGAGGTCACAAGCACTACACCTGGCTTGCCAGATGCGCGCGCATAGGCATCGGCCATATGAGTTGCAGCTTGTTCGTGACGAACTAAAATATGTTCAATTGTGTCTTGTTGAGCTAATGCATCGTATATATGCAATACAGAACCACCTGGGTAGCCGTATATGTACTCAATCTTTTGATCCTGTAGGCTACGGATCACCATTTCTGCGCCGGAAAGCATTTCCACTATATTATCCTCTCGCCGCATTCTAAAAGCAGCGGATGTTATTTGTCTGAGATTTATCTCATGTACCATCGATGACTCACGGGCAGCGCTTGTAGCCAGACCGCAAAATCGTGCAGGCACGAATGTGCCTAGAGTGGTGACGCTCGGAGCTCAAGCATTGTCGGGTTTCAACGTGCGTAGAACTCAGGGCAGACAAGCGAAAGGGTACAGCTTACCGTATCACAAACGCGAGGGATTACCTGCGCGACATGTGCATCAACCTAAAGGAATAATTTTCACACGCCAAGGCCTGTAATTCAATAGCTTAAGGTGAAAAATAGAGGCTAATTTATGATATATTTCGGAAAGCTCTAGTGCATTTTTCAAACCCGATACAAACATTTGATGGTATAGTGGCGAGCAAATAGTAAAACGTTTTAGTTTGAGGTAGTCCTATGTCTAATTTAGAGTTACGAAATCGCGACAGAGCGATTGAAGAGCTGCGTACTTTCCTAAAGAAAATCTTTGTAGAGCCAGAAATTATTCCGCACTCCCTAGCTATCGCCCGCGAATTAATTGATGGCGACAATGCCGATGCAAAAATTGCCCAACAAATCTCCGACACTACCAACGTTAAAATTCCAGCTGAGCATAGCGATGCAGACAAGCTGTTCTTACAGGTTTTACGTGAAGTGGTTAGAGACGAAAAGGCCATGTATTAAACACGGCCTTTTTATTAATTCAGCTCAATTCTAGATGACAAAGCTAGTGTTTACTTGCCACCCCAAACGTTAGCTTTGCATCCTTTACATCAGTCAGAATTATTTGCCCCGGCAAAAAATCCCCAGCCAACAGCTTTTGCGCTAACGGGTTTTCTAAGTGGCGTTGAATGGCTCGCTTTAATGGCCTAGCTCCGTACACGGGATCAAAACCTTCTTCTACTAATAAATCTTTCGCTGCATCCGTAAGCTGCATGCTCAAGTCATGATCTTGTAGACGCTCATGTAGCCGCAACAACTGTATCTCTGCAATCTGGCGCACATGCTCCTTGCCCAATGGGTGAAACACCACCAGCTCATCAATACGGTTAAGCAACTCTGGTCTAAAGTGAGTGCCCACTATATCCAGTACCGCTTTACGCATTTCTTCGTACTGGCTTTCATCAGTCATGGTTTGAATGACGTCGGAACCCATATTCGATGTCATTACAATGACTGTATTGCGAAAATCTACTGTGCGACCTTGGCCATCTGTGAGCCTACCGTCTTCAAGCACCTGCAATAAAATATTAAAGACGTCCGGATGGGCTTTTTCCACTTCGTCTAATAATAGTACCGCATAAGGCCGGCGGCGAACCGCTTCTGTTAGGTATCCACCTTCTTCATAACCCACATACCCCGGAGGCGCGCCAATAAGCCGAGCCACTGAGTGCTTTTCCATAAATTCAGACATATCAATACGCACCATGGCCTCTTCCGTATCGAACAAAAAGGTCGCCAGTGATTTACACAATTCGGTTTTACCCACACCCGTTGGGCCGAGGAATAGAAAAGATCCATTCGGACGGTTTGGATCAGCCAAACCAGAGCGAGAACGGCGCACTGCATTTGAAACGCTAGACACGGCTTCCTCTTGACCAATCACCTGATCGTGCAACACCTCTTCCATGTTCAAAAGTTTTTCTCTCTCACCTGCCAACATGCGGCTCACAGGAATACCTGTCCACATGCTCACCACTTCAGCAATTTCTTCTTCACCTACTTTGCTGCGCAGTAAGGTTGTTTCTACACCTTCAGCCTCATGAGCTGCTTCTAGCTGCTTTTCTAGCTCTGGAATTGTGCCGTACTGTAGTTCAGACATGCGCCCAAGATCACTATTGCGACGAGCCACTTCTAGATCTTGCCGCGCCACTTCTAAATCCTCTTTAAACTGTTGCACGCCATACACAGAAGCCTTTTCTGCATTCCATATTTCTAGCAAATCAGCAAATTCTTTTTCTTGATGAGCTAGTTCGTCTTCTAAATCTTTTAAACGCGCGGCAGCGGCTCTATCCTTTTCTTTTCGCAAGGCTTCACGCTCGATCTTCAACTGAATAATGTGTCGCTCAAGCTTATCCATTATTTCAGGTTTGGAGTCCATTTCCATTCGAATACGACTACCCGCTTCATCAATTAAATCGATCGCTTTATCGGGTAACTGACGATCGGTAATATAGCGTTGAGACAATCGTGCAGCAGCAATAATGGCAGAATCGGTAATATCCACCCCATGGTGCAATTCGTACCGCTCTTTTAAGCCACGTAATATTGCAATGGTAGCCTGCTCGGTAGGCTCACCTACAAATACCTTTTGGAATCGGCGCTCTAAAGCGGCGTCTTTTTCAATGTACTTGCGATATTCATCTAGCGTAGTAGCGCCCAAACAATGCAACTCACCGCGGGCAAGAGCAGGTTTAAGCATATTGCCGGCATCCATAGCGCCTTCACCTTTACCCGCACCTACCATGGTATGAATTTCGTCAATAAACAAAATGATATTACCTTCTTGCTTACTTAATTCCTTAAGTACACTTTTGAGGCGCTCTTCGAACTCTCCGCGATATTTTGCACCTGCGATCAGCGCACCCATATCCAGAGATAGCACCTGCTTTCCTAGCAAACCTTCTGGCACTTCGCCGTTAACAATCCGCTGAGCCAAGCCTTCTACAATAGCGGTTTTACCCACGCCTGGTTCGCCAATCATCACCGGGTTGTTTTTGGTTCTGCGCTGCAACACTTGAATAGCACGACGAATCTCATCATCACGGCCAATTACGGGATCCAGCTTACCCGCTTTTGCAAGATCAGTAAGATCAATGGTGAATTTATCTAACGCCTGACGCTCTTCTTCAGCGCCCTGGCTATTCACTTTGTCCCCACCACGCAGTTTATCTATGGCTTGAGTTAATTTCACAGCTTTAACACCAGCTTTTATCAACAAGCCTCCTACACCATTTTTGTCTTGCACCAGAGCCACGATCAACTGCTCACTGGAAACGAATTGATCACCCAATTTTCCAGCAGCCTTTTCAGCTAAGTTAAAAAGGCGCGACAGGCTGTTACCAAAGTGGACATCGCCACTGTCGTTGGCCACTTTGGCCATATTATTTAGACGCTGGCTTAGTTTAGTTTGTAACATGGGCATATCCGCCCCCGCCTGAACTAATAAAGATTGTGCCGAACCGCCTTGCTGCTGTAGCAAAGCACTGAGCATGTGCTCAGGTTCAATGAATTGATGATCTAAGGAAAGGGCCAAGGATTGAGCTTCGCCCATGGCTTCTTGTAGACGATTGGTGAGTTTTTCAAAACGCATAATAAAACCTCAATAATACTCGTCAGCGCTTTTCAGATATGTCTGAATGAAGGTGACACAGTGATTAACTTATGGTTTATATATGGGGTGCAGGCGTGTAATTTCAAGTGATATTCGCGATAATATTAGAAAATACTAAACTATCCAGATTAGACTAGCCATGCGTCCACTTGCGGGGTCACGTCGATGTGAATAGAAACGATCTGGGTCTGATAAAGTGCAATATTCGCCACCAAAGACGTGAGTGACGCCCAGCCCAGTTAACTCTTCACGCGCTAAAGCGTATAGATTACCTAACCACTTATGAGGCTTTTCAGGTATGGGCATAAATTCTTTACAGGTATGTAAAGGGTCAACACCAAAGGCCTCAAGCACGTCGGGGCCCACTTCAAAGGCATCTGGACCAATGGCAGGACCAAGCCACACCATCACTTCACTAGGATCAGGAAACTGCGCGACCACTTTACTAAGAATACCTTTGGCTAGCCCCTGCCAACCAGCATGAACAGCCGCCACTTGGGTACCCGCTTTGTTGCATAAAAGCACCGGTAGACAGTCGGCACTCATCACCACACAGGGCCAATTTTTGGTTTGAGTAAAACTACCGTCACAATCATACAGCCCGGCTTGCGCAGGTAAACTCAATAACTCTGTAGAGTGGGTTTGATTAAGCCAAAATGGCTGACGCTGAAGGTGCAGGTCTTGCTGCAATTGAAGACGATGTTGCTCGACACGCTCCGAACAGTCGTGCACGTGTCGAGCCAGATTAAATCCACCTAAACCAGCCACTGAATCAGTAGCCTTTAAACCGCGGCAAGTGGATATTGCGCGAACATTAGCAGGCGCTGGCCAGTCTGGTGTTAAGTAACACGAAGGCTGGCCCGGAAGACTCATTAGAGCCGTGAATGCGGATTAAGCTTTGTATCAGTGACAAGCTGCTTAAGCAAGCCGATCATATCGTCAGGCAAATCTACTTCCCACTCCATATCTTCATGGGTAATGGGGTGCATGAGTTCCAAACGTTTAGCATGAAGAGCTTGACGTTTAAAACCGCGCAAGCAATCCAAAAACTCTTCGTCACAACCTTTTGGTAAGCGCTGACGGCCACCGTATAGAGGATCACCCTGCAATGGGTAATTAACATGGGTCATGTGCACACGAATTTGGTGAGTACGGCCCGTTTCTAACTTCAACCGAATATGGGTATGGGCGCGGAAGCGACGCAGTACTCGATAGTGAGTAATGGCTTCTTTACCTACAGCTGAAACAGCCATTTTCAAACGGTTACGACTATGACGCCCCATGGCTTCGTCTACTGTACCGCCACCTGTAAGCACTCCTTGAACAACGGCTTCATACTCGCGACCCATGCTGCGGTCTTGCAACTGGGCAACTAATCCAGTTTGGGCCGGAAGGGTTTTTGCAACCACCATCAAACCCGTGGTGTCTTTATCTAAGCGATGTACGATACCTGCACGAGGCACACCATTAAGCTGAGGGCAGTGGTGTAATAAAGCATTCAATAAAGTACCACCATGATGCCCTGCAGCGGGGTGCACTACTAAACCTGCGGCTTTATTGATGATCATAATATCGTCATCTTCATAAACGATATCAATATCAATAGGTTCTGGTTGCCACCGTTCTTGAATTTCAATTTTACATTCTAGGGTGATTTTTTCACCACCATAGAGTTTTTCTCTAGGCCGAAGCTGCTCACCGTTGACGAGAATATCGCCCTCTTCGATCCACTTTTTCAAACGTGAACGTGAGTAATCGGGAAACGCCACTGCGGCAATTTGGTCAACACGCATGCCTGCCCATTCTGGGTCGACTTGCGCTTGGAGGGAAATAGTTTCGTGCATGTTAAGACTTTCGTTGGCGCTAGCTGAACTAGCATATTAAACTAGGGTCTATTGTACAGTATTTACGGGCAATTACGCTGCTCAATAGACAATGATATACTCGACTTTCTCTGCAACAGGCAACTTAAACACTATGCGACATAAGACTTCAAACCGTTTTCTTCACATTTCTGGCATTTTTCTCGTCGCTTTAATGCTTAGCGCATGCTCTAGCACCAGCACCGAGCCAGTGATTGAAGACGTAAAACCAGAAGCAGAACTATATTCAAGCGCTATGGCAAAGCTGGAAGGCGGTAACTACCGCCCCGCCATAGAAGATTTAGAAGCCATGGAAGCTCGCTATCCTTATGGGCGTTATTCTGAGCAAGCTCAACTTGAGTTAATTTATGCTTACTATCGTAGCAGCCAGCCTGCTGCAGCAAAAACGGCAGCTGCTCGCTTTATACGCTTACATCCAGACCATGAACATGTAGATTACGCATACTACTTAAAGGGCCTAACCGCGTTTGAAGAAAACAAAGGCGCCTTCGACCAGTATTTAGGCACAGACAAAGCAAAAAAAGACCCCGGAGCGGCGCGAGACTCTTTTAGTGATTTTTCAACATTACTTAAACGCTTCCCAAACAGTGAATACGCTGCAGATTCTCGTGTGCGGATGGTGTATCTACGGAACTTATTAGCTGAACACGAAATCCATGTAGCCAACTACTACCTTTCACGCAACGCCTGGCTTGCTGCAGCAAACCGGGGCAAGTATGTAGTAGAAAATTACCAACTTACTCCAGCGGTAGAAGCTGCACTGAACATTATGGTACAAGCTTATACAGAATTAGGCCTGTTGGATAACGCGAGCAATGCCCAGCAAGTGTTAGAGGCTAACTTTGGAGAAAACAGCACCACTAGTGAAATCCCAATAGCTGAGTCACAACAAACACCCGAGCCGCGTTCTTGGTTTAACCGTTTAACATTCGATTTATTTGACGAATAGCCCGCTATACATCCCAGTTACAGTAAAGTGTTACTGGGCCTTGGCGCTTATGCTCTGTGTCTCGATAACGCTGTTCTAGTGTCTGCTGAGCTTCTCTAGAGATTATCTTTCCTTCTAAATAATCATCTATTTGATCGTAGGTAACGCCTAACGAGTCTTCGTCAGCTTGCTGTGGGTTATTTTCTTCTAAATCTGCCGTGGGTATTTTGTGCACCAAACAATCCGGCGCACCAATGTAGGCAGCCAAACTGCGAATTTGGCGTTTATTTAACCCAAACAAAGGGGCAATATCACAGGCACCGTCACCGTGTTTGGTAAAAAATCCAGTGATAGCTTCAGCACCATGATCGGTGCCGATCACCAACCCATTGAGCAAACTTGCCACATAATATTGAGCACTCATTCTAGCTCGCGCTTTATTATTGCCTCGAGAGAAATCCAGCTTATGAGCACTTGGATTAACCTGTTCAATTAACGACTCAGACGCCAAGTCTAAACCCTTCACCATAGCCTCGATATTAATCTCCATTCGAAGGCTAGGCTGGATAAACTCCAAAGCTAGCTGTGCATCGCTTTCATCAGCTTGCACGCCGTAGGGCAAACGCACAGCAATAAATTGATACTCTTGCGTGTGATGTTGTTGGTTTAATTGATCACACGCCATTTGCGCTAACTTACCGGCTGTAGTTGAATCAACGCCACCAGATAAACCCAACACCAGAGCCTTAACACCTGCAGTTATTAAACTGTGTTTAAGAAACTCAACACGCTTAGTCACTTCGGCATCGATATCAATGAAAGGTAACGTGTGCAGTGCTGCAATAATTTTATGCTGTTGCGAAGCGCTCATGAAGGTGGCCCAAGCGGCTAGTAGGAAAAAACTATTTTAACCCATATCGCCATCAAAGTGCTTACTTGCAGAGCTGGATTTCACCCCCTTTACCAAGACTTTTCATTTCGCCAGTGTCCGATAGTGTGAGACGCCAGCAGAATGCATCATAACTTTGCGGCCCATTAGCGTTCACCGTTGCTGAGAGTAAAAACCCTATTTCTGATAGCTGCACTTGATAACTATAACGGACCTGTTCCACAGCCGGGATTACTAGCCCAATGTCTGCAAAATACTCACCATGTTGTATATGCCACATTTCCTGCTGTAAACCAATGCGCTGTAACTGCAACCAAGCCTGTTGCCGGCCTACAGATAACTGGTGTTGTCGCAATGTAGGTACCGCTAAGGATAGGATCACACTCACCAACGTCAATACTAGCAATAGCTCCATCAGGCTAAAGCCTTGAGCATTATTGCGCATCCACATATTCCCTATTATTGAGTAAGGGTGGCCATTGGTTGATTTTTGTTTGGATAGCTTGATGCTCTTGCCTAACACTTCGCAAACTCAACTGCGCTTGTGACATCAACATAACCACGCCTAAGGCGATCAGCAATACAATCATGATCACAGACAATAACAACCAACCCTTCTGCCTATGCATTTTAGTCAGCCCAGAAGCTGGTTGTGAAGTAATTCGCTTAGCTACAAACATCAACTATCCGCCAAATAAAGTTAGCAGGATGCAGTACCACGTCATCATTTTGATGCCATAACCACTGACTAGTTTTTCCAGCTCTGAGCTGTTTGCTGGCCGGTATTCTTAACTGCAAAGTAACCCTCACTTGATGTAATTCGGCAAGCTCACTAGCTTGGTAGCTTCTGTGCCACTGGTCGACAATGCAGTCTTTATCACTATCCACTCCAAAATATAGATCGATTGATTCCACTTGCGCCAAGAAACCGCTGTTGCGGCCGCCGGCCCTTCTTCTTGTGAGGCTATAGCTACCCGCACTGTACGCATAGTCATAACGCACGCAACGCCCTTGATACGGGCGCATTAGGCCTATTGTGTGTGCAGTGCCTGAAATAACGCCAGAGCCACACAAAATATGCCAATCTCTTAGTACTTGAGCAACCGCCAACTGGTCCTGAGATTGAGTTTGAACCACCGCCTGAGCCAACATCTTATGTTTATTGAACTGCAGTAAACTGGCAGTTATTGCAATCATCATCAATGCAGCCAGACCCGTACTCAAGAGCATTTCTAATAGTGTAAAGCCTTGTTGCTTGCCCACAACTGTTAAAGGCCTATTTCTAGGTACATGCATGCCACCCCCTGCTGGCACTGGTCCGATACCCCCGCCAAATTTTGAGACCAACGTAACCGAACAGACAACGTATCACCAGATCCACAGCCGCTACTACATAGCACTGTGAGTTCTCCATTAGGCAGTTGCTGTAGCAGACCTGACTGCCAATATGTGGCCCACGCTTGGGTCATCGCTACTGGATTACAGTAACGTCCATTAAGGCAGCTTATATCTCCATGTGATGAGGCAGTGACTAGTGATTTATAGTGGCTTGGGTAGGCCCACACTTGGCTTGCAACTTGGCCTAATAGGCGATTAGCATAGTGCAGTTGCTGGCTGTACATCAGCACCTTTTGACTATGGCTTTGGGCTGTAAAAAGCACTAAAAACATAACGCTAGACAAGGCTAAACTTAATAATACCTCTATTAGAGCCAACCCTTTTTGGTGTAATTTTTTATGCCTAGGGCGATAAGTTATAGGCATGGCGCTTTTGCCTCACGCAAACGCCCACTTGAGGACAGCACTAATGCGTAACCTAGATCTTTACTATTGGCAGCATCGTAGTTTACGCCTGAGCCTGAACCTGAGCCACACAAAATGAGTGTGCCCGATTGAGCCGTATTGCCAGCGCCATTGAAGCTAATTTGTGAATCGCGGCTAAAACGAAAAGAAAGGCCACTTTTAATCTGCCACTGCGACAGCAGCAGCTCTGCATGTTGCCAATAATCATCGTTATTTGTATCAAGGTAGATTACAAAACCCATTGAAGCACCACAAGTGTGGGACCAACAGATGCTGACTTTGGCGCTTTTTTGTAAACTAGTGAGTCGGGCAAAGCGGACTTGTTGGGCCAACATTTGCCTTTCATCGTGCAAAGACTGGAGCTGCCATGTGGCATAAAGTTGAGGTGCAGCCATGGAGGCTACAATAGCCACAAGGGCTAAAACAATGAGTAGCTCGAGCAAGCTCCAACCGGAACAAGCACGGAACACATTGAGACGACGGTGGGAAAAACGCATGACAACATCCTTATTGGCTGCTGTCTAAGTGTAGCTTAGTTTTGTAGATTGTCTGCGAGGACCCACATTAAGGGCCGGGTACTGATTGGGTGCTGGCTGGGTATTAAAAGGTACTTGCTAGAATTAACGAGGCATTGTTAGCTGATCGTTAATATTTCCACTTCAAATTTAAGCTCGACACCCGCTAACGGATGGTTAAAATCCATCACCACGGTATCGCCATCAATGGTTTTTACCACCCCAGGAAGTTCGGTGTTAGCCGCATCAGAAAAACTAACAACTAAACCTTTCTCTAGAACCATGTCAGGGCCAAACTGGTGACGCTTGAGGGTTTGTAGATTAGCCGGGTTGTGCTGCCCAAAGCCGTTTTCTGGGGCCACAGTGAATGTTTGACGATCGCCGACCGCTAAACCCATTAGGCAAGATTCAAAACCTGCTAGCAAGTTACCATCACCTATAGTGAGCTCTACAGCACCTTTATCAAAGGTACTGTCTATGGTTTCGCCACTGGCATGATGTAAGGCGAAGTTTAACCTCACATGAGAAGATGTGTTAATGCTCTGAGTCACGCTTTGCTGCCTTTTCTGTTTGCCAAAAATCAATAAATAAACCCACCACACCGATGAAAATCAAACTATCGGCCAAATTAAACGCGGGAAAATAATAAGGGTGGGAATACACCAACAAGTAATCCACCACGTAGCCATTCATCACTCGGTCGACCAAATTACCTAGAGCACCAGCTAAAACCAAACTTAAGCTTAGCCCTAGCAAGGTTTGAGTACTTGGCGTCCGTCTTAACCAGATGATTAGCCAAATGCTAATCCCTAAGGCGATGATCGAAAAGAACCACCTCTGCCAACCAGGCTGTGAAGCCAAAAAACTAAAGGCTGCACCCTTGTTGTGTACTAGTATGAGGTCGAAGAAAGGCATAACATTTAGCCTCTCTGCATAGTTAAACTGCTGCGTGACCATCCACTTAAGGCACAGGTCTAGAGCCCACAGCACTATAACCATAACTAAAAACCTCCTCAAAGCTGAGGTCTTTAGCGAATTAGGCAAACTGACGGATCTCACCAGCGCCACTAACGTTATCAACACAACGACCACACAGCTCTGGCTCTTGCGCAACAACACCAACATCTTCTCGGTGATGCCAGCAACGTTCGCACTTAGTATGTTCAGAAGCGTGAATATCTAGCCGCAAGCCGGCTAATTCTGTCTCGGTACCACCGTCTTCACTAGCCACCAAAGAAGCTTTTGATGTGAGCAAAACAAATCGCAATTCATCACCCAACTGTAGCAATTGTGTATGTAGTTCTGGCACTGCATATAAGGTGATTTCAGCACTTAAAGAACCACCAATCACGCCTTGATTACGCTGTGTTTCTAAACTCTTATTAACCGCCTGCTTTACGTCCATGATTTGCGCCCAGTATTCTGCAGTCATGCTTGTAGCCTTGGCCTGTGGAATGGCGTACCAAAGATCTAGCTGCACAGATTCAGCACGTTTGCCGGGAATATGTTCCCACAACTCATCGGCCGTATAACTTAAGATCGGTGCGATCCAACGAGTCATGGTTTCGATAAGATGATACATCGCTGTTTGCGCTGATCTACGTGCGAGGCTATCTGCGCCACACGTGTACTGCCTGTCTTTAATGATATCTAAATAGAACCCACCCAAGTCTTGTGAACAAAAGTGGGTGATTTTCTGATATACGGCATGGAAATTATAGCTGTGGTAAGCCGCTTCGATCTCTGTTTGCAGTTCCGCAGCGCGCCCAAGCACCCATTGATCTAAAGCTAACATGTCATCTATTGCAACCAAGTTATCAGCCGGAGTAAAGCCATTGAGATTAGACAATAAGAAGCGTGCTGTATTGCGGATACGACGATAGGCATCTGCAGTACGGTTGAGAATTTCATCAGACACCGCCATTTCAGCGCTGAAGTCTGAAGACGCAACCCATAGGCGAATAATATCTGCACCTAACGTGTTACACACTTTTTGTGGTGACATGACGTTACCAATAGACTTAGACATTTTGCGGCCTTGTCCATCTACGGTAAATCCGTGGGTCAGCACCCCTTTATAAGGTGCTACGCCATGCATAGCTATGGATGTTTTCAAAGATGATTGGAACCAACCGCGATGCTGGTCCGACCCTTCTAAATAAAGATCTGCAGGAAAGCGCAATTCTGGGCGCTGCTCTAATACCGAGTAATGCGTGGTGCCAGAATCAAACCATACGTCCATGGTGTCTGTGACTTTTTGATAATCTGCGGCTTCGTCACCCAAGATATCTGCAACGTCGAGCTCGAACCATGCATCGATGCCACTTACGGCCACTTTTTGCGCCACTTCTTCAAACAATTCAGCTGTGCGTGGATGTAACTCTTGAGTTTGTCGATTAACAAACAAAGTAATGGGGACGCCCCAAGTTCGCTGACGAGACACACACCAGTCTGGACTAGACGACAACATACCAGAAATACGGGCTGCGCCCCATTCAGGGTGCCAAGCTACATTTTTTACCGCATCGAGTGCCTTTTCTAACAAGCCATTTTCTGACATAGAAATGAACCACTGTGGTGTAGCACGATAAATGAGTGGTGTTTTGGTGCGCCAGCAATGGGCATAACTGTGAGTGATTTTAGCTTGATGCACCAAGGTGCCATGGGCTTCCAAGGCTGCAATAACTTGATCATCCACTTTATAAACATGGGCCCCAGCGAATTCGCCGGCTGCGTCTACAAACACTCCGTTGTCGTCAACCAAATTCAGCGTACCAATACCATAGGTACGACCTACATTAAAGTCATCTACACCGTGATCTGGCGAGGTATGCACACTGCCCGTACCTGCTTCTGTAGTCACATGATCACCTAGAATCAGTGGTACTTGGAGCTCATCATAGAATGGGTGCTGTAGCACTAGGTTTTCTAGGGCTTGACCCTTAGCTTCGCCTAATACCTTGAAGTCTTCTATACCGTAACGTTCCATGGCACTGGCAACAAGTTCCTTGGCAAACACTTGGCATTCGCCATTCACCTGCACGAGCACGTAATCTAATTCGGCATGCATGCTCACCGCTTGGCTAGAAGGTAAAGTCCAAGGAGTCGTAGTCCAAATGACCACGGAGGTTGGCAAGTCAGTGACTACACCAAAGGCTTGGTTCCATGCCTGTTGGTCTAACACGCCATACCGCACGTCGATTGAAAGAGACACTTTGTCCTGGTATTCAACTTCTGCCTCAGCCAAGGCGGATGCGCCAACAACGCTCCAGTAAACCGGCTTGTAGCCTTTCACCAAGTGGCCATTTTCAACGATTTTTCCTAACGAGCGGATAATGTTAGCTTCCGTCTCAAAGCGCATGGTTTTATAAGGATTTTCCCAATCTCCAATAACACCAAGACGAACAAAGTCTGCCATTTGGCCGGCCACTTGTTTTTCTGCATAGATACGACACTTCTCACGGAATACGGCGTGGCTGACTTTCTTCCCAGCCTTACCGATTTTTTGCTCCACCTTGTGTTCAATAGGTAACCCATGACAATCCCAGCCCGGCACGTAAGGAGCATCAAAGCCACTTAACGTCTTCGACTTAACAATAATGTCTTTTAGGATTTTATTGACCGCATGGCCAATGTGAATATCTCCGTTGGCGTATGGAGGACCATCATGCAAAATGAACTGCTCACGGCCTTTGCCTACTGCACGCAATTTGTTATACAGATCCATTTGCTGCCACTTTTTGAGTGTTTTAGGCTCACGCTGGGCTAAGTTACCACGCATCGGAAAGTCTGTTTGAGGTAAGTTCAAGGTGGATTTATGGTCGCTCATACTTATGTTCGCTTCTTAAATAATAATCAATTAAATCTATTGGGATGCAACAGCAAAAAAGTCTTTGGCTGTCTGCATGTCTAGTTCTATCTGTGCTTGCAACTGAGCAAGCCCATCAAATTTCTTCTCACTACGGATAAACTGGCAAATTTCTACGGTAATAGTTTTGCCATAGAAATCACCACTAAAATCAAACAGATGAACCTCTAGTTGAGGCTGAACACCTGCAAGTGTAGGACGGTAGCCTATATTGGCTACACTGGCGATAGGATGGTCTACTAAACCATGCACCAAAGTGGAATAAACGCCCTGTAACGCGGGACGTGGCTTTTGTAAGCGGATATTAGCCGTTGGCACACCTAACTTGCGGCCTAGTTGTTGCCCATAAGCCACTTTACCAGTAACTGTAAAAGGGCGGCCTAGAAATCGTCTTACAGCCTTTAAATCATGAGCTTCCAAAGCATTACGAATGCGAGTACTGGATACACGCTCGCCATCTAACTCACAAGTTTCAGTATTCTCCACGTCAAAGCCATGGTTCAAGCCTTCAGTTTGTAATAACGCATAGTTTCCCATGCGGCCTTGGCCAAAACGGAAATCATCCCCCACTACAAAATGACTCACAGCTAGCCCACTCACTAATAATTGCTGGATGAAATCGCGGGCACTAAGGCTCAATAATTTAGCATCAAAACGCAGACACAGGACACGATCGACTCCATGTTGCTCTAGTAAACGCAACTTTTCCCGCAATCGTGTTATTCGGCGTGGTGCTTGATCCTTAGCGAAATATTCTAACGGTTGCGGCTCGAACAAAACAACCACCGCAGGTAAACCCTGCATAATTGCCTTTAGCTTTACCTGACGCAGCACACGCTGGTGACCCAGATGAACACCATCGAAATTTCCAATGGTCGCCACACAGCCACGATGTTCCGGCTTGAGGTTATAAAGACCACGAATAAATTCCATAAACACTCGTCAAATTTGAGGCCACTGACCTCAGCAAAAAGTAAGCCTTGCATTATATACTAGACACGACTCATTTTGCGACTTAGAAAAGGCTTATTAATGATTGATATTTCGACCTATTTCGGACCCTGCAAATGCCGCCACCGAAGGCCCGTTAACACCAGTCCAACTCCATATGCCAAAGTACCCAGAACTACAACCATTGCTAACTGCGCTACCCTCTGCCATAAGTCCCATGCGAGCCATACGTTAATGGGCTGATAAGTGAGATAAATCACGCCAAATAACGCCAAACTAGCTAGCAATACGCGCAATGAAAAGACGCCCCAGCCCACACCAGGCTGCCATATTTTTTGACGATACAATCCAAAACCCAAAAGAGCCGCATTTAACAAGGCAGACAATGATGTGGCCATCGCTAACCCGACATGATCAAACTGCCACACCAGCAGCAAATTAAACAACATGTTACTGGCCATCGCCCAAATGCCAATACGCACAGGGGTTTTCATATCTTGGCGTGCAAAATAACCTGGAGCCAATACTTTGATCAACATGAAAAACAGCAACCCCAGAGAATAAGCGCGCAAACTGGCGGCGCTAAACAACACGTCCTGATCGCCCATAGCACCATAGTGAAACAGTGTTGTTATGAGCGGCTCAGCTAACAGCGCCAAAGCCATTGCCGCAGGCACGCCCACTAACAAAACCATACGCAGGGCCCAATCTAGCGTGTCACTAAATGCTTGGGGAGATTTAGAGGCATGCCTTTGAGATAACCCAGGCAAGATCACTGTAGCAATAGCGATACCAAACACACCAAGAGGCAACTCCATTAGCCTGTCCGAATAATATAACCAAGACACACTGCCACTTTGCAACAAAGACGCCAGCACCGTATCTAATAACAAATTAATTTGCGCCACTGACACACCAAACATAGCAGGCAGCATCAGCTTCATCACCTGTTTTACCCGTGCATCGCTAAACCCAAGGCGCGGGCGCACCAAGAGGCCTAGCTGAGCCACAAAGGGTAGCTGTAAGGCCAATTGCAAAATACCCGCAGCCAACACACCCCAAGCCAATGCCATCACAGGCACGGTCATTTGTGGAGCCAACCAAAGGGCTGCAGTTATTAAACTAATATTGAGTAAAACCGGGGTGAGCGCTGGAATGGCAAATCGTTTAGCATGATTCAATAAGCTCCCCAGAAAACCAGTCATGGATATTAGCAATAGGTAAGGGAAGGTAATACGTAACATATCGGCCGTTAGGCCTAATTTATCACCTTCTCCTGCAAACCCTGGAGCAAATACCAAAGCCAGTACAGGAGCGGCAACCAAAGCGATCACGGTAATCACGCTCAATACCAACAATAGGCTTCCAGCCACTTTACTAACCATCGCTTTAAGGAGCTGTTGACTACCCTGCTGACTCATTTCTGCCAGCACCGGCACAAAGGCCTGATTAAACGCACCTTCGGCAAACAGTCTACGTAAGAAGTTGGGGATTTTAAAAGCTACAAAAAATGCATCAGCATGGGAACCCGCACCAAATAAAGTAGCTATGACCACATCACGGGCGAGACCCAAGACCCGAGATAACATCGTCATACTGGCAACTATCAGGCTAGAACCCAGCAAGCCTTTTGTACCCTTAGATGGGCTAGGTGAAGACAAATTAGGTGACGAAGAAGAACTCATAGATCCCTATAATGTATTAATCACAGAACAAAAAACTCATCATTTTTGCCTACTTACGGACGATTTAACCCATGTTAACGCAAAAACCTTAAAATGAACTGATATTTATAACAAAAACACGCAATCTAAGTTGACAAGAGACGCCCAAACGGGAATAATTTCGCACCTCAGAAACACCCTGCTATAAATCTTGTGTTTAACACTACATTTAAAGCTTTTTATTATATTTATATAGGAGTCAGATCGTGGCCAATTCAGCTGGATCAAAGAAACGCGCTCGCCAGTCAGAAAAACGTCGCAGTCATAACGCAAGTCTGCGCTCCATGGCACGCACATACTTAAAGAAAGTTATCGCTGCTATTGAAGCAGGCGATAAAGAAGCTGCCCAAGCTGCGTACACAACTGCCGTATCTATCATGGACAAGAGTGTCTCTAAAGGCATTTACACCATGAACAAAGCTGCTCGTCATAAGAGCCGTTTAAGTGCAAAAATCAAAGCTCTATAATTTATTATAGGGTTTATGAAAGACCGGCTAAGGCCGGTTTTTTTGTACCTAAATTTAGCATACAAGATAGAATTTACTATAAACCGTCATGCAACCCTTGGCTTCTATTAGCCCAAGATTTATCGGAAGTAGGTAAGTTTATGGACTAAAGAAGAACGAGGTTATCGCGGTGTATAAGTTCGGGCTCTGCCACATAACCCAGAGTAGACTCAATTGAACCACTGGCTAAACCAACGATTTTAAAGGCTTCTGAGGAGGAGTAATTAACCAGTCCACGGGCAATTGTTTGGCCATGGGAATCGAAGATTAGAACCATATCACCCCGGGTAAAGTTTCCTTTAACTAGGCTTACACCCACGGACAATAAACTCTTCCCTTGCTGGGTAAGCACTCGCGCTGCACCTGCATCCAAATGCAACTCCCCTTTAGCCTTAAGGTGGCCAGCAAGCCACTGCTTACGAGCTAACAGAGGCTCTTGGTCTGGGACAAATAACGTCCCAAGGGTTTCACCTTCACGTAAGCGCCGCAATACATCAATCGTGCGTCCGTTGGCTATAATAGTGTTGGCACCAGAGCGAGCCGCAAGCTTAGCAGCCTGTATTTTAGTCAACATTCCACCGCTACCTAAACTACCTGCAGACCCACTAGCCATAGGAATGAGCGCAGGGTCTCCAGCGTGCACTTGTGACAGCAATTTAGCATCTGCATGATGCCGAGGGTCTTTGTCGCACAAGCCATCTTGATCCGTGAGAATGACCAGTAGATCTGCTTCAACTAAATTAGCTACCAAAGCCCCCAAGGTATCGTTATCACCAAAACGAATTTCGTCCGTAACAACCGTATCATTCTCATTGACCACAGGGATAACATCATGACTGACCAAGGCACGCAAAGTACCACGAGCATTAAGGTAACGCTCGCGGTGAGTTAAGTCATCATGGGTAAGAAGGATTTGGGCGGTGCGCATACCATGGCGCGAAAAGCTTTCTTCATAGCATTGCACCAAGCCCATCTGGCCTACAGCTGCCGCAGCCTGTAGGTTATGAATCTCTTTTGGTCGCTGGGTCCAACCCAAACGCACCATACCTTCAGCAATAGAGCCTGAAGATACTAATACAATTTCTACACCTTGTTGACGCAATTGCGCTAACTGATCAACCCAACCAGAAATAGCCTGTTTATCCAGGCCCTTGCCGTCGTCGGTCAGTAAAGCACTGCCGATTTTAACCACCCAACGTTGGCCACTAACAGCAGCCACACGACTAGTCATAGGTGTACTCGACTTCTACGTCATAATCGTCATCATCATAATCGTCATCATCTAGATCGTCATCACCTTTCGCTGCTAGGCGCTGTTGATGACGAGCTAGCTTAAACTGCTGCACCCGCTCACGCGCTTCTTGCTCTAGACGTAATTTCAACTCTTCTTCTTGAGCAGCGTACTCTGGATCTGCAAGGGCACGCTCATTACGATCTTCGATGAAGTCCATGATATCGCCAGCAAGCTTAAGTGTTCCTTGCTTATTAATGGCCGCTATCTCGTAAACTGGACCTTTCCAATTCAGCCCATCAACAACAGATTGACAGCGCTCTTTACGCTCGTCCTCTGGCACTAAGTCCAGTTTATTAAGCACTAACCAACGCTCACGCTCTGCTAACGCAGGGCTAAACTTCTCTAATTCACGTACTATAATTTTAGCTGAGTCTGCTGGCGTAACGTCATCCCAAGGTGCCATGTCTACCAAATGCAACAACACACTGGTGCGCGACAAATGCTTAAGAAATTGAATCCCTAGCCCAGCACCTTCCGCTGCCCCTTCGATAAGGCCTGGAATATCAGCAATCACAAAACTACGATGACGCTGCATACTCACAACACCAAGATTAGGCGTAAGCGTAGTAAACGGATAGTTAGCAACTTTGGGCTTCGCTGCAGATACTGCCCGGATAAAGGTCGATTTTCCCGCATTAGGTAAACCCAACAAACCCACATCCGCCAATACTTTTAGCTCAAAACGCAGATTGCGCTTTTCACCTGGGGAGCCGTTAGAGGTTTGTCGAGGGGCGCGGTTAACACTAGACTTAAAACGCGTGTTGCCTAAACCGTGGAAACCACCTTGAGCTACTTTTACAACTTGACCCGCTTCAGCCAAGTCGGCCAGCACTTCATCTGTATCACGATCGACAATAGTGGTGCCCACAGGAACGGTTAAGGTCATGTCTTCGCCAGAACCGCCAGTACAATCAGCGCCCTTGCCCGACTCACCAGACTGAGCTTGGTAGCGAGGCTGGAACCGATAATCAACCAAGGTGTTTAGAGTTTCATCCGCTTCTACGTAGATACTCCCGCCGTCTCCGCCATCACCACCATCAGGACCACCACGAGGAATGTACTTCTCACGTCGAAAGCTCAAGCAACCGTTGCCGCCTTTACCTGCTTCCACAATGACGTTACTTTCGTCAACAAATTTCATACATTCTCCGTGCAGCCCGAGCTGCAAGATAAAGGCTCCGCGCCTTGATCAGTAATATTTAAACCGCCACGTATAGAGCGTCTTGCGCTGTGGCGTATCGCTCTTGTTGAGCACAAAAAAGCCCCGCTAGGCGGGGCTCTTTTTAAAGACCCCTAAGGCCTTTTTAGGTTCTTAGCCTTAAGCCGGTACGACAGTAACGAACTTGCGGTTTTTAGGACCTTTAACAACAAATTTAACGGTACCAGCTGCCGTAGCAAACAAGGTGTGATCTTTACCACAACCTACGTTTGCACCTGCATGGAAGTGAGTTCCACGCTGGCGAACTATGATGTTACCCGCTAAAACGGCCTGACTACCAAAGCGCTTCACGCCTAAGCGTTTAGACTCTGAATCGCGACCGTTATTAGTACTACCACCTGCTTTCTTATGAGCCATGGGTTATCTCCTTACGATTAGGCACTAATGCCAGTAATCTTAACT
>Ga0308012_10000541_pt1 | contig 22686 bp, 12 predicted proteins | sample Neamet179_FD_203133 | JGI IMG/M metagenome (GOLD analysis project Ga0308012, IMG submission 203133) | Marine microbial communities from water near the shore, Antarctic Ocean - #179 | ecosystem: Environmental > Aquatic > Marine > Unclassified | place: Southern Ocean | collected 2014-07-25 | reverse complement strand
TAGTCTCAAAAAAGATTACCCTAATGGCAATATCATTGCTATTTTTGATGCGAAAGGAAAAACCTTTCGTAATGATATGTACCCAGAATACAAAGCAAATCGTCCGCCAATGCCTGATGATTTACGTACCCAAATAGCACCTATACACGAGATTATTACCGCCATGGGTTTACCACTTTTGGTTATCCCTGGTGTTGAGGCTGATGATGTTATTGGTACCTTAGCAAAACAAGCGGATGAACTGGGTATAGAAACGGTGATCTCAACCGGCGATAAAGACATGGCGCAGCTTGTTACCAAACATGTGCGTTTGATTAATACCATGACAGACGTAGAAATGGATGTTGCGGGTGTTAATGAAAAGTTTGGTGTTCGTCCTGATCAAATTATCGACTACCTTGCGCTAATGGGAGACAAAGTTGATAACATTCCTGGGGTTGTTAAATGTGGGCCTAAAACGGCGGTTAAATGGTTAGCAGAACATGGTTCTATGGAGGAAGTTATTGCCAATGCTGACAAAGTAAAAGGTAAGATTGGCGAAAACTTGCGTGATGCATTAGAGCAGTTACCGTTGTCTTATCAATTAGCCACTATTAAATGTGATGTTGAATTAGAGCAAACGGCTGGAGAGTTAGCTGCTATTGAGCCAGACATTGATGCATTAGCTGAGCTTTATCAAAAATTTGAATTGAAACGTTTGTTAGCTGACTTGGGTAAAGGTGGTAGTGATGTTAGTGCCGCAACTAGTTCAAAGTCATCTAAATCTTCTAAGCCTACCGCTTCTTCAGCCCCAACAGATGACCAAGCGATTGAAATACACGCTGTTGAGGTTGAAGAAAGCCAGTACGATATTATTTTAGATAAAGTGTCGTTTTCAGAATGGCTTACAAAATTACAAGCGTCTGCTGCTTTTGCCTTTGATACTGAAACAACAAGTGTTAGTTACATGAAGGCTGAAATAGTCGGGGTGTCTTTTGCTATTGAAGCCGGTAAAGCCGCTTATGTACCGCTAACTCATGATTATATGGATGCCCCTGAGCAACTAGATAAAAGTTGGGTATTAGCGCAATTAAAACCCCTGTTAGAAAGCAAAGATATTAAAAAAATTGGTCAAAATCTTAAATACGATGCCAATGTATTAAGTCACTACGATATCACGTTGCAAGGTATTGATTTTGATACCATGATTGAATCATATTGTTATAACAGTGTTGCTACACGCCATAATATGGACGCACTCGCATTGAAATACCTTGATTATAAAACAGTACACTTTGAGGAGGTTGCAGGCAAAGGCGCTAAGCAACTTACCTTTAATCAAATTGATATTGAAATTGCGGGTAACTACGCCGCTGAAGATGCTGATATCACCTTACGTTTACATAATGCTATTTTCCCTGCATTAGCACAAACAGCCTCAATGTTAAGTGTGTTTACTGAAATCGAGATGCCATTATTACCTGTACTTGCCCGTATGGAGCAAACGGGTGTATTAATTGATAGTGATATTTTAGCGGATCAAAGTTTTAGTTTGGGTCAACGCTTAGATGAATTAGAAATTGAAGCGCATAATTTAGCAGGGAAAAGCTTTAATCTGGCTTCACCTAAGCAATTACAGCAAATACTTTTTGAAGAATTAAAAATTCCGGTCATCAAAAAAACACCTAAAGGAGCGCCTTCTACAGCAGAGGAAGTGTTGCAAGAACTCGCACTCGATTACCCATTACCAAAAATTATTTTAGAAAATCGTGGGTTAAGTAAATTAAAGTCGACTTATACCGACAAATTACCCCTTATGGTTAGCGAAAAAACAGGACGTTTGCATACCTCGTATCATCAAGCGGTTACAGCGACAGGGCGTTTATCTTCAACCGATCCAAACCTACAGAATATTCCTATTCGTAGTGAGCAAGGTCGTAAAATTCGCCAAGCTTTTATTGCCCCTAAAGATCATAAAATTGTTGCGATAGATTATTCACAAATTGAATTACGTATTATGGCGCATTTGTCGAATGACAAAGGTTTGGTTACGGCTTTTAGTGAAGGTAAAGATATTCATCGTGCGACAGCTGCGGAAATATTTTCAGTTGAGCTAGATGAAGTAACCACCGATCAACGTCGCAGTGCTAAGGCTATTAACTTTGGTTTGATTTACGGTATGTCAGCTTTCGGTTTAGCCAAACAATTAAATATTGGTCGCCATGAAGCGCAAGAATATCAAGATAAGTATTTTCAGCGTTATCCTGGCGTATTAACGTACATGGAAGACACTCGTCAAACCGCCAGTGAGCAAGGCTATGTTGAAACTATTTTTGGTCGCAGACTCTATTTACCTGACATTAATGCAAAGAATGGTATGCGTAAAAAGGCAGCTGAACGTGCTGCAATCAATGCGCCTATGCAAGGTACTGCTGCGGATATCATTAAAAAAGCGATGTTATCAGTAGATGCTTGGTTACTTGAGCAGAACGATGACCGTATTAAAATGACAATGCAGGTTCACGATGAACTTATCTTCGAAATACATCAAGATATTGTTGAAGAAACTACAAAGAAATTAGTAACATTGATGAATGATGCTGTAGCGTTGAGCGTGCCATTAATTGCCGAATCAGGCATGGGTGATAATTGGGATGAGGCACATTAGCGATTCAGTTTAACCCTCATATTATACTCACATAGTATAACTCACATAGAAAATTTCAAATCAATAAAGAAAACGGTTGCATCTATGCTAATCGTTTTCTTTATTGTCGATATAGTCAATACAAATAATCAGCATAACCAATATAAATGGTCTAGACTGTAAGTCATTAAAATACATCATGGAAGGGCTGGCCATATGCTTCAGTTTAAAAGTTTGAAAAATAAGTTTATTGTGTTGTTTGTCGTACTAGGGTTAATACCCGCTATTATCGTAAGTGTTATTTCATCAACAAGTGGCTCTTCAGATGTCACTAAGAAAATTTACAATAAATTAACCGCTATTAATCAAATAAAAAAGCATGCCATTGAAAATTATTTTGACGAGCGTCAAGGTGATATGGGTGTATTAATCGATATTGCAAACACAATGCAGCAGCAAACTTTTATGCATTTGTCTTCTATAAATGAGCTTAAAAAGTTACAAGTGCTTGATGATTTAAATAAGAGCAAAACTCAATTAGAAATATTATCAAAAGATAAAAATACGCCTCTTGCTATTAATGAATTAGTCAATAATTTTTCAAATAAAACACAATGGCAATTATTACTTAATAAATACGATGCATCCTACAGGTCTTTATTATCATACCTAGGTTGGTATGACTTTTTCATTATTGATACTCAGGGTACTATTGTTTATTCAGTGGGACGAGAAAATGATTTAGGAAAAAAAATACCTGAAGCGTTAAGTGAAAGTTCATTTAATCAGGCTTTTTCTTTAGCTCAACAATCTAATTCTTCAGACGTTCAATTTGCTGATTTCAAGCCTTATCCACCCAGTAATGGTGACCCTGCTGCATTTGTTATTAAGCCTATCGAATCAAATGGCGAACGTATTGGTTATATTGCGTACCAAAAATCTATTGATAACATAAATAATATCTTAGGTAATCGAAATGGAATGGGAGAAACAGGGGAGTCGTATCTCGTAGGACAAGATAAATTAATGCGATCAGATTCCTATCTAAATCCTACAGAATATTCCGTTAACGTTTCTTTTGAAAAAAATAATAAGGTACAAACTGAAGCGGTTGAAAGTGCTCTGAATGGTAATCATAATACTAGTGTGATCACAGATTACAACAACAACCCCGTTGTAAGTAGTTGGGATTATATTGATATAGGTAGTAATGTACGTTGGGCTATTATCTCCGAAATTGATGTAGCAGAAGCGTTTAACCCTAGAACATCAGACAATGAAGAATTTTATAAAAGTTATATTGAAAAATATGGTTACTATGACTTATTTTTAATTAACCCTAACGGACATATTTTTTATACGGTAATAAAAGAAGCCGATTTTAATACTAATATTTTAACAGGAAAGTATTCAAATTCTAACTTAGGAAAACTGGTTAAAAAGGTTAGTCAAAGTAAGCAATATGGTTTTGTCGACTTCGCGCCTTACGAACCTAGCAATGGTGATCCTGCGGCATTTTTAGCCCAACCTTTACTTAATAAAACAGGTAAACCTGATTTTTATGTTGCTTTGCAGCTGCCTATTGAAGGTATCCAGAAAATTATGGGTATGCGTGAAGGAATGGGTAATACCGGAGAAAGCTATTTAGTTGGTAGTGATTTCAGAATGCGTAGCAACTCATTTCTTGATCCCGAAGGTCGCACTGTAAAAGCAAGCTTTGCTGGATCGGTAGCAGTAAATGGCGTTGATACTGACGCTACTCAACGTGCACTAGCGGGTGAAAAAGGTACTGATATTATTATTGATTATAATGGTAATTCTGTATTATCTTCTTTTGACCTGATTGAATTTAGTGATTTTAATTGGATAATTTTATCTGAAATTGATGCCGAAGAAGCCTTTTATTCTATTCGTAATAATACGATTCTCATGGTCATCTTGATGGTAGTTCTTGTTTTTATCATCACTTTAATAGGTATGTTTTTTGCTAAACGAATAGCTACACCTATTGCTGACATTGCCAGTGTTGCCCAGAAAATTGCAGGTGGTGATTTAACGATGACAGTCGAAAAGACTGTAAATGACGAAGTGGGAGATCTTCAAGTAGCGATGGGGAAAATGATAACCAACCTATCTAGCATGGCTAAACGTATTTCTCTAACCGCTATTCATCAAGCCGCAACGTCAGAAGAACTTGCCGCAATAACGACTCAAACCAGTTATACGGTAACCGAACAGCAATTAATCTCTGAGCAACTGGCTACGGCAATGCAAGAAATGGGATCAACAGTTAATGAAGTGGCTAACAGTACATCAACGACTTTATCAGCTGTGGATGCTATTCAAGCTCAAGTAATTAATAGCGCGGATAAATTAGATGAAACTTATAATTCAATCGTGAACATGACTGAACAAATTCAACAATCAGAGCAAAGTGTTCAAAAGGTGCGAAGTGATTTTGACCAAGTTGTTAATGTACTCGAGGTGATCAAAGGTATTGCAGATCAAACTAATTTATTAGCGTTAAATGCGGCAATTGAAGCAGCGAGAGCCGGCGAGCAAGGTCGTGGTTTTGCCGTAGTTGCAGATGAAGTTCGACAATTAGCACAAAGAACACAAGATTCAACGAAAGAAATTGATAATATGATCAATACCATTTCGGTGGGTGCCAATTCTTCAGTAGAAGTAATGGCAAGCAGTGTTGTGCAAGCAAATTCAGTACAAGCGCTTGCAAAAGAGGTGATGCAATTAAATAAAACAATCGCGAGCGATATGCACGGAATCAGCGATTTAAGTGTACAAATAGCAACAGCCTCAGAAGAGCAATCTGTTGTCGTTAATGAGCTACTGCAGAATGTTGAAACATTAAGTTCAGGCATTATTGAAACGAACCAAGCGACAAATAACATAGCTGAATCGAGTACAGAGCTAGCACGCTTAGCCGTTGAATTAGAAGGTGAATCCACTAAGTTTAAAACAAACTAGTTATTCATTTAAGGCGTATTTAAGTAAAGTATAAAGGCAGTTATTCAGTAACTGCCTTTTTGATCAATAGGAGGCAAAATTTAGTATTATGTTTAAAGGCTTAAATTACCATATGAAAGAGGTCATCATAGCTCTGAACATCGGTTCTATTAAATGTAGGTAATAGTTTCTTAATATGACTGTTTATTGTGCCTATTTATTGTGAAGGGTAGCTCTAAATATTATCGCTAAGCACGACGATTAAATGTTGCCTTTAAGCGTTAGAGTATCGTTCTTTGTTACCTAACCAACGTTGAATGAGTGCTTGTGCGCATTCAGGTTGCTGACGTGACAATAGATAGGCTTTTTGCTTAATCTCAGGAATTAAATAGCCGTCACGTAACAGATCAGCAATTTTCAGATCGGCTAGACCCGTTTGTTTGGTACCTAGTAATTCACCAGGACCTCTAATTTCAAGATCTTTTTCTGCAATAACAAAGCCGTCATTACTTTCACGTAAGACCGCTAAGCGTTTAGTAGCTGTTTTGGTTAGAGGGGCTTTATACAACAATACGCAAAAAGAGGCGACTGAACCACGGCCAACACGACCACGTAATTGGTGAAGCTGAGCTAGGCCTAAACGTTCGGGGTTTTCTATTACCATCAAGCTAGAATTAGGTACATCAACCCCTACTTCAATTACCGTCGTAGCAATCAGTAAGTGTAAATCACCTTGTTTAAAGCTATCCATTACGGCTTGTTTTTCAATCGCCTTCATACGGCCATGTACTAAGCCAATTTTTAATTCAGGCAGTTGTTCTTGTAATAAAATAGCGGTATCTTCAGCCGCTTGGCATTGTAATACTTCAGACTCTTCGATTAAGGTACACACCCAATACGCTTGTCTACCGTCTTCAACACAGCCTTTTCTAATGCGCTCAATAACGTCTCTACGACGAAAATCAGGTAATGCCACGGTGTTGATTGGTGTACGACCTGGAGGTAGCTCATCAATAATAGAGGCGTCTAAATCTGCGTACGCTGTCATCGATAATGTACGAGGAATAGGTGTTGCGGTCATTATTAATTGGTGCGGGTATTTATTATCGAATACGCCCTTTTCACGTAAGGTTAGACGTTGATGTACACCAAATTTGTGCTGCTCATCTATGATCACCAATACCATATTTTTAAAGACCACATCAACTTGAAATAAAGCGTGTGTGCCAATAACCATTTGCATTTCGCCACTGGCTATTTTTTCTAGCGCGAGCCTTTTTGCTTTAACTTTAGTTTTGCCAGCCAACCAACCTACATTAATGCCGAGTGGTTCAAACCAGTTGGCAAAGTTAATCGCGTGTTGTTCGGCCAAAATTTCGGTCGGTGCCATTAAGGCAACTTGGTAGCCTTCACTGATTGCGGTTAAGGCGGCAAGTGCTGCGACTAAGGTTTTACCCGAGCCAACATCACCTTGTACTAAACGCATCATCGGTTGAGTTTTCGCTAAATCAGTTTTTATTTCACCCACAACACGTGTTTGTGCATTGGTTGGGGTGAAGGGTAATGATTTAAGAAATTTTTGGGTTACTTTATCATCACCTTTTAAGGCTAAGGCATCATGTACATCACTGTTTTGTCTTAATTTAAGCATGCTCAAATTATGAGCGAGTAATTCTTCTTTAATTAATCGTTGTTGAGCAGGGTGTCGGCCTTGCTCTAATTGTTCAATAGATACGTTAGGTGGCGGACGATGAATGATTTTTAGCGCTTCACTTAAGGAATACTGCTCATTAAAAATATCAGGGGGAAGTAACTCTTCTACTTGACCTCGTTCTAATCTAATTAAGGCTTGTTCGGTTAAGTTACGTAAAGAAACTTGTCTAAGGCCATCAGTACTGGGATAAACAGGTGTTAGTGTTTCTTCTACGGGAGTTAACTCTCTATCGTCATCAAGAGATTTATATTCAGGGTGAACAATTTGATAACTACGAGGCCCACGTTTTACTTCGCCGTAACAACGGATATTTTTGCCAATAGCGAGGCTATTCTTTTGGCTTGCAGAGAAACTGAAAAAACAAAGTTGAATGCTACCTGTACCATCATGCAAGGTAACAACAAGCATACGACGTTTACCGTGAGTAATTTGACTCTCGGTAATTTCGCCAATAATATTAGTAGAAACACCCACAGATAAATCACGTACGGTGGTTATACGTGTTTTATCTTCGTAGCGTAAAGGCAAATGGAAGAGCATATCTTGTACTGACAACAAGCCAATTTTAGCCAACTTTTCGGCTAAACTTGGCCCGACACCTTTGAATGTGCTTAAGGATACTTGTGATAATTTACTTAGCGTTTCCAGTACCATAGGTCACCTCAGATAGGCTTAATACTTAGTTATTATTGCGACTTTTATTAGGATTAATAATCCTTTTTAGCATTAACCCTTTCTGGATCTAGTCGTCGAGGTGTTGCCAAGATTTTTTATTCATTTGCATTTTTTGCCACCATTTCTCATCAGCAACAATTTGACCCGATTCATCAATTTCTGGGTAAGGTAAGCCTTTACGTTGGCATGCCTCTGCAAAAATAGGGTGACCGCCTTCAAATAAGGTACGCTGACGACGCTCGTGACTTAGGCGAGGCTCATTATACATACCCGCGGCAACACGTTGGCGCTGTGCTTCGTAAAGTACAACAGAGCAGGCAACAGAAACATTTAATGACTGCACCATGCCAACCATGGGTATAACAATGTCTTGATCAGCCAATTCTAACGCAATAGCCGAGGCACCAAATTTTTCTTGCCCTAAAATAATCGCGGTAGGTTTGGTGTAATCTATTTCTCTAAAATCAACGGCAGTGTCTGAGAGGTTAGTTACTAATATTTGCATGCCTTGCGCTTTTAATGCTGCAATCGCATCGACTGTTTTAGTGTGGCTATGCACATCAATCCAGTTTTGACTACCTGCAGCACTGCCGCCACGTACTTCAGCTTCTTCACTTTTCCAAATTGCGTGTACGTCACTCACACCAATAGCGTCACAGGTACGTACTACGGCGGCCAAGTTATGTGTTTTATGCACACCTTCCATACATACAGTTAAGTCTGGTTGGCGTGTGTCTAACATGGTGTTAATACGTGCTAATCTTTCTGGAGTCATTTTAGGTAATCTTTAAAAGTAATAAATTTAATAGGTAAGTGATTGGTATTTAGGTAAGGCAGTTAAGCTGCGTATTCGCGGCGCTTATATTAATAGGCGGCTTAAACAAACAGCGATACTATGTGGACTAAATACCGTTCATGACACCTATTTTAGTTAACGCTAGGAAGCTCTAACACACCGTCAATTTCAATATCTACATCTTTAGGTAATCTAGAGACTTGAATAGCAGCTCTTGCGGGATAAGGTTGGTTAAAGTACTTGCTCATTATTTCGTTAACCGTAGCGAAATTACTTAAGTCTGTTAAGAATATATTTACTTTTACCATGTCGTTAATTTCGCCACCCGCTGCTTCACATACAGCGGATACGTTTTTAAAAACTTGCTCTGCTTGCTCAGCAAAGCCACCTTCAATAACGGTCATAGTCTCAGGAACTAATGGTATTTGGCCTGATAAGTAAACAGTATTATTAACTTTTACTGCTTGGCTGTAAGTGCCAATAGCGCTAGGAGCTTTGTCTGTACTGATAATGCTTTTCATAATATTTCCTGTGTAATTACTTGTGATAACTCTTTTATTTGTTTCGGATGACGCGTTGAACATCAACCATCACTTTAATTTTTCGAATAATGTTAGCTAAATGGACACGGTCAAGACAGGTTATTTCCATGTCTATAGCGTATAAGCCGGCGTCTTTTTCGCCAGAGTTTAAGCTGTGAACATTTGATCCACATTTAGCGATTACATTAGTAAGTAGTGCCAATGCACCTTGATGATTAACAATTTCTACGCGCAGTTTAGCAATAAACTCTTTGTCTATGTCACTATCCCATTTGACGGGAAATATGCTGACTTTGTCGTGGCCTTTAATATTACGACAACCTTGCTGGTGAACCATTAAGCCTTTGCCTGGACTTAAGTGCGCTAGAATACCATCACCTGGAATAGGGCGACAGCATTTACCATAACTTACCAACATACCTTCGGTGCCGCGTATTGGCATTTTACCTGTTGAGCTGGTTGATTCATTGTCTTCGGTAAAACCATCAGTTAACTGTCTTGCGATACCAATACTTAGCGCATTACCTAGACCAATATTTGTAAGCAATTCATCAAAGGTTTTATTGCCACTTTTTTGTACTACTTCGTCAACTTTTTTAGGTGCTAAGTCTTTGAATTTTATTTTACCCAGTGCGTGACATAATAAGCGCTTACCTAAAGCATGTGACTCATCTTTTTCACAACTTCTTAAATAGGTTCTTATTTGTAAGCGTGCTTTGGCGGTTACAACAAAATTTAACCATGTTGCATTAGGTCTCGCTGCCTTTGAGGTAATAATTTCAATCGTTTGTCCTGAGGTGATGGGCTGACTCATTGGATGAGGCTTACGATTAACCTTCACACCAACACAAGAGTTACCTACATCGGTATGTACGGCGTAAGCAAAATCTATTGCCGTTGCGCCCATGGGGAGTTCAATAATACGACCGTCAGGGGTAAAAACATATATCTCTTCAGGAAACAAATCAGATTTAACGTTTTCAATAAATTCAAAAGAACTACCAGCACTTTGTTGTAGTTCTAATAGACTTTGCATCCAACGACGCGCTTTCATTTGCGCGGTAGTATCTGCTTTCTCGCCATCTTGTTTGTATAACCAATGTGCAGCAACCCCTTTGTCTGCCATTTGATCCATATCTTTATTGCGGATTTGAATTTCTACAGGTATGCCATGAGGCCCAATTAAGGACGTATGCAGTGATTGATAGCCATTTGTTTTCGGAATAGCAATATAGTCTTTAAAGCGGTTATCAATAGGTTTGAATAGATTATGCATAGCGCCTAATGCGCGATAACAACAATCCACAGTATCATTAACTATGATGCGAAAAGCATATATGTCCATGACTTCATTGAACATTAATTCTTTGTTAAGCATTTTTTTATAAATAGAATAGAGGTGTTTTTCTCTGCCCATTATTTCTGCTGTAATATCACTTTCGGCTAAACGTGCGGAAATTTCTTTTTCAATGTTATCAATAATGGCTTTACGGTTACCACGAGCACTTTTTACGGCCGACTTTAAAGCGCGTGAGCGCATGGGGTAAAGTGCTTCAAAACCTAACTGCTCTAATTCATTTTTTATATCATGAATACCTAATCGGTTAGCAATTGGGGCATATATTTCTAGTGTTTCACGGGCAATACGACGTCGCTTGTCTGGACGTAAAGAACCTAGTGTACGCATATTATGGGTACGGTCAGCTAATTTTATCAAAATAACGCGAATGTCTTGTACCATCGCAAGTATCATTTTGCGGAAGTTTTCCGCTTGCATTTCTTCTTTGTTATCAAACTGTAATTTGTCGAGCTTACTGACGCCTTCAACAAGCTCTGCTACGGTATGACCAAATAATTCAGCAAGTTCATCTTTGGTTACGGGGGTATCTTCAATGACGTCATGTAACAAAGCGGCCATGAGTGTTTCATGGTCTAAGTGCATTCGCGCTAAATGAATGGCTACGGCAACCGGATGAGTTATATAAGGGTCACCACTTGATCGCATTTGGCCGTCATGAGCGTCACGTGCAACAATATAAGCGTGCTTTAACAGATCAATTTGTACTTCTGATAAGTAGGTAGCGCTAAGTTCTTTTAAAGGTTCAAATAGGTACACCTAATGCTCCAAATTGATAGGAAAAATGAGAATAACTAGGGATATACCCTACTATAGATAGAATACGTGGCAACAGGCTCTATTTACAAGTAAAAAATAAAGCTGAGCGAATAAAAAACGCGTAACCACTTTCTGACAGTAAAGCAGAATGAGGTACGCGTTTTTAGGAGCTTAAATTATACCCTTCGTTAAATCGAAGGGTATAAGTTTTAGCTTAATTCTTCTTCTTGTTGTTGACTACCAACAATTGCTGCAACAGCATCTAATTCAGCAGTATCTTGCTGGATTTGTTGTTGACGATCAGAAACATTCATAATGTCTGTAGTAATTAAACCTGCTTCAATTTCACGCAAGGCAATTACCGTTGGCTTGTCGTTTTCGGCATCAACTAATGGATCTTTTCCACCCGTTGCAATTTGACGAGCACGACGTGATGCAACTAGCACCAAATCAAAACGATTACCGACTTTTTCTACGGCATCTTCAACAGTTACGCGAGCCATTCGGTCACTCCAACTAAATAATATAACAACTTACAAAATAGCTGCGTAGTTTACTGCTCACTCACTAATTAAGCAAGTGATCACTAATGCAACAGGACAATTTTATGCTTTTTTCTTATTTAGCGGGCTCAGTTACTTCATTATTGAGTAATTTAGCGAATAATTCTTGCTGAGCAATCGTTTGCTGACGGCATTTAAGGCGTTGGTTATTGACAATAATGTTGAGATCGAGCAGTGCTTGGTCAAAATCATCATTAACAATGATGTAATCAAATTCATTGTAATGAGAACATTCAGCTTGGGCTTGTTCCATACGATTAGCAATAACTTCATCGCTGTCTTGACCACGACCACGTAAGCGTTTTTCTAACTCTTCTTTAGAGGGAGGGCTAATAAATATAGTAGTTACACTGGGTTTTTTCATACGTACTTGTTGAGCGCCTTGCCAATCAATATCAAGGAATACATCAATACCTTGAGCAAGTTGTGCATCGATAGCCGCTTCAGAAGTACCGTAATAATTGCCAAACACTTCCGCGTACTCATAAAAAGCATTGTGGTCTATTTGTTGTTTAAACGCATCAACACTCACAAAGTGATAATGTTCGCCATTATTTTCACCAGGACGGGCGTCTCGGGTAGTATGAGAAATAGATACCTGCATAGAACGAGTAGACTCTTCAGTATCTGGCTTTAGTAATGCATTGATAAGGCTTGATTTTCCTGCGCCGCTTGGTGCTGAAAGAATGAATAAGTTACCGGGAACAATCACAGTATTTTCCTTAAGTTGGATAATGTTAAAGCAAAAAATTAAAGCAAAAAAAAAAGGCTAAACCTTACTTTACTCTATTAGAATAAAAAAAGCTCAGCCAGATTTTAGGTTGCAATAGTACTTCTTCGTAATGAAGTCTTAAAGTACTTTAGCAATAGATTGTGCTAAGTAATCAACATTGCTATTAGCAATACCGGCAATACTCATACGGCTAGAACCGACCATATAAATGCTGTATTCATCTTGCAATTGTTGTACTTGCTCAGGGGTAATACCTAAGAAAGAGAACATACCGTTTTGACGAGTAACAAAACTAAAATCACGTGTTACGCCATTTTCTTTAAGCTTATCAACAATTAATGTACGATTTCCGTTAATACGGTCACGCATTTCTTTTAGTTCAACGTACCATTCGTTACGTAGTTCTTCAGACGTTAGAATAGTTTCTACAATAGCCGCACCATGTGCTGGTGGCATAGAGTAAATAACACGTACAACATGTAGCAATGTAGAGTTTGCAATATCAACAGAAATACTTGATTCGCCAACAATAGTACAAGCGCCAATACGTTCGCGGTATAAACCAAAGTTTTTAGAACATGAACTACAAACAATCATTTCTTTTACAGTGTCAGCCATTAAGCGTAAACCGTAAGCATCTTCTTCTAAGCCAGTACCAAAACCTTGATAAGCCATATCAATTAATGGTGTGAAACCAACACCTTTAGCGACTTCAGCTACTTGCTGCCATTGTTCTTTATTTAAATCCATACCACTTGGGTTATGACAACAGGCGTGTAATAACACAACATCATCACTGCTTACTTCTTTAAGCGCATTTAACATGCCGTCAAAATCTAAGCTTTTGTTTTCATAATCGTAATAAGGGTATGTTTTAACGTTTAAGCCAGCAGCAGCAAATAAACCTGTGTGGTTTGCCCATGTTGGATTACTAACCCAAATAGTTGCGCCTTTTTTACACGACTTAATAAACTCAGCTGCTACACGTAATGCACCAGTACCGCCAGGTGTAGAAATAGTACGAGCACGATTTTCGTTGAGTACTTTATGCTCAGCGCCAAAAATAAGCTTAGCCATTTCATCGTTATATAATGCTGAACCCGTTGGACCAATATAAACTTTGGTATCTTCTGTCGTTAAGCGATGTTGCTCGGCTTTTTTTACACAATTGAGTACAGCAGTGTGACCTGCTTCATTTTTGTATACGCCAACACCTAAATCGATTTTATTTGGGTTAGTATCTTTTCTATATTTAGCCGACAATCCAAGAATTGGATCGGCAGGCAAAGCCTTTAAACTACCAAACATGACAGAATTTTACCTTAAGGTTAGTTGAGAGAAGAGTCAATAAGGCATCATCGCGCTTAAGTACTCATACTCTCTAATTTTTCAGTTGGGTAAGCATAACCTAGAATTATGGCCTAATTAAAGTGATTTTTACGTCAAACAGCCGTAAAAGTAAGATTAATTTGTGTGGCTTTCAGGCTTTACTTTATAAGTATAAAATTATGGTAAGGATAAGATAAATAATTATCCTTACCTTTGCATTGAATTCGTTTTAAAAATTATTTGTTATCGCGGCAACTACGCCAATAATACCACCGAATATACCACCCCATACAACAAGCCAGCCAAGGTGTTTTTTTATCATTTGTTGAACAATATCTTTTACAAGTTCTGGTGTTAATTCATTAAGGCGCTTTTCAATAATGTCGCTGACTTTATTGCGCATACCAGAAATGACATCGGGTTGCTCTAACTCGTTGCGTAATAGGGTATTAAATTGTTCACTTTGGGTTATATCTTGGATAGATAGTTTCATTTTTTCGATAAAAGGTTCTCTCATGGGTTGTAGTGCTTCACTGCCGCCTACCATGGCTAACATGCCACCAAATGAAGAGTTTTCAATAACAGACACAAGGCTGTCAAACGCGGGAGATAAATCTACTTTGTCAATAACGGGTGCTAAGTTAAGGGTGCTGGCTTTTTCTGAGCTATCTGAAATAAAGCGATCAATGTTTTCTTCTGTAAAAAACTGCTCCATCATCAATTGACGAATAGCGACTTTAAATTCTTCAAAACGAGCAGGAATAACACCTGAGCCATAAAGAAATGGAATTTTTTCAAACAACATATGCACGGCAAGCCAATTAGTAACGGCACCAGATAAAGCAAATAGTCCTAAAGTAAAAAGAATATGTTGTTCGCTAACATAGCCACCTAAGGTAAAAGCTAATGCAATAAGGTTAGTTATAAGGCTTTTGTTCACAATATTCTCCAAGATGATTCAGGTATAAGGTTTTAAGAAGGTCATGATAGCATTTAAATGTTAAAGCTTAAGAACAGATAAGTTATTGCTATGTAATATTTTTAGCCTTAAGAAGAACCGTGTACTTATTGATGACGTGGTTTGTTATTAATACATACAGTGCGTGAAGTGATGCTTATTAAGTCGATTTCTTCTTTCAATTAATCCGACTTTTCTAGGGCTGCGTAAGATTGACTAAGCCTGTAACAAATTTTATGAAAGCTGATCTTTAGGCTGATAACACATAGTAATAATATCGAATACGTTAGCTATCGGTCATTCTTTAGGTTAACAGTTAGCCATAAGCTGACATTAGCTTTTTTGCATCCTTGCTCATACTTAGAAGAATATTAGCCAGGATTTTATACTCGGCTGTGAGACGGGTTTAAGCTCATTATGCCGTTGGTAAATCATTTAGAAACGCTAACCTTTGCTATACAGGAGGCATTTTATTGATACAAAAAAACAGTCCTAAAAATCATTATTTCAGTTCAAGTGATATCACTTTTTGATCAATCAAGTTGAATCTGTCGTTTTAGGCTATATTTTAAAGATGTTAGCTTCTTTGTGTAAATCCTTGGCTAGTTGAGCTACATCTTGACTTGCTTTGGCATTTTCTTGAGAGTCAGTAGCAACTTGCTCACCAATATCCCTTATTCTAACGATGTTTTTATCAACATATTGTATCACAGCGGATTGCTCTTCAACCGCTGTTGCTACTTGCACTGTCATATCGGAAATAGCGTTAACGTCAGAAACAATTTCATTAAGTACCTGTTCTGTTTCTTTTGCTTGATTCACACTTTCTATGCCTTGTTCCTTACATTGGTTAACTGTAGTAACAATACCTGATGTTGTTGATTGTAATTCATTAATTATTGAACTGATTTCTGACGTGGCGTCTTGGGTGCGTACAGCTAGCGTTCTAACTTCATCTGCTACAACAGCAAATCCTCGCCCCTGTTCACCCGCTCTTGCTGCCTCAATTGCGGCATTAAGAGCTAACAAGTTTGTTTGATCAGCAATAGATTTGATAACTTCTAATACCGCAGTTATACCATTGCTTTTCTCTTGTAAGGCAATGATTTCATCACCCGCTCCAATTAATTCTTTAGACAGGTTATTAATATTGGTAATAGTGGCGTCGAGCTTCTCTTTACCTACTCCTGATTTTAACGTAGCTTCATCGGTTTTATCTTTGGTTGAATGAGCATTATTGGCTATCTCACTTGCTGTTATGCCCATTTCATTTACAGCTGTTGCCACCATATCAGATTCCACAGCCTGATTATTCAAACCTTCTGATGTTCTTGCAACACTATCTGAAACGATCAAGGTCGATTGGGTTAAATTGTCTACTGTTTGGTTAATACTTTTTATTAATGATTGAAAATGTGCCATGAACATATTGAACTCATGAGAAATATGGCCAATTTCATCTTTCCTTTCTTCTGTTCTTTGTGATAAATCATTTCCTTCTCGTATTTCAGTAATTCTTTGAGTAAAAACATTAAGTGGGGTAATTATCTGTCTAGATACAACAATCACGCTCGCGACAACAAAAAGAGAAATAACTATCGTTATAACTAAGCTGGAAGCTTTATTACTGCTAACACGTTCGTTCATGTAACTATTTAATCGTAATATTTCTTTTTTAAGCAGGTCTTCTACTTCATGGACCGCACTTCTCATTTCACCACGCATACCCGATTTAGAGTCTAGCCCAATTCGTTTGGTCATATTCACGAATTCATCAATTTCTGAGGTATATGCAGCAAGTAGTTGTTTATGTTCTACATCGCCAAATCTATTAGCCAGAACTTCAGCAACATCATTGATTTTGCCAATATATTTTTCGTCATTATGTAGCATAAAGTCCTTTTCATGTCTTCTAAGAGTCAGCAAAAGAACTTGTGATTCAAAATCATTGTCACTTGTTATCAACTCTTCTAGTGCATGGGTTGCGGCTCTAAGTCGTCCATAATTTCCAGCGTTTTTATTTAACCCTTTTTCGACCGAAGCATCTATTAGTTGATTAAATACCTTTTGATAATCTATAAATTTATTAGCTATAGTGGGAAGCTTACCGAGAGAAATGTCAGCTGTATTTAGGTCCTTTATTAAGGCAGGCATCAATATTTTTGCTTTACCAACGGTTTTTGCAAATGATTTTTTATATTTGATATCTTTATGCAACAAAAAATCTTTTTCTGCGCGTCTAAGTTGAAGCATTGCTATCTGTACTTCTTTTAGCTCTGATTGAGCTGAGTTTAATAGCGACAATTCATTTTGACTCATCGAATTTTCTAAAAACACACCAGCAAGGCCGAACAAAACTAACACAACGGTCAAGGTTAACTTTACTTTTATGGTTAAATTCATGATTTCTCTTTATTAATTATTAATTATTAAAATAACTCTTGTTCTATTTAAATTACAATTAGTCAATGACTTATACAGGTACTACAAGGTTGAAATACAGATGAGAAAAAATAGAGGAATAACCATTTTGAATTTAGTGTGGTTGCTAAATATGCAACCTTTAGTGGTAAATCCCTTTAAGTATTACTTTTCATCAAAATAAGTATTTTACGTGTAAAATGCCTAATTTCAAATTAGATGAGTCTCTTGATGATAATAAAATATAGGTTAAACTTGTAAAATGCAAGTAAGCGAGTGAACATTTATAACAAGACAGATATTAATGATTTTGTCAAAGTCGGATCACTTGTCGCTAGATAAGCCAAGGCTAACGTCAGCTTTCGTATCTTTGCGGACTATGTTGAGGTCTATTTTTCATTAATAAAAGGGTCTGCAATGTGGTATTAGTGAGTGCTTGATATCCCTAAACCAGCTTCGGTTAAATGAAACCACATAGTCTTTTTTTACTTGCTGGTTTTAAGTTTTCTCACACTTTAACAGTGAGTGCCATCGTCAAATAGAATACTCAATCGAGTGACGAGCTAGTAATAGATATTCTTTCTTCCTCCTTTTAAAGCATGACTTTGCTTTTTACAGGAAATAATTCTCTCCTTTGGGGTAAAATTAATTTTGAATATTGCCATAAATACTAGATTTAGTGAAAGCAGAGGCCAGTCTCGATTTTGACCTAAGAAAAGGAATTAACTTCTTTTTTATCTGGTGAACTACAGTGGCATAGTTAATTTGGCCACCTAATTAGAGGTGCCCTCATACTAATATCAAATAGTATATAAAATGAGTATGCGTACTATCTATATTCGTATTTTTATCAGTACTAATTTATTCAATAGTATTATTATCGGGGTTATAACTAGAAGTCAGTATTTTCGCTTCTATCACCGATTGCTGCCGCTTCACTTACTGATCGCGTAATTTTAGGACGTTCGTCTTTCCAAAGAAACTTTAGCTCTTTGTCTAAACGATCCCATCCTGCACGGGTAATATAGTTTGATTTTTTCATAGGCGGTTTCAATATATTTTAATAGCTACTTCATTAATAGTAGCAAGTATCATTTACCTATTGGTATAAGTCATGGGTAAGTACTTATTGAATACATCAGTATAATTTTCGTAAGAACAGTTTTCTGTTATTATATTAGCCAACTATTATCCTGTTGGAACTGTCTTTTAATGTTAACGATTGCCGAGCAAATTGCTCAAGAACTCAATGTTAATGCGGTACAAATTAATGCCGCTATTACCCTCCTTGATGATGGCTCTACAGTGCCATTTATTGCCCGTTACCGTAAAGAGGTTACTCAAGGTTTAGATGATGGTCATCTTCGTCATTTAGCTCAGCGCTTAAGTTATTTGCGCGAATTAGAAGATCGACGTCGAGTCATATTAACGAGTATCACAGAGCAAGATAAACTCAGCCCTGAACTTGAAAAACTCATTATCCAAGCGGACAATAAAACGCGCTTAGAAGATTTATACTTACCTTATAAACCAAAGCGTCGTACCAAAGGTAAAATAGCGACAGAAGCAGGCTTAGTGCCTTTAGCGAATAAGCTCTTTAACCATTGGCAATTGTCGCCAACTACTGAAGCAGTAGCTTTTATTAATGAAGCCGCGGGCTTTGCTGATGTAAAAGCGGTATTGGAAGGCGCAAGTTATATTTTAGCTGAACGCTTTAGTGAAGACGCAAGCTTACTAGAAAAAGTACGTCGCCATATGTTAAAGCAGGCACATTTAACCAGTAAATTAGTTAAAGGCCAAGAGAGAGCCGGTGCAAAATTTCGCGATTACTTTGAGCACAGTGAAAAGTTAAGATCTGTTCCTTCTCATCGTATGTTAGCGATGTTGCGTGGAAGAAATGAAGGTTTTTTACAATTAAATATTGATGTTGATCCAGGGCAAGAGTCAGCTGTTTTTAGTAGTGCAGAGCAAATTATTATTGAGCACTTAACCTTACGCTGCCTATCTTCAGGCAATAAACAGCCTGGAGTAGATTTTCTAACCAAAGTGGTGCAGTTAACCTGGAAAGCTAAATTAAATATTAGCTTAACCAACGAGCTGGTTACCAGTTTACGTGAGCAAGCAGAAACACAAGCAATTGACGTGTTTTCTAATAACCTTGCTGATTTATTGATGGCAGCGCCCGCCGGTGCACAAGTAACATTAGGCTTAGATCCTGGCTTAAGAACGGGTTGTAAAATAGCGATAGTCGATGGCACTGGAAAACTATTACACACCACCACTATTTTCCCACATGCGCCTCAAAATCATTGGGATAAATCGATACGAACGCTTATTAATATTTGTCGTCAATATAAGGTTGAGTTAGTCGCTATTGGTAATGGTACGGGATCTCGTGAAAGTGATAAATTAGTGGCAGAGGTTATGCAAACTTTTAAAGCAGATGAAAGTAAGATACAGCTAACTAAAGTGATTGTAAGTGAAGCGGGTGCGTCTGTTTATTCAGCCTCTGAATTTGCAGCAAATGAATTTCCTGATTTAGATGTTTCTATTCGGGGTGCAGTATCTATTGCTCGACGTCTTCAAGACCCTTTAGCTGAGCTTGTAAAAATAGATCCTAAAGCTATTGGGGTAGGCCAATATCAACATGATGTTAGCCAAAGCCAGCTCAGTAAAACCCTTGATGACGTAGTAGAAGATTGTGTAAATGCAGTCGGGGTTGACTTAAATAGCGCATCAGCCGCGTTGTTAACACGAGTGTCAGGGCTAAACAAAACAATGGCGAGTAACATTGTTGCTTATCGAGACAGTGAAGGGCGCTTTACCAATAGAAAACAGTTAAAGAAAGTCGCACGTTTAGGGCCTAAAGCGTTTGAACAGGCGGCTGGTTTTTTACGTATTACCGATGGCGATAATCCATTAGACCAATCAGCATTACATCCTGAAAGTTATCCTGTGGTTGAAAAGATTATTAGCCAACTTAAACTTGATGTAAATAAAGTACTGAATAATGCTGAGGAATTAAAATCTCTTGATATTGAGCAGCTAACAAACAGTGATGTCGGTGAAATTACCATTAAAGAAATTATTAAAGAGCTTGGTAAGCCAAATAGAGATCCTAGACCTGAATTTAAAGCCGCTATTTTTGCTGAAGGTGTCACCACTATGGCTGATTTAACACTAGGGATGATACTAGAAGGTGTTGTTTCTAATGTCGCTAACTTTGGTGCTTTTGTTGATATTGGTGTGCACCAAGACGGTTTAGTACATATTTCATCAATCACTGATAAATTTGTTAGCGACCCTCGTGAAATTGTTAAGGCGGGTGACATTGTTAAAGTGAAAGTGCTCGAAGTTGATGCTGCACGTAAGCGTATCAGCTTAACGATGCGATTAGACGAACAAGTTAATGAGCAGCCTAATAAACCTTCTTATGTTAAAGAGAGTACGAAGCCTGACGGCATTAAAGTAAAAAACAATGAAAATAAGCGTATTAATCCCGTTAAATCACCGGTAAAGCAAAATAAATCTCAAAATAAAAAAGTAGACAATGCCGTTATGGGTAACGCTTTCGCTGATGCTTTTGCTAAACTGAAGAAATAAAGTACACTTTTTTTAAGTTTATTGTACAAATAGTGTTGACTATAGTAATGAGAATGATTATCATTTGTTTCGTTGCTTAGACAGTGAATGCTCTCTCACTCAATAAGTAATGATAAAGTATGGAACTTAGTGGTTATGCTCCAGGACACATAACCACTGAGCGACTGCTTTAGAATTTTACAGAATTTAATTTAGTTTAATTTAGTTATATTTTGTTTTATTCAACTTTAAAATTTTGATGGTTTAGCTAATAACAACTTCGTGATGGAAATGTGTTATTAGCTACTTAGGCAGTGAATGCTCTCTCACTAAATAAGTAGTAACAAAGTACGGCACTTAGTGGTTATGCCTCAGGACACATAAACACTAAGTACCTACTTTGGAATTTTTCATGAGTTAGCTCAATTCAGCTAACGTTTGTTTTATTCGATTTTAAAGTATTTGATGATTTAACCAGTAGCATTGCCTTTAGGGTAAAAGTTACTGGTTTTTTTTTATCTTTTTTACGACTAATTAAAAAAAAGGAAGCCGAAGCTTCCCTAAAAATAACCTCAAAGAGGTCAAAAAACGCAAATTTTTATACCAAAAGATATGTTGTTTCTCGTTCAGATTATAATACGAATTTGGTTGAAAATTGAACGTAATTAGAGTCACCACCAGCAGTATTGCCTGATGTAGATGCGGTATTCGCCATTTCAAAATTACCTACTTCAATACCAAAAGACAGTTGCTTAGTCACATTTTTAAATAAATTTACACCAACGTGTGAGCGGTCTGTATCACGAAGATCTGTTGTGGTATTACCGTAGAAAACTGAACTTCTTAATGTCTCAGTCCAAAAGTGACGATAAGCAACCATAACAGAAGTTGTGTCTTCTGCTTCCCATTGGCCTGCACTATTTTGTGCAACATCTGTAGAGGCTACAACACCAACGTAACGTCCTACATTGCCACCATGAATTTGGAAGCGTAAATCATCTTTGCCCAAGGTATTAATTCGACCTGCGATACCAAAGCCTAAAGCAGATTCAGAGCCATCGACTGTTTGTAATTGGCGTGCTAAGCCTGAAACAGATACATTACCCCAGTCTCCTTTAAAGGTATATTTACCAATAAAGTCAGGTACTGAATCATCACCAGATACACCTTTAAAGGTTTCAGGGTTTTCAATAGAGAGTTGTAACCCGCCATTTGTATAACGAATTTGACCTTGGCGAATAAATGCCGAGGCGACTAATGGGCCGCCAAAATCGGCTGCTTCAGCAAGTGAACTTGTGTTTTGGAACGTAGTCCATGTTTGACCAATAAGCACGTCTTTATATTTAACAAAAGCATGACGTAAACGTGGCTTGGAAGAGTTAGAGATAATCTCATTACCACCACCTGCAACAGCATCGCCATAAAAATCTAGTTCAATAAAGCCAGTCACATCACCATGGATATATTTTGTATTAAAGCGTGTTTCGTTAGCGGCAATACCAAAATTTGAAATATCACTGTCTAGTACAGTACCACCACCATACCAGTAATTATTTGCAGCGACGTTACCACTTGTATAACGCGTATCAACTTTGATGTAACCACCAAACGTTAAACTGTCTTCGTTATTTAACTTTATTGTATAACCAGCGTTAGCTGCGCCAGTT
>Ga0308012_10000539_pt1 | contig 22713 bp, 22 predicted proteins | sample Neamet179_FD_203133 | JGI IMG/M metagenome (GOLD analysis project Ga0308012, IMG submission 203133) | Marine microbial communities from water near the shore, Antarctic Ocean - #179 | ecosystem: Environmental > Aquatic > Marine > Unclassified | place: Southern Ocean | collected 2014-07-25 | reverse complement strand
CCCAATCAGGCTTAAAAAATTTAGTACTGGGAATCAGTGGTGGTGTTGATTCCTCTACTTGCGGTCGATTGGCACAACTCGCCGTTAATGAATTAAATAATGATTCGAATAAGAATGAAAAAAATACTCCTTATCAATTTATAGCGGTTCGATTACCTTATGGTGTTCAAGCTGATGAAGACGATGCACAACAAGCCTTAACTTTCATTCAGCCTAGTCATTGTTTAACTACAAATATATTGGCTGGTGCTGACGGTATTCATAAGGAAGTTTTACAAGCTATGGATAAAGCACAGCTATTAACAGCTAGCGATGCTCAAATTGATTTCTCTAAAGGTAATGCCAAAGCTAGAGCTAGAATGGTCAGTCAATATCATATTGCAGGAATTATAGGCGCACTCGTCATAGGTACTGACCATAGTGCTGAAAATATTACTGGTTTTTTTACTAAATGGGGGGATGGTGCTTGTGATATTGCACCACTATTTGGTTTATCAAAAAGACAAGTACGCTCGCTTGCCAAGGCACTAGGCGCACCCAGTATATTAGTAGAAAAATCACCCACGGCTGATTTAGAAGAGCTTGAACCAGGTAAAACTGATGAAGATGCTTTAGGTATTACTTATGATCAACTCGATGATTTTTTAGAAGGTAGACCGGTAACTTCAGCCGTTAGCGAACATATCATCAATATTTATAAAAAAACGCAACATAAAAGACAAACGATTCCAACAATTTACGATTAATAGTCCAAAAATTGAGTAAAACACTTCGCTAAATCCATTTTTATTACCTATAACTGAGTTATACAGGGTAGTTAATAAAAAATGGATTTTTTATGCTTAATACTTCTTCAAGTTGCTTTAATCAAAAATTTACCAGAATATTTCTACATGATAGTGATATAACAGTAGCACAGGGTATAACACTCATTGAACTTATGATAAGTATAACGATTACCTCTATACTTGCTTCTATTGCCCTGCCAAATTTTAACGACTTTATTGTACAATTACGAGTCGACAATGAAATATCACGTTTAGGTCGTTTATTACTTGTTGCACGAAACCATTCCATCAATAGTGCTGAAAACGTTATTATCTGCCCATTAGCTATTAATGGTACCTGCACAACAAATTGGGATGAAGAACTCAGCGTATTTATTGACAGTAATAATAATAAAAAACTTGATCGTGCGAACAATGAATTATTAATTACGACAAAGAGCCCTATAAAAACAGGCGACATTCTAAAGTATGCAACCCGTAGAAACAAAATAACCTATCAAGCAACAGGACACCTATTTGGCTTAAGTAATGGTACTTTTAGATATTGCCCCAAAGGATATGAAAATAAATCCAGAGGAATTGTCATAGCACGTTCTGGTAGATTCTATGCCACGACAGACAATAATGCAGACGGTATAGATGAAACACGTAGTAATGTAATTATTCAGTGTGAATAAAAAGGCATAAAAAAACCAGCATAAGGCTGGTTTTTTAAGTTCATTTTTTTAAATAACTTACTGAGCTACTTTAACTCGGATCTTATTCTTAGAAACTCTTGTTTCATGTAAGGTAGAAAGCGCTTTTTTTGCTTCCGCCTCATTAGGCATTCCTACAAAAGCAAAGCCTTTTGATTTACCCGTTGCTTGATCTAATACTAAGGTACATTCTGTGACTGTGCCATGTTCGGAGAATAAAATACGAAGTTCTTGCTCGGTTGTTGAGCGAGAAAGGTTACGAACTAAAAGTTTCATAATTAACCATTGAGTTGTTATTGCGATCTAAATTGTCTCATATATTGACAATAGACCAAGCTATATTGTGCATTTAAGTAAAATAACTTGTATTGGAGCAATACTATTCACAATCTAACCACAATATAATGAATTGATGCACCCTTTTATAAAGCCACAAAAGTCTAATAGACTCTAACGCCTAAAGTACTATTTATACTTCCTATAGGGTTATACTTTAATAAACGGGAAAGATTTACCTTACCTATAACTTAGCTTAAAATATTCACGAATTAACGTAACTTAGCCTAGGGTCTGTTGATCTTTCAGGGTTAAAATTTATTCAATTTAAAACGGATTTAATCGCGGCGCGAGCTTTGACTTATAGTTATTCTATTTAAAAAGCGAGCAACAAGGAGTAAATTCGTTTTAAATGAACCTAAAGGCAGCGCTTGTTTGAAATTTATACGGCGTTATTGCATGTTCGTGTAGCCAGCTACACGTCACATGCTCTGCCTTGTATAAATACCAAACAAGTAGCTGTAAAAATAATCTCGAAAGATCAACAGACCCTATATTTAGCCACATAATTACGCGGTGTTGCACTAGCGACTGAAATCCACAATTCTATTTAATAAAAAGTTAAAAGAATCAACGTACATTAACTAAAAAGAGATACCCTTTGAATAAATTAGCCGTACTAGCCTTTGCTTTACTTTTATTTTTTAGCACCATGATGTGGTACCTTGCTAATGGGTCGTTAAATGATTACCTTAAAAGCCAAGTACTATTACAAAGCCAGTATTATAGCGCTCAACCCTCACAATTACTCAGCGCAAACTTTTCAAACGCCAGCGGAATAACCACATTTACACAATTTTCTTTAAATAATATAAATGGCTTAGCTCAGCCTCATGTATTAACGATACAAAAAATAAGTGCGCAACTAGCACAAGTACCCACACAACAACTTGATGCACCTAGCATACAGAAAAAAACGACTACATTAATTCATATACAAGAGCTACGCTTAAGTCATGTAAAGGTTTGGTCTGAGACCTCTGGTGAAAATACGAAAAATGAAACTAACTTAACTCTTTTATTTAAGCAAATCAGTACACAACTGGCTATAGATTATCCGGCTTTATATCCACAAATTAGCGCTGAATTATATGCGCAGAAATACCCAGACCGTAATGAAGAACTTATATTAGAGACTACTGACATAAATAAAAAAGAAATATATATTGAAACAAACCAAGCAATAATCGCGTCAAATACCGCTAAACAAAAAAAACGTATTTTAGGTAAGGCAACAACCCGTATAAAAATTAGTAATGTAATTATCGACGATTTAACCTTAACGGTGATTAAGAATAATCAGGGGAGTAACGAAGACAATAAAAAAAGCACTAAAAACATCAAACATATTTCACTCGGAAGCTTTGGTGATAATGAGGGGTTAGCCAGTAACCAAATCGGTGGTGAACTATTAAAACAGCTGCTTAATAAGTTAATAATCATAGAGAAAAAGATTATTGTTACGACGATTAATAAATAGTTTATTGTCTGCTAATTTAAAGGGTAAAAATAAAATAGAGAATGGAAATACGTAACGCAAGTCAGAGTAATTGCGTTACGTATTTAAAAATAAAGAGGCGTTAATCTTTTTTAAGTTCGTTCGCTTTTAATAACATCGACTTACTTTCTTCAAGGAAATCGTCAGCATAGTCGCCAAACCAGTTAGACACTTGATTAAATATACCAACAAAAGCCTCTTTATCATCAAGATTGACTTCTTCTAATAAATCTAAAAAGCGATAAGCGAAACGCTTCATCATTGCTACATTGTCTTTATTAGAAAAAATAATATCCGCATATAAGGTTGGGTCTTGAGCAAACAATCGACCCACCATGATTAATTCTAAACGATAAATAGGTGAGCTCATTGCCACTAAATTTTCAATATCAGCGCCTTCACTCATCAAATGATAACCGTAAGCAATAGTAGAGAAATGACGCATAACTTGCACCATGGACATTGTTTTATCATGTTCGGGCGCTTGTACCGGATAAATTTTAGCGCCCCATACTTCAAATTGCTCAAGTAACCATTGGTATTGCTCTGGATAGCGCCCCTCACAACTTATAATAGTTTGCTTAATTAAGCCTGTTACGTCAGGGCCAAACATAGGATGTAAGCCAACAACAGGACCGGTATGTACGGCTTTCATTTCAGCTAAAGGCGTTGCTTTAATACTTGTTAAATCAGCAAGAATACACGTTTTAGGTAAGTGGCTAAGCTGATGAATAACCGTTGTTGTAAGACCAATTGGCACCGCTACAATAACCAAACTTGCATCGCTTAAAATAATGTCACTGTTTGGCCAATCATTTTGTTCAATAATATCAACGTTATAATTTGAACGTGTGAATAAGTCGACAAAAACTCGGCCTAACTGACCTTTACCACCAACCACCACAACTTTTTTACATGCTGGATTAACACAACGGTAACCACTCGCGTCTTGACTTATGTAGGAGTCACGCATCAAGCGGCGTAAAATATCTTCAATTAAGTCAGGCGACAAACCTGCATCACTGGCTTGTAAGCGCCTTTTAGCAAATAAACTTGCTTCACGTGCGGGATCGTAAATAGGTTTACCTACATTACTTTTTAACAGCCCTACTTTACGAGTAACACTGATTCGCCTTTGCAGTAACTTAACTAAATCACTGTCAATTTGATCAATTTCATCACGTAAGTTTGTTAACTTCTTATTAAAGTCTAACTCTGAATTAGTCATTATTGTCTCTTATTAAAACCTATTATTTGAAACATATTGTCTGAAGCGTATATTTACAAGATATTAGCTCAAGTATATTGTTTATAGCTTACGCCTTAAAGCCTTTAAAATAAAAAACGCGACAAAAGTCGCGTTAAACTAAAAAGCTTTATCTCTTATTGCAAATGCTCGCTTAATAGGAGTACTTTTAAATAGATTGATTTAACCTATTCTTGAAGCTAAAAAGTTAGAAAGGCGTGCATCAAGCTCAGTGAATAATTGCTCTGTTTCAGAAAAGTCTATACAGCCATCGGTAACTGATACGCCATAGGCTAAATCTTCTGTTGCAAGATCACTACTTTGATTACCTGCATTAATATTACTTTCTAACATAATACCTACAATGGATTTATTACCTGCACAAATTTGCTCAACTACATCGTGTGCCACTATAGGTTGACGCGTATAATCTTTATTGGAGTTACCGTGACTACAATCGACAATAATACCTGCTTCAATTTTTTGTTTAGCTAATATTTTCTCACACGCTTCAATACTCTTTGCGTCATAATTAGGTGTTGCACCGCCACGTAAAATAACATGACCATCTGGGTTACCACGTGTTTGAATTAAAGCAACCTGACCTTGGCGGTTTATACCCATAAAGTGATGTGATGAAGAAGCCGATTGTAAGGCATTAACAGCAACACCTAAACTACCGTTAGTACCATTTTTGAAACCAATTGGCATTGATAAACCACTTGCCATTTCACGGTGAGTTTGCGATTCAGTGGTGCGTGCTCCAATAGCAGACCAACTAAATGCTTCAGCAAGATATTGCGGACTAATAGGGTCAAGCGCTTCTGTTGCTAAAGGTAAACCAAGCTCTGTTAAATAAATAATCAATTCACGCGCTTTTCTTAAGCCCGTTTCAATATCAAACGAGCCATCCATATGTGGGTCATTGATTAAGCCTTTCCAACCAATCGTCGTACGTGGTTTTTCAAAATAAACACGCATCACTACAAATAAAGAACCTTGATATTTATTTTGAAGTACTTTTAATTGGCGTGCGTAATCTTTAGCCGCTTCAACGTCATGTACTGAACAAGGACCTGAAATAACTAACAAACGAGGATCTCGCTTATGAACAATATCACTAATCGTTTTGCGTGACTGCAAAACAAACTCACGACCTTCGTCTGACAGTGGTAACTCTGCACGTAATGCTTCTGGCGTAATTAAAGCGTGTTCTGCATTAACATGAATATTATTTGAGCTTGTTGAGGTAGCGGATAATTCGTTGGCTATTGTCATGATTTTTCCTTTATCTGGAACTTTTATACTAAGCCTATTTGAAGCTTAGCTTTAAAATATATTTTAAAATGTCTCTAAAGCTTACTTTAGAAGGATTACGCTAATAAATTAAACAGGTAAGCACTTGATATTCAGAAAGGGTAATACTGACTCAATAAAGGCTACAGCTCAATCCAAAACAAAAAAAGAAACCGTAAAGATTTAATTACGAAATTTGTAAGGTTATTTTTACACATTTAATTTTAGCTGTATAGAGTAGAATGGTATTAAATAAACATTTTATAGCTTTAATAACTTAATGATTTTAATGACTACGTCTATAATTTTATTAGCCGATTTAAAGTGCCTAACTTGAGGGATAAATACTGTGCTAAGAAGATTTAGTCAGCTAATTTCTTTAAAGAATATAAACTAAAAAAGCGCCTTTCGGCGCTTTTTTTATTGTTTATAGCTTAATAAATAATTCTCTACGATATATTAAGTCGCATGAATAATACGTTTCGCAATTAAGTTTTCAACAACACTTGGGTCGGCTAATGTTGAAGTATCACCTAATGTGTCTACGTCATTTTCAGCAATTTTACGTAGAATACGACGCATAATTTTACCTGAACGTGTTTTTGGTAAACCGGGTGCCCATTGAACATAATCAGGCTTAGCAAAGCGACCTAATTCTTTAGCAACAAACTCACGTAGCTCGGTATTTAATTCATCTGATTCAGTCGCATTGCCCATTAAGGTTACATAACAATAAACACCTTGGCCTTTAATTTCATGTGGGTACCCCACAACAGCCGCTTCGGCAACGGCTGGATGAAGTACTAAAGCACTTTCAATTTCAGCAGTACCAAGACGGTGACCTGACACGTTAAGTACATCATCAACACGGCCTGTTATCCAATAAAAACCATCTTCATCACGTTTAGCGCCATCACCCGTAAAATAATTACCTGGATATTGACCTAAGTATGTTTGGTAGAAGCGACCATGATCACCATATACCGTACGTAATTGTCCTGGCCAACTGGCGGTCATAACTAATAAACCTTGGTTTGCGCCCTCAAGCGTATTACCGTCTTTATCAAATAAAGCCGGTTGAACACCAAAAAATGGTTTACCCGCAGCGCCTGGTTTCATGTCAACAGCACCCGGCAGTGAAGTAATTAAAATACCACCGGTTTCTGTTTGCCACCACGTATCAACGATAGGGCAATTACTCTTACCAACCACTTCATAATACCAGTGCCATGCTTCTGGGTTAATAGGCTCACCTACGGTACCTAACAAGCGTAATGACGATAAATCAGATTGATTGACTAAATCATCACCAATACTCATTAAGGCACGAATAGCGGTAGGAGCAGTATAAAATACGTTAACGTTATGCTTTTCACATACCTGCCAAAAGCGTCCTGCGTCTGGATATGTTGGTACACCTTCAAAGACTAAGGTTGTTGCGCCGTTGGCTAATGGACCATAAAAAATATAAGAATGACCGGTGATCCAACCTGCATCAGCAGTACACCAATAAACTTCACCGTCTTTATAATCAAATACGTATTTATGCGTCATTGCGGCATAAAGAATATAACCACCACACGTATGTACAACCCCTTTTGGTGTACCCGTAGAGCCTGAGGTATAAAGAACAAATAAAGGATCTTCGGCATCCATCACTTCGGGTTCACATACTGCGGGTTGCTTAGCTACCGCTTCGGCATAATTAATATCAATAGCTTCATTCCAAGCTACATCACCACCCGTACGGGTAACAACAATAACCGAATTAACATTTGGGCAATCAGCAATCGCAGCATCAACATTTGATTTCAGCGGAATACGTTTACCACCACGCAAAGATTCATCCGCAGTAATAACAACTTTACAATCTGCATCAAGCACGCGCGCTTTAATTGACTCAGTTGAGAAACCACCAAACACAACAGAATGAATAGCACCAATACGTGCACACGCTAACATGGCGTAGCCCACTTCAGGGATCATCGGCATATAAATACAAACACGATCGCCCTTTTTAACGCCACGTTCTTTTAATAGATTAGCAAAACGACAAACATGGTCATGTAATTCTTGGTACGTAACTTTTGAATCTTCACTTGGATCGTCACCTTCAAAAATAATAGCCGTATCATTTGCTTTAGTGGCTAAATGACGATCGATACAGTTATAACTTACATTCAGTTTAGCGCCAGAGAACCAGTTGATTTCAGAGTTGTTAAGATCTATTTTAGAAACGCTATCCCAAGGTTGATACCAATCAATGAACTCTTTAGCTTGTTCACCCCAAAATACATCAGGTTGTTCAATTGATTGCTTATACATTGCATCATAAGTTGCCGCATCAATATGCGTATGTGCTTTGGCTTTATCTGATACGGGATAACAAGATTTTAATTCTTTCATTTTCTTTTCCTTCGGACTTAACTTGAAATAATTGTTTTTATATTTTTATTTTCAATACGACTAAATATACTGCTACAGTCTTTAAACATATACTTAAATGTATAGTAAAATGCATAGTTAAAGCTGAGTTAACGTATTGTCAGTAATCAACTCTACACGAGTTAGACATCTAAACATAATTTGATGACTAACATCCTAAATTTTTTAATATTCTTTTTATATACGGCTTTAGTCTCAATTAACGTTTTTACTCTATAAAAATAAATACGCATTGAGCAATAATGATGAATAATAAAATTTAGGGAGAAAAGGTTCATCAATTATTTAAACAATAAATAAACCTCATTATCAGGTGATATGTAAAATTATCGATTTATATAAGGATCAGAACAGATCTATAGCGGGTTTATTGGAGGTCCTCTTTATTTGCTAAATATATAACATAAATAATCCCTAATACTGGAATTACTGAAAATACAAAACCTAACGCTGACGCCTTAAAAGGTGAATGTGTTTTACGTACGCCTAAAAAATAACTCATCACACCAATGATTGTCATCAAAGATAAAATGATTAACCCTAATTGCACTGTACTAATCGTCATGGAAACCCCTCATTTATATAACTCTGTATTAAGTACTGTATACCCCTTCCAATTGAAAATACTCGTTTTAGTCAGTCAAGCGGTTCATAATCAAGGCACATTTTTTATTAAGCGTTGCTCCCTTAACAAGAAATGTAACCAGAGGTATACTTTGTTCAGCCTTGTGTAGGCATTTATAATTCCCGCTGAATTCTGAATAGCTAAGTGGCTCGGGCATATATAAAACTAAAAAATCAATAATAATTTACTGTTTCAACTCATTATCAATATCCTTATTGATAATGAACATGAGCTATATTATAAAAACTACAATCAGTGTAGTCACCGCTAAAACGCTGTATTCAGGAATACCTTTTGGCACTTTAGAAAGCAGTAAAAAACACACAAAAGCTAATGCAAATAAAATAGCACTACCGACGAATACGCCAACCAAAGTATTACCTAACATAAACCCCGCAAGAGCTAAAGAAAGGCTAAATAGTAAGGCTGAAAAATACGGCTCCTTTTTGACTAAATACAATTTATAAGAAAGCGCCAACATTAAGATTTTAATTATTAAATATATCATTCATTTTCCATACAATATAAAGCTCAATTGATAAGCTAAATCATGAGTTAAATAAAAAGTACACTGACCTTTTATAATGAATAGAAATCGAGAGAGTTTCTTACAATTTCGTTTACATAGCAATATACAAACCTATTCTATAGATTTTTTGTCATAGTACCTTATTTGATATCGAAAATATGAGTATAAAAAAACCGAACATATAGTTCGGTTTTTATCGTTAACTGTTTGAAGAGAGCTTATAAAAACTAGTCTTCTAAGTCACTATCATCTTCATCTCTTGGTACGAAGACTCTGATACCTTCTTTGGCAACAATCTCAATATAAAATGACGTTAAACCATCAACTTGAGTTTTATCAATACATTTATTAATGTCTGATAATTGTACCGGCTCAGCTTCTTCTTTGGTGTTACCAAACTGGCAATCAAAATCCCAAAAATCAGCACCTGATGGTAACTTTTTATTACGTTCTCTTTTAAGGTACTTTTTAACCTCATGCTTTACCGCATCAACGCGTCTTTCAAGTTTAACTTTTGGATGGGTTAATTCAAATACTTTTTTCATGGATGGCCTTAAGTCAATGGCTACAATTATTAGCTTTTTAAGCGCGCTAACAATAGGTATAAATTAGTTAATGGTGTCTATTTTACGTTACTTTCACGCAAGTAGCGAGATAGTGATGCCTTATTAATTTAACTAACTTAAATCTAACGCAAATTTTCTTAATATTTCCATAGGAATTATTTCTAACGCTTTAATATGGGTCTTTCTTAGATGAACTCTTGGTGCTCTATCGTCTTGATAAGCTTCCAACCAACGCCCCGCACATAAACACCAAGTATCACCAGGCTTTATACCTTTAAAATCATATTCCGGTACTGGCGTTGATAAATCATTACCTTTAAAACGTGAGTACTCTAGAAATTCTTGACTGGCTTCAATACAGACCGTGTGAGAACCAACATCCTGTTCACAGGTATTACATTTATTATCACGAAAAACGCCTGTTACGGGGTCTCCACCACAAGCCATTAGTTCTTCACTAAAAACATTGATTGATTTATCCATTTCCATTTTTACTTTCTCGTTACGACTAGTTTAAAGAACATATTATAGCGTTAATAATGGTTCAGATACACTGACCGCTATAACCATTTTAAGTTAAAAAAAGCGATAAGCATTGAATTGTTAAATAGTCTTATCACTGTCATTTAAACTAAGGAAATAAAGAAAGCCCCCTAAGACGCTTTATTAGTATGCCTTTACTTTTTAGGTAACTACCTAATAAAGACGATTAAACAAGAGCCATTAAATAATCAATTAAGCATGGATAATTGTGTTTTATAATTTTTTTGTTCTCGCTCAACATATTTACCCCATTGTAACGCCGTTTTTTTAGTACTCACAAATTTTGAGGCTTTATTGAACGCTATTAAAGAAAGATCAAAGTTTTTCAAGTTAAAGTGAGACATCCCTATTATCAGATTCATATTAGCCCTATCTTTAACGGTATCTTTCTTCTTGTTATCCTCGGTACTGTAACGTGTAAGCGCAACTTTTGATGCCTTTATCGCCGCTGTCCACTGCTGGGTATTTAAATAGGTTTGTGCTAATAAAGCATCATATTCACCCGTTTGAGCGATGTCGCTAACCTGTATTAAAACATGAATGGCTTTATCATCTTCTTTAGCGGTTAAGTAAGCACGAGCCAGTCGATTTAAATTGTCTTCGTCAGCAAAAATAGTGCCCTGATCAATACCACTTTTTAAAACAGCAGCACTTTTATAAGGCGCACCGTGAAACAAATACAGTTGAGACAAGGTAATAATGTCACTTGCGTTACTAATGTAGTTAGCTTGATAAGCCGCTTCCATTACCGCCATTTGTTTATCTTCTTCGCCTATTTCGCCATACATGCTAGATAATTGTAGCCAGTATTGTGGTTTATCGTATAAGCGTACTAACTTCTCCATGACTTTAGTAACTTGTTTAGGTTGCTTTAATTCATAATAAGTAGCGCGCTGTAACGTAAGCCAGTTTTCTTTGGGTTGTTCATTGTTAGCTTCGACTAAATTAATGGCTAGTTCAATATGCTTTAAGCTATTAATAAAGTCTTTATCTTGATAATAAATTTGGGCAAACAACATTTCTTGATTACCGGTTAATTTTGCAGTGTTTAGGTTTCGCCATAATGTTAAATAGTTAAGTGCTTCGGTGTAGTTTTGTTGTTGCATGCTTAATTGCGTTAACGAATAAAGCGTAGAGAGGGCTAAGCTGTCTGGAATAGCAATTTCATCAATCACTTGTATAAAATAATCAGTCGCAATTTCAACATCGTCATTGCCATAATAGATAAAGGCATAAAAATTAAATAACATTGCACGTTCATAACTATTTAGGCTATCAAGTCGATCTTCTACTGCATTTAATACTGCAAAGCCGCCTATTTTATCACCTTCATCAGCAAGCTTTTGTGCACGAGCTAATTGCGAGTAAACCCTATTACGCATCGCGGGAACTTTTTTACTTGCCCGGTAACCTTGTTTACCTGCTTTTTTTTGTTCTATTGTATTATCAGGCGTCGTTACTTCTTCAGCAAAACCTTTACTGGTTGTTAACGCGACCAGTAAAGTAAGTATTGTTGTTATTAATAAGGCGTTTTTGTTTTTCATCATCGACCCTTTTCTATCTCTTATTTATTTCTGATTTACGTCTAATTTAGCGAAGCTGAAAGCGATACAATTAAAGGCCTGTTTTAGGTTACGCCCTCTAAAAGATAGCTTTCTCATAATTAACTATTAGGTATCAGCCATCAATCTCAAAACTAATTTTGTTTTGCACGCCGGCTACTGCCATAGCAACACCATCAACTACACGTGGTTTGTATTTAAACTTAGCAACAGCATCAAGAGCGGCTCGATCAAACACCCCTTCAGGCTCTGCTTGTACAACGATAGCATTGCTGACTGAGCCTGTTTTTGTTACAACAAACTCAACAATAACAAACCCCTCAATACCACGAGATTGCGCCCGACGAGGATAAACAGCAGCCACTTTAACAATAGGTAAATAATCACCGTCGCCAGCGTCTAAACTTAAACCACCTGACAACCCCATATCGGTTTGAATATCGGCGGAAAAATTACTTTTTGCCGCGTTTGCATTAGGATTAGATTGTTGCATTTGTGGTGCATTCATTGGCGGCGGTGGCTCTTTGGGTTTAGCGGGTTTTTGTGGTTTACGCTCTTTTTTAACAATCGCCTCATCTTTTTTAAGACGGATAAAGTCAAGAACACTGCCTTGTGCAGGATCTGTCATGACTTCATTCCCGCCTGCAATCAGCTTCTGCATTCCCCAGAGTAATAGAAAGGTCATGCTTAATGCTAAGACCCCTGCAATCACATATCGGGCACTACTGCGAACAATAATCCCTTTAGATATCTGTTGCGGCATATTGGTTGATACGTTTGTTGACATGTTAAATCCTTAATTTAACGGAGTTTAGCTTTCTTGTGCAGCAATCGACACATCATAAACGCCGGCAGCACGAGCAGAATCCATTACTTTAATTAAGGTATCTGTCGTCGATTTTTTATCCGCTTGAATAACAACAGTACCTTGTGGGTTTTCGGCTTTTAAACGCTCAATATTCGCTTGTACGCTTCGTACGTCAACTTTACGTTTGTTGATCCAAATATCCCCTTTATCACTGATGGCGACAAGAATATTTGCACGTTCTTTTTTAACGGCGGTGGCGGCTTCTGGGCGATTAACATCAATACCCGCTTCTTTTACAAATGAAGCCGTTACGATGAAGAAAATCAACAAGATGAAAACAACATCGAGCATGGGGGTCATATCAATTTCTTCTTTCTCATCTTGGTCTTGTAACATTTGGCTTAAGTGACGCATAACTAACTCCAACAATTTCTATTGTAGATAATGACTTTATAAACTTATTTTATAAAATCATTATCGCGTATGTATTTACTGTGTAATAACGTTGTAATAACTGATTAATAGCTGTTCTATCGCTAAGGTAGACAACGTTAATGCTTAACCGATAAGCTATCTGCGAGTAATTCAGCTTCTTTTTTAGCATTTCTACGTAACCACGTTACGGTAAATACGCCAGATAACGAACCCACCATGCCAGCCATTGTTGGGATAGTTGCGCGTGATACACCTGACGCCATAGACCTCGCGTTACCGCTTCCCGATATAGCCATTACATCAAATACTTCAATCATGCCCGTTACCGTACCCAACAAACCTAAAAGAGGACACAAAACAACTAACGATTGAATAAGGGCAATATTACGGTTTAACTTAGTCGTGCCACGAGAAATTAACGCATTACGTATTTGCGTGCTGTACCAAGAGGTTTGTTCTTTACGACCTTGCCACACACTAACAATATGTTTCTTTAAACTTTTGTAGCTATAAAACACAAACACGAAACGTTCAAAAATCAGTAACCACATAATGAAGATAACAGCGGCAATCACGATTAAAACCTGACCACCGGTATCCATGAATTCCCCAATGGCATTAGTGGCGTTGTGCATTTCCGTTAGCAAAATCACTGTTTATGCTCCTTTACCTGCAAGCGTTTGGTTCTCAGCTCTCTCGGCAATGATGCCCGTACTTTCTTGTTGTAAAATATTAACAATATTACGGCTACGGCCATTTAAGTAAGCAAAAATAAAGACCATCGGTATGGCAACAACTAAACCTAAAACGGTAGTTACTAGGGCTTGTGAAATACCGCCCGCCATTAATTTAGGATCACCGGTACCAAATAAGGTAATCGCTTGAAAGGTATTAATCATGCCTGTTACCGTACCTAATAAACCAATAAGCGGTGCAACAACCGAGATAATTTTAATTAACGTTAAGCGTTTTGATAATTTAGGGACTTCCCTTAAAATAGACTCTGATAATTTAAGCTCTAAGGTATCAGTATCTAAGTGAGGGTTATTATCTTTAACCTGCATAACACGACCGAGTGGGTTGTCATTAGAGGCAATGTCAGTCTTAAGTTGGCGTTCAACTTTAGTACCAATAAACACTAAGCTAACTAAACGCTCTAGCGCAATAAGCAGTCCAACAAAACCAATGGCTAAAATGATATAGCCTACTGGGCCACCTTGGTCTACACGTTCTTTCAAGTTTGGTGCTTGCACTAATAAACTTAAAATTGAACCACCGGTTGGATCTAAAGCAAAAGATGTTGTTGCGCCATTACCTGATGAATGACTCTCAATTAAATCACTGGCCGTAGCTAAATAACGACTAGACGGTTGTCTAATAAGCTCTGCTACCGTACCTGTTTCATCAATATATTCTAAATACTTACCATTAGAGATTAAGTTAAAACCACCAATACGTGTAACCGCTGTATTTTCGCGATCACCGTTAGCTAATACAACTTCACGGTTAAACGTAGTAACTTTACCGCTTTGTGTCATTTCACGTTGTAATTCAAACCATAAACGTTCAATTTCGTTAATAGAGGCAAGTTTTGAACTGGATCCCATGCTTTGTGCAAATTCATCTAAAAATTGACCGCGTCCTGGAATTTGAGCCGAAATAACTGACGTTTGAAACTTACTACGCGTATCACCCGACACTTGCTGTAACACACCAAATAACTCTTTTAATTCACCTAAACGCTTATCTAATGCTTCCGCTTTATTGGCTAAATCAATTTCATTGTCAGCAAAGCTTTGTTCAAGCTTTACACTCAATACCAATGCCGTATCACGTTGGTCACTCATATCATTCAGCAAACTTTGCTGTTGATTAACTTTAGCTTTAAATTGGTTTTCTCTTGCTTTATTTTGCTTGGTTTGTGTTATTTCACCTTGCTCAAGTTGGTTTAATAAATCGTCTAAACTCACCGCGTCTTGTGCATAGCTTACGGTGCTTAAAGAAGTGAATGTGATTGATAGCGCAGATACCGCTAATGCTTTTTTGATTGTTTTAGCGACAGTGTTTTTTAATACACGTTGCATTATAGTAGGATAATTAGTCATTATTATTGCTCTTCTTGTGTCGAAGTATCGTTAATAGACACTGGTACCGCTGAGATGGGTACGAGGATTAAATCGGGTGCTAACTGTTTACGCGCTATACGTAAGGATTTATTAATGCCTAAGCGATAGTCTTGTGACAATGATTGCCACTCCCCTTGCCCACTTGTAGATTGTTTCCATTCACCTAATTGGCTACCATCACGTGTTTGATAAACTAAACTCACACGCCCAATACGTAAAAAATCAACATCCATTGTTTTACCGTCAATAGGTAAAACGCCACTGTACGCTTCGATAGTACGTCCATAATCTACTTCAATTTGGTACGCTTCTAGTACACGACGAAATTTTTCAGAAACCGCAATATCAGCACGATTCATCATTGTTTTTAAATCGTTAACACGCTTAGTTCGTTCACTTGGCAAAAAAGGTACATCAAGGTTAACAAAAGTATCTAACGTACTAATCATACGTGCCATTAAAGGGGATATTTGGCGTTCTATCACACTCACTTCTTCCATTGACCGGGCTAACTGATCTAGCTCTGCCAGTTGACTATTTAACTGTGTTTGCATTTGTTGGTTATAAACACTGAGGCCATCAACTTCTTTTGTTACCACATGAAACTGCTGTAATTTAGTTTGGGCTTGGTCAGTTAAGGTATTAACTTTTTTCTGTGACTTAGCCGCTGATTGATTAATTTTTTGGCCTGCATTAACAACATGCCTTAATGAAGTATCACTTGTTGAAGTATTGTTTAATGAGTCGGTAGCATTTACTGAAGTAGCAAAAATTAAACTACTTGCTGTAAGGCTAAGTAGTAAGCTTGCTTTGGTGAGTTTTGACAACATCATCGGTTTACCCTTTCTCTTTTAATCTCTTATAAATAAGAGCGTCATAAATTATAAATACCAACAGTTATTTAAACGTTTACAACCGTACTTTTATTGGTATTCAAGAATATGACGAAGTTTACCGAGGTAATATGACAGTTAAACTGAATTAACATTACACTTATGTTTCGCTAGTATTACACTTATATTTCGTTAAGATTTCAATTTAATGACAGTGACTTGAGTAGGAAATATACGCATAAAATGACGATGATTTTTTATATCAGCCCCTCCATTTAATAGAGTAAAAATTGACATAAATAGGAAATATAACCTACATAATAAAGCTAAACTTAACCCTAAAATCAACGACAAAAGGGGCTCTAAAGAGGTACCTAAATTAAAGTATAAGCTGGAGGTATAAACTGAGATATACACGAATGAGAAATACCTCAACGGTAGATAACATAAGTACTTAGTCGTCAGTATTTACGCCTTTGGCAAGTCTTATATGAGACATATAAAGTATGAGTAATATAAAAATCGATGTTTACTACTATAGATATATAAAGATTAATCGTACTGAACGTCATCCTACCGAGAAATAAATAAGACTAATCATTAGATAATAAAAAAGCACCTGCTTATTAAGCTAGGTGCTCTTTTAAAATAGTAGACCTACGTAATTATTCTACATAGTGCCTACTATTAAAATGCTATTAAAAAGTTATTAAAAATATTTTTTAAACCGTTTTTTTCTTACGACGTAAACCTAAAGCAATAAAACCTACAGCAAATATAGCTAAAGTTCCTGGTTCCGATACAGGTACAGATACGATAGGAGGAGAGGTAATTACTGAAGAAAAACTAACTGCTGTATTAATGCCTTCTCGCAAATCTTGAGTTGAAAGAATAAATTGACTTTCAGTTGTAGTAAAATCAGCGTGGCTTACATCACCAATAATCCTAAAACTGTAAGTAGAAGTAAGGTAAGTATCGGAAGTACTATTAATTTGGTCAACTGCATCCAAACTTTTAAACGTAAAAGTAAAACCATCTACAGTAAGAAGCGTATCACCAAAAGCTAAGTCAGCTAAATCGAAAGAAAATAAATTAACAGTAGAAGTAGCGGTTAAAATAGCGGCATAATCACCAGTAACAATTGCAAGTGTAGGAGGAATAATACTTGCTTCTGAAGTAAAGTTAATACCGATAAACTCCCCATTTACCCCTATTTCTGAATAGGCGACACCAACAACATCAAAACTGCCATTAATGCTTCGCATAAGTTCTGCGTTAGCTGCTGTGCTAGCAATAAGTAATAATATTGCTGTAAGTAATTTTTTTAACATAAGTATTCCATTCCATGGTTATTTAATTTACATAATCACACATAAAATTAAGTGTTTACTTAGCAATGACACATGATTATATAACAAGAAATCGAGTATAAGCAAAAAACAAGCCAAAATATTAAGTCACTGTTTAAGTCACTGTTTAAGATACTATTTAATTTAACATATAATTAACAATAATTTAACTTTACATTGTTTTACTATAAAAATAATAATAGTGTAAAAAATCCTGACAGGTTATTAAGCTAACTTTATAGCGCTACCTATGGTTACTGATTGATTTTTTGATGAGCTATAAAATTGAGCCTATATCTTAGTTAGTGCCCTCTATATGAAAGCCTTCAAACAAGGCTATTTTGAGGTTTCAGTAATACTGAGCTTTAAGTACTGTCAAAACTTTATTTATCACGTGATCGCCCCCCCCTTAATATTGTGGCGTACTTTAATATAGATAGGATTATTATCAGGGAACCACACCGCTTTCTCTGCCTCCTCTGTAATAAGCACTTTTTGAGGGAGATCAATCGCTGCATTTTAAGCACATTGCATTAATAAAAGACTAATTTTAGAGTTACCAAAAATAATGACTGCTTAATTATTAATAAACACCCAAGGTGTTTTTTATGATCAATGCGAAAAAACAATATTAAACCTTTACGCTTTATTATCGACTCAAACCAGTCTGCTGTTTTTTTGCCTGAAAATTTACTTTCAAGCGTCATAATATTAATCATTAGGCAATAAAAAAGCACCTAACAATTAAGCGAGGTGCTTTTTTAAATAGTAGACCTACGTAGTTACTCTACATAATGCCTAATATTAAAATATTATTAAGAATACTTTTTTAAACAGCTTTTTTCTTACGACGTAAACCTAAAGCAACTAAACCTACAGCAAATATAGCTAAAGTGCCTGGTTCAGGTACAGGTACAGCAACTCTAAGTGGAGCAGGAGAAGTTATAGTTGAAGAGTAAATAGCTGTACCTGTATTACCGGCCGTTAAGCCTTGAATAGAGAAAAACCATTCTGTTTCTGTTGTAAAAAAGTCTACATGAGATACATCACCAATAATACGTAGGCCATTTGAAATAGCATCTGTGGTTTGAGTAAAGCTTATAAAATCAAAAGTAAAGCCGTCTATATTAAAAAGAGTATCACCAATTGTTAAGTCAGCTAATATTAATGGGTTAACATCATAGTTAATAATAGAACTTGAAGAGATATAAGGTTGATAATCACCCACTACTACTTCATCAGCAATAAAACTAAAGTCACTAAAATCAATAGCAACAATATCACCATCTAAATCTAATGTTGTTGCTGCAAATCCACCAACACCAAAACTGCCGTTAATGCCTTGCATAATTTCTGCGTTAGCTGCTGTACTAGCAATAAGTAATAACGTTGCTGCAAATAATTTTTTTAACATAAGTATTCCATATTTAATTAATTAATTTACATAATCACACATAAAGTTAAGCGTTAACTTAGTAATCATACATGATTATATAATAAGACAAGTAAATAAAAGCAAAAAACAAGCCAACATTTCAAGTGGCTATTTTAAAATAACTTTAGTTAACTATTAGTTATTTCACTATAAACGAAAATAATAGTGTAAAAAATTCTGACAGGTTATAAAGCCAAGTAAGTGTTAATAATTACGTATAAAAAAAGCACTTTTATAGTTCCTGATTAATTTTTTGATGGGCTATAAAATTAAGCGCATCGTCTTAGTTAGTGAACTCTATATAGAAAGCCTTCACACAAGGCTATTTTGATGTTGCAGCGATACTGAGCTTACTAAGTACTGCCGAAATTTTATTTATCACGTGATCGCAGCCCTCAATATTATGGCGTACTTTAATATAGGCAGGGTTATTATAAGAGAGCCACACTCTTTTCTCTGCATCTTCTGTAATAAGTACTTTTTGGGGGAGATCAATGGCTACATTTTGAGCACATTGCATTAATAATGTGCCAATTTTAGGGTTACCAAAAATAATCACCTCTGTTGCGCTTAACTTTAAATTAACACCCAAGGCATTTTTTTTATGATCAATACGCGAAAATAATGTTAAACCTTTACCCTTTATTATTGACTCAAACCGGTCTGCGGTTTCTTTGGCTGAATATTGACTTTCAAGTGTAATAAGACTCTCTTCTGCGCTAGCATAAAAAGACGTTAGTAAAAGACAAAAAATAATAACTATATTGATAAGCATAATCTCTCCTAGTGATAAGTTGAATACATAATAAAAAAACCTTACGAACATCTTCCTTTCTATTATAATACCAATGTTATTAAGTTCGTGATTTAGTTATGCGAAGAGAAAATAAATTAAGATATACGCTTGATTGAGCAATAGCGTGCTATTAGCATTGAAAGTAACGCAGCCTAAATTTATTTTACCTAACGCAAGTGGGCAATGATTTAATTGAATTGCTATATGCTAATGGATGGTATGTTCTCGCTTGTCCCACAAGCTACCTTGCCAATTAGAAATAGTACCTGATGCTTCACACGTATCACAATGCCACTCAATGATAATAGCTGATACCGACTTGGCTTCAATACTCCCTTCACAAAGTAGCCTAGCCCCGCGAGCATTGCAATTCACATCAACATAAATAAGTGGCTGTTCAATATTCTTAGAAACCGATGAAACTATTTTAGATAGAAACGTTAAGACAGTATTGGCTTGATCAGTAAGCGTTGACACATTACCTTCATCATCAAAAAAGTGTTTCAAATTTACGTTTAACGCCATATGCTTATAAAGTCCTAAAAAATCCTAAATCTAACATACTTTTGTTGAGTATTTATACAAAATAGATCCTTTGTAATGTGGTTATTCCACATAAAAAGGTAGTAACGCAGTAAATGCCCCGTAAACGTCCAACAAATAGGCTAGTAAAGCTGCCAGTAAAAAACAACAAAATAGCTTAGAAAGATACAGGTAATGCTAAAGGAATGTCAGTTAATAAAAGTGCTAATATTATTGGTAAGTTGAGTGATAAATTTAAGTAATAAATAAAAATCACTAACTAAATAAGACTGTACTACTCCTTGCTTATTTCTGTACTTATTATGCGAATTCAGGCATTAATAATGTCACTAATAAAACATTAGTGACATTATTATAAAATACGCCATTCTTATAAACAGTACACTTACCTTAAATGAGCCATATTAACTCATAATATAGGCAGTACTTTTTAAAAGATTACCTCGGAACTTTTTTATTTTTTAAAGTGCTTTTAGTGTTGCAACAACGTCACTTGGCTCTTGACGTTTAATATAGTCTGCATCAACAAAAGCACTAGCCACGGTACCGTCTTGTGCAACCACAAACGTTGCGGCAAGTGGTAAATCAAATTGACCTTCGCCATTGTGTTTTTCAACTTCAATACCAAATGATAAATAAACAGGACGTAGCTCTTCAGCTAATGAAAAAACAAGGCCAAGGCTTTTAGCGTATTCTGCATTAACGTCAGATAATACTTCAAATGATAACTCATTTTTTTCTGCTGTTGATAAAGAGGCATCAGGCAATTCTGGAGTAATAGCCACAAGAGTTGCATTACATGCTTGAATATTTGCTAATTCATCCTGATAAGCTTTTAGCTCTAAATTACAATATGGACACCAACCGCCGCGATAAAAAGTTATAACCACAGGGCCTTTAACTAATAAATCTGTCAAATTAACCGTTTTACCATGCTGATTAGGTAGAGAAAAAGCAGGAAGTACATCAGATTTTTTCGGCGCTTTATCCGTTAAGCCTGAATCCTTTATATTTTGCGTTGCTGCTTTCATTAATTTTTGTACATCTTCAGGTACTTGCTTACTGAATCCAGCTAAAAACTCAGCGATATTATCTTGTAATGACATGTTAGGCCTTATTGATTTACTTTAATTTGAGTAATCATTCAAACACAATTTGAATGATTACTCAAATTAAATTTTAAGGCGGCTAAAATAACACTAAAACGACTACTGCAACATTTGCAATATTAGAGGCTAAGTCGCTATACTAGCGGTATTGCTATGTAAAACTAGAGTTATATAGTCTTTCATTCATTACAATAGGCTCTTTTCACGTATGGCAAGAATAAAGTTTGATCAAGAAAAAGCGTTAGAGGAAGCCTCTAATATTTTTTGGCGTTTAGGGTATAACGCTACATCTATGCAAGTTTTATGTGAAAAAACAGCACTAAAACCAGGCAGTATTTATCTCGCATTTGGTAATAAAGAGGGATTATTTAAAGAGTCACTTAACTATTATACTGAAAAGTATTTAATTAAATTAAAGTCGATACTTTCTCATGCTAACTCGGTTGAACAAGGTATACGAGAGATTTTAATGAGCCTTGTTGAAGAGTCTTGCCAAGACGATTATTGCAGTTGTTTCTTGATAAAAAGTCAATTAGAGCTCAGCGAAAAATCAGAATTACAACATTATATTTCTGAACGTTTACGTAAAATTGAAGCGTTATATGTACATTTCCTTATGGCTAAATACACAGAAGAAGAAGCAAAAATAAAAGCCAGTAGTATAATATTGCATATCTTTGGTATTCGTGTTTATGGCTACCATGCTAACGCAAAACAACAAATAATTAACAGTTTACACATAGGTTTACCTTGGTTATCGTGGAAATCCTTACCATAATAGCAATAACATTTATTGAGTTAATGCGTTTATCCCTACGCTAACAATCATCAGTATTATATGTGACCTTGGGTAATAGGCCTTCTGCAACGGGTGCTATATAAGTCAAAAAACAATTAGTACGTGTGATTGGTATATTATTAGTAATACCACTGAATCCAGCTAAAGATGAACGCGTTAAAAAGAATGCACCTCCGCCAAAAGTATCTCCGTAAGCCCAATCATCACCTAGTTCTACTGTATTAGCTATCCCTGTTGCTCTATTAGCGGTGGGGTAACCATATTTAATATCGATATTAGTACTGTCATCGAGTTCAATATTTGTTGAAACTTCGGTTTGCAGCCCCTGAGTTATCGATTTTCCATACACAA
>Ga0308012_10000537_pt1 | contig 22796 bp, 20 predicted proteins | sample Neamet179_FD_203133 | JGI IMG/M metagenome (GOLD analysis project Ga0308012, IMG submission 203133) | Marine microbial communities from water near the shore, Antarctic Ocean - #179 | ecosystem: Environmental > Aquatic > Marine > Unclassified | place: Southern Ocean | collected 2014-07-25 | reverse complement strand
GACTCAGCATCAGCATCAAAATCAACAAATTCAAAAAAAGGTGGTAAAGATCCTTATAAAAAAGCAGCAGATAAAGATAAAAATTTAGGTAGTTATGTTAAAAAACAAAAGTCTTTAAAGAAAGGTACTCCTGAGTGGAACGCTAATCAAAATAAAATTAACGAAGCTTATGGTGTTAAAAAAAGATATGGTAAAGGTGATTCTACTACATCTACTACATCTACACCTGCTACTGAATCTACTACTACTAAAAAAGTAATATCTCAAAAGGATAAAGATAAAGAAAAAGGAAGACAAAAAGCTATTATGGATCGTCCAAGAGTTAAAATGGGTGATAATAAGTCTAAAGATACTAAAGTAGAAAGTGATCTTGTTGGTAAATCTAGAAAAGAAACTAGATTAGATCGTAGATTAGCAAAAACCCAATCAAAAGGTAGAGCAATTGCTGATGGTAAAGGAACAAAAACTCCTGCAGAACAAAGAAAAGCTTTAAGACTTAAAAGAAGAGAAGGTAGATTAAAGAAAAGAATAGAAAATAAAACAAAAAAAGGTCCAAAAAAAGGAATTCCAATAACTGAACAAGGTAAACTTAATAGAGTTGAGAAAAAAGATGAATCAAAATCTCCACCAAAATCTAAAAAAGTTACAAAGTTTAAAATAGATGAAAATTTAGGTAAAAGAGATTTATTAAAACCTGAAAAAAAGAAACTATCACTAGCTAATGCTTTAGATAATAAATAAACAGAAAGTAACTGTATAACATCTAAACAAACATTAAAACAATAAACATTAAAACATTAAAACAATGGCAAAATTTATAAAATTTCCGTGTACTAATACAGCAGTGGTAGCTCCGTTATCACCTATAAATAATATATTAGTAAACGTTGAAGACATCACAACAGTTACAGCTACAGGTGCCACGGGCGCTGGTGCAAAAACTGTAGTTATCGGTTTAACAGGTAGAGCTGTACAAGCCGCTGGTTACCAAACATTAACAATCACAGTATCTACATCTGTTGGGGCTGTTGCAAATCCAACGCTTACTACTGGTCAAGCTAATCCATTAGTTGCAGCTGTAAGAGGAGCAATGACTGCTAATCCAGGAGGCGTTGTAACTACATGCTCACCAGGATTTGATGACAGTGTTGCTGCTCCAAATCCAAATGGAATTAGAATGTACTGGAGAACAGCTACTTATGCATAAAAGTACTGGTTTCGGAGATAGTGTAGAGAAATTTACTACTAAAACTGGAATTAAAAGTATAGTTGACAGAGTATCACAAGGGCTTAATATCCCTTGTGGTTGTCAACATAGAAAAGATATGTTAAACGAAATGTTTCCTTATAAAAAATAATATGGCTTTTAAGTTAAAACCTTTTTATGATATCGACTCTACACCTGTTTATAGTGTAGATTTAGAAGAAGGTGTTCAAGGTAAAGCTAATAATAATGGAACAATTTTAATTGACAAGGATGTTAACATTAAAGATAAAAAAGAAATTATCAAACATGAGTTAGTACACATTAAACAAATAAAAGATGGTATACTAAACTATGATGATAAAAATGTCTACTACAAAGGTAAAAAGTTTCCTCGTTCTAAAATGAAAGAAGGTGCTAAGAATTTACCTTGGGAAAAAGACGCTTATAACGCATAAAAAACAAATAAAATGGGATACGGAAAATCAGGTATGGGCGGTCAACACCCAATAATGAAACACATGACTAAAGCTGGTGGCGGAACTGGAACTAGTCAATCAATGTCTAAAAATGCAGATATTAAATATGGTGGATCTGTTATAGATCAATTTAAATCACCTGCAAAAAATATGCAGATGATAGACAAAAAGAAAAAAGCTGGTGGAAAACCTGTAGTTAAAACTGGTTATTAATAAATGTTTAAATTTTTACTAGGTCTTTTAAGTAAAGGTAGTGGAAATAAATCTGTTGCTGGAAACTTGGCTTGGGATATAAGAGAAGCAATAAAAGGTAAGGAGTTAGATCCTGAAAAATTAATAGAATTACAAACTAAAATCAATGCAGTTGAAGCTCAGCATCGTACATTATTCGTTGCTGGGTGGAGACCGTTTATTGGTTGGATATGTGGAGTAGCATTAGCTTATAACTTTGTCGTAAGAGACTTATTTATATGGATAACAAAAACTACAGAAGCTCCACCAGCTTTACAAATGGATCATTTAATGACTGTGTTGTTAGGTATGCTGGGATTAGGTGGTTTAAGAACTTACGAAAAAATAAAAGGAAAAGATAAATAAAAAAATATGTTTAGACAAGGAACAAGTACTATGTACACTAATGCAGTAGATGTATTATTATCAGCTACATTAAGATCTCCCGAAAGCGCTGCTGGTTTAATTGCATCTTCAGGATCTACGTTAGCTAATCTACCTGCAAGTCAAGAAAGAATAGTATATGCCTCAGGTGGAACTTTTTTAGGTTCAGCTCAGGTAAGTACAAGAGGACCAGGCACTGGTGCACAAAACGATAGAACAGGAGCTTCTTATAAAATTAGAATAGATAACACAGGTGCTGTAGATAGAATACAGGTTGTACAAACAAGACCTAATGGGACTTTAAATAATGCTGCTGTTACTGCACCAACAAATCCAGGAGCAGGACCTAATATAGGCGTTATTGGTCAAACAATAATATTTGATGCTACTGCTATGTCAAATGCTTTTGGTGTTCAAGCCCCAGTCATAACAGGTGCTTTAACAATAACATTACTAGCAGGAGATTTACAACGTCCATTTAGTGGAGGTACTGGTGCTGCTGTAGATGGTATATATGAGGCTGAGCCTAATTCAGGTGGAGGTTTTGGAATATATGTTGCATCTCAAGGTAATATAAAAGTGGAATTAATTAGTGCACCACCTAATCAAACAGTAACAATAGTAGGTATACCAGTTGGAACAGTTCTTGATGGATTATATAGAAAAATATATACAACTGATGCCGCAACAACAGTCACGGGAATACTAGCCCTTTACTAGTAAAAATTAAATCAAATTAAATTAAATGAAAAAAGTAAAAACAAAAGTCGAAGAGGCTAAAGTACAAGTTACAGAAGAACAATTAAAAACTATAAAAGGCCAACAAGAAGAATTAGGTGGCCTACTAAGAGATATAGGATATCTTGAAACACAAAAACATGCTTTAAATCATAAGTATGCTGGAGTAATTAAAGATATGGAAAGTTTTAAAGAAGAATTAGAAAAAGAATATGGTGCTGTTAATATTAGTTTAGAAGATGGTACTTGCACTCCTATAGAAAAAGAAAGTGAGTAGTAGTAAAGTAATAAGAAAAATTAGCATAGGTGCTGATTATAAAAATGACGCCATGCATTATGCTATAGGACAGCTAGTGTATGGTGGTCATACAATCTCTCATATATTATATGACGAAGAAGAGTCATCTTATAATATTTATATTAAAAAAGAAGACGAGGTATTACCATGGAAGAAGTTTAACTCTAACATGGCTATATCGGTCGAATATGATCTAGAATACTAATGAATAGCATTTATCAGTTTATAATAAAACCTATTGGTGAAAGATATAATAATAAAATAAACGTTGATAACAAAGAATTAATAATTAATTCAAGTATTTCAGATCATAAATTTATTAATAGAACGGCTGAAGTTGTTGGTATTCCGCTAGGAATAAAAACTTCTATAAAAAAAGGTGATACAGTTATAGTTCATCATAATTTATTTAGAAGATACTACAACATGAAAGGTGAATCGGTAAATGGATCTAAATTTTTTAAAGATAATTTATACTTTGCAATGCCTTCTCAAATATATTTATATAAAAATAATAATAAGTGGCAGACAAATGAAAATTTTTGTTTTGTAAAACCACTTTTTGAAAGTGATGATCTAAAAGATCAAAAACTAAAAAAGAATATTGGTATACTAAAGTATGGTAATAGTTCATTAGAAGTGCTAGGAATAACACCGGGTGATCTTGTTGGTATAAAACCTAATAGAGAATTTGAGTTTGTTATTGATAAGCAACTTTTATATTGTATGGAATCAAATGATATTTTAATTAAGTATGAACACAAAAGAAACCAAACTGAATATAATCCAAGCTGGGCAGAAAGCAGTAGAGGAATTAATTAAAGTTGCTAAAGAAAAAATTGTAGATTCAGACGATGATATTTCTGCAGATAGATTAAAAAATGCAGCAGCAACTAAAAAACTAGCCATCTTTGATGCTTTTGAAATACTAACACGTATAGAAGAAGAAGAAAGTATGCTAAAAGAAAGTTCTAAACAAGATAAAGGCGCTAGCTTTAAAGGCTTTGCAGAGGGGAGATCTAAATAATGTATCAACAAACCCTTTATAAAATTTTACCAAATCATATAAAATCTAAAGTACTTAAAAGAAACAATAGATATAAAAAATGGGAGACAGGTTATAATGATGAGTACGACATTGTTGTTATTAGTAAAACTGGACAGATTGGTGAAATATATGAAATACAAGGTCTTAAAATTGCACTTCCGTTAGCGGTAAATGTATATAAAAGATCTGAAAAAAAAGATGAACAATATTGGAAACCGCATGATTATCCAAAAGAATTGTCTAAGATTAGAACGGTTTTTGATTGGAATAATTATCCTTCTAATTTTAAAGACAAATGGTATGATTATATTGACGGAGAGTTTAAAAGGCGTGATGAGGGTTTTTGGTTCTATAACAAAAATATACCTAGTTATATTACTGGTTCTCATTACATGTACTTGCAATGGACCAAGATTGATGTTGGGCAGCCAGACTTTCGAGAGGCAAACCGAATATTCTTTATATTCTGGGAGGCTTGTAAACTGGACACCAGATGTTACGGATTGTGTTACCTTAAGAACAGACGTTCTGGCTTTTCATTTATGGCATCTTCAGAACTTGTCCACCAAGCAACCATCTCTTCGGATTCCAGATATGGGATATTATCGAAGACTGGAGCAGATGCAAAGAAGATGTTTACCGACAAAGTGGTACCCATCTCAGTTAATTACCCGTTCTTTTTCAAACCGATACAGGACGGAATGGACCGTCCCAAAACCGAACTCGCCTATAGAGTACCCGCTTCCAAACTTACCAGACGAAAACTTGATTCCAATACCCAAGCCGAAGAATTACAAGGACTGGATACGACGATCGACTGGAAGAACACCGGTGACAACTCATATGACGGTGAAAAACTCAAGATCCTCGCACACGACGAATCAGGCAAGTGGGAGCGTCCCGACAACATCCTCAACAACTGGCGTGTCACGAAAACAACATTAAGATTAGGTAGTAGAATAATAGGTAGGTGTATGATGGGTTCAACATCAAATGCACTAGATAAAGGAGGTTCTAATTTTAAAAAGTTATATGATGCATCAGATGTTACAGAAAGAAACAGAAATGGACAGACTAACTCAGGATTATATAGTTTGTTCATACCTATGGAATGGAACTACGAAGGATACATTGATCCTTATGGATTTCCTGTATTCGACACACCAAAAAAAGCCGTTAGAAGTATTGATGGATCAAAAATTGAAATTGGCGTCATCTCACATTGGGAAAACGAAGTTGAAGGTTTAAAGAATGATCAAGAAGGTTTAAACGAATTTTACAGACAATTTCCTAGAACAGAAAAACATGCTTTTAGAGATGAAGCAAAACAATCTTTATTTAATCTAACTAGAATTTACGAACAAATAGATTATAATGAAGATTTAAGAAATACAAATATATTAACAAAGGGAAGTTTTCAATGGGAAAACGGTGTTAAAGATACGAGAGTAATATTTATGCCTAATAATAGTGGTAGATTTTTAATATCTTGGATACCACCCTCTGAATTACAAAATAAATATATATTAAAAAATGGTATCAGATATCCAGGTAATGATCACACTGGCGCTTTTGGCTGTGACTCTTACGATATTTCCGGAACAGTAGATGGTAGAGGTTCGAAAGGAGCTTTACACGGTTTAACTAAATTTTCAATGGAGGATGTTCCTCCTAATACTTTTTTTTTAGAATATATTGCTAGACCACAAACATCAGAAATATTTTTTGAAGATGTTTTAATGGCTTTAGTATTTTATGGTATGCCTATGTTAGCGGAAAATAACAAACCAAGATTGCTATATTACTTAAAAAGACGAGGATACAGGGGATATTCTATAAATAGGCCAGACAAGTCCTATAATAAATTATCTGTAACAGAAAGAGAAATAGGTGGTATACCTAATACAAGTGAAGACATTAAACAAGCACACGCAGCAGCAATAGAAGATTACATAGAAAACTTTGTTGGTCTTATAAATGATGGTTATGGAGATATGTATTTTCAACAAACATTAGATGACTGGGCACGATTTAATATAAACAACAGAACAAAGCACGATGCTTCAATTAGTTCTGGCCTAGCAATAATGGCTTGTAATAAAAATAGATATGCACCACATGCTAAAAGAACAATGTCAAAAGTTCCTTTAAATTTTTCATCATATAACAACGAAGGAGTAAATTCAAAAATAATCAAAATAAATGATTAACATTAACTATAACAGCAGTTTTCCAGACCAGGTAGTACCTGAATCAGAAAAAAGTTCTCGTGAATATGGTTTAGCTGTAGCACAAGCAATTGAACATGAGTGGTTTAGAAATAATAGTGGACAAAATAGATTTATTAATAATTTTCAAAATTTTAATAGATTAAGGTTATATGCTAGAGGTGAACAGCCAGTACAAAAATATAAAGATGAACTAGCTATTAATGGTGATTTATCTTATCTTAATTTAGACTGGAAACCAGTTCCAATATTATCTAAGTTTGTAGATATAGTAGTCAATGGAATGACTGAAAAAGGTTATAAAATAAAATCTTATGCCACTGATCCATTTTCAATAAATCAAAAAACTCAGTTTGCTGAAAAAGCAGCTGCTGATATAAGAAATAAAGAAATGATAACGCAGCTTCAAGGCCAACTTGGTCCTAATGCAAGACTGTCGGCATCAGCATCTCCAGAAACTTTGCCCGCAAGTAAAGAAGAACTAGATCTTTATATGCAGCTTTCTTATAAGCAAAGTGTAGAAATAGCAGAAGAAGAAGTTATAAATAATGTTTTAGCTTATAATAAATTTGATGAAACAAAAAAACAATTAGCTTATGATTTAACTGTATTAGGTATAAGTTGTGTTAAAACAAACTTTAATTTATCTGAAGGAGTTACTGTTGAATATGTTAACCCATCTAATATTTGTTATTCTTATACAGAAGATCCAAATTTTGAAAATATATATTATGTTGGTGAAGTTAAGAACATGTCTTTGTCTGAAGTTAAAAGACAGTTTCCAGAGTTAACAAATAAAGAATTAGAAGAAATACAAAAATACCCAGGTAGAAATTCATATACTAATAGCTACTGGGGACAAAGCACGCAAGATCAAGTTCAAATTTTATTCTTTGAATATAAAACTTATCACGATCAAGTATTTAAAATAAAACAAACACCTGAAGGATTAGAAAAAACATTATCTAAGGATGATACTTTTAATCCACCTACTAGTGATAACTTTAAAAAAGCTTCTAGATCTATTGAGGTTTTATATTCAGGAGCAAAAGTTTTAGGATTAGGTGATAATATGATAGAGTGGAAGTTATGTGAGAACATGACGAGGCCTACAAGTGATACAACTAAGGTTAACATGAATTATATAATAACAGCGCCTAGGATGTATCAAGGTAGAATAGAATCTATAGTAAGTAAAACAATAGGTTTTGCAGATATGATTCAACTAACACATTTAAAATTACAACAAGTATTGTCTCGTATAGTTCCAGACGGTGTGTACGTAGATGTTGATGGTTTAGCAGAGGTTGATTTAGGTAATGGTACAAATTATAATGCTTCAGAAGCTTTAAATATGTATTTTCAAACTGGTAGTATTGTAGGTAGATCTATGACACAAGACGGTGAAGGTAATAGAGGTAAAGTACCTATACAAGAATTACAAAGTTCTTCTGGTATATCTAAAATACAATCAATGATACAAACTTATCAGTATTATTTACAAATGATAAGAGATGTTACTGGTCTTAATGAAGCTAGAGATGGTAGTACGCCAGATACTAATGCTTTAGTTGGTTTACAAAAACTAGCTGCAGCTAATTCTAATACCGCAACTAGACATATATTACAATCACTTTCGTATTTAACAGTACGAACTTGTGAAAACATAAGTCTAAGAGTAGCTGATATGTTAAATTTTCCTTTAACAAAAGCATCGTTATTAAGTAGTATAAATACTTTTAATACAAATACACTTAAAGAAATAGATAAACTTCATATGCATGACTTTGGTATATTTTTAGAACTAGAACCAGATGAAGAAGAAAAAGCACAATTAGAAAAAAGTATACAAATAGCATTACAATCAAAAAATATTAATTTAGAAGACGCATTAGATATAAGAGAAATAAACAATCTTAAATTAGCTAATCAAATGCTTAAATTAAAACAAGAAGAAAAAAGAGCAAAAGATCAAGCCGCGCAACAAGCAAATATACAAGCTCAAGCACAGGCTAACGCTCAATCATCTGAAAAAGCTGCAATGGCTGAGGTTCAAAAAGAACAAGCTGTAGCTCAAACTAAAATACAAATTGAGCAAGCTAAGTCTCAAATGGAAATAGCTAGAATGGAACAAGAGGCTGCTATTAAAAAAGAGTTAATGGCTGAAGAGTTTAATTATCAAATGCAACTAGCTGAAATGCAAGCTCAAGGTCAAAAACAAAAAGAAGGAAATATTGAAGATCGTAAAGACAAAAGAGTAAAAATACAAGGCACACAACAAAGTGAACTTATAAACCAAAGACAAAATGATACATTACCTACTAATTTTGAATCAGCTGGTAATGACAATTTGGACGGTTTTGGATTAGAGCAATTTAGTCCGCAGTAAATTATTATTAATTTTATATTATATTATGTCAAATACAAAAGAAGAAGTAAAAGAAGAGATAAAAGTAACCGCTGCAGATAAAACACCTACAAAAACAGAAGGTGATTTTAAAATAAAATCTGCAAAAAAAATGAAAAATCTTGGCGATAAAGCTATTACTAAAATTACAAAATTAGATTTAAGCAAAGCACAAGGTGAAATTAAAAAAGAAGAAAAAGATGCCATTCAAGTCGGAGAAACAAAGAAACTGGATGTGGGCAAATCTGCCGAACCTAGCCAAGAAGTGGACAAAGAAGTACGGGTCGAATCCACTAAAGATGCTACTAAAGAGCAAGAAGAAGAAATAGATTCTCCTATACAATTAATAAGTGATGAAGAAAATGACACTGACAAGAGCGGAGTGGCAGGAAGCAATGAAGCTACCACTTCCTTACCAGAACAAAAAGAAATATTACAGGAAACAGAAACACAAAAGTTACCTGAAAATATAGATAAACTAATTAAATTCATGAAAGAAACGGGTGGTAGTATTGAAGACTACAGTCGTTTAAATGCTGATTACACTAATGTAAATGATGAAGCACTACTACATGAATATTACAAAAAAGCTAGACCTCATTTAGATCATGATGAAAGAAACTTTATTATAGAAGATTCTTTTGCATTTGATGAAGAACTAGACGAAGCAAGAGACATTCGAAAGAAAAAACTTGCTTATAAAGAAGAAGTTGCAAAAGCCAAAGGTTATTTGGAAGATATGAAAGGTAAATATTACGACGAAATCAAGTTGAGACCCGGCGTTACCCAAGATCAACAAAAAGCCACTGACTTTTTCAACCGCTACAATGAAGAACAAGACGCAGCTAAGGTTAAACATGATAGGTTTATAGCTAAAACTAAAGAAGTTCTTTCTAATGATTTCAAAGGTTTTGATTTTGAATTAGGAGACAAAAAATTTAGATATGGTATTAAAAACCCTTCAAACGTTGCTGATAAACAAAGTAATATTTCAAATTTTATTGGGAAGTACCTAGATAAAAATGGTGAAATAAACGATCACAAAGGTTATCATAAAGCCCTATATGCAGCACAAAATGTTGATACAATCGCTAATCATTTTTATGAACAAGGCAAAACTGATACAATAAAAAATCAGTTAGCTAAGTCTAAGAATATAAATCTTGAACCAAGGCCAGTGGCCTCAGGAGATGTATTTAAAAATGGTTTTAAAGTAAAAGCAATTAGTGAGCTTGACTCTTCACAATTAAAAATAAGAAAAAAGAAATTTAACTAAAAACTATAAAAATGAGTTTAATACCACAATTTGGTTCAATAGTTCCATCTCAAACACAACAACTGCTAGCTAACGCATATTTAGCATTTGATGGTGCTGCAGGAGGAAACTTTGCACAACAATATCTACCTGAGTTATACGAACAAGAAGTAGAGCGTTATGGAAACAGAACGTTATCAGGATTCTTACGTATGGTAGGGGCAGAAATGCCTATGACATCCGATCAAGTAATTTGGTCAGAACAAAACAGACTTCATGTTGCTTACACTAATTGTGTTAGTAATCAAGGTGCTGCAAATCCAACAATCACAATACCTGTTACTGCTGCTGGTGTTGTACCTGCTGTCGCTAACGTAATTAGCCCAGGTCAAACTATAGTAGTAATGGATAACGCGGGTAACGAAGCAAAATGTTATGTATCTGCAAGTAACACTGGTACAGGCGTTTTAACAGTACAACCTTATTTAACTGCAGGTCTTCCAGCAGCTACAATGGGCGCAACTGTTAAGATATTTGTATACGGTTCAGAATTTGTTAAAGGTGCTGCTACTGCAAATGCAGGTGCTGGTGCTCTAGCAAATAATAATGCTTTACAACCACAAGTAACAATTACTCCTACTTTTACTCAATTTTCTAACTCTCCTATCATTATAAGAAACGTTTACACAATAAACGGATCTGATATGGCTCAAATTGGTTGGGTTGAAGTTGCAACAGAAGATGGAACAACTGGATACTTATGGTATTTAAAAGCTGAATCTGAAACAAGATTACGTTTTGAAGATTATTTAGAAATGGTATGTGTTGAAGGTGAACAAACTGTCGCTGGTTCTGGTGTTGCTGGTTTAGCTGCTGGTCTTGGAGGTACTCAAGGTTTATTTGCTGCAATACAAGCAAGAGGAAATGTTGAAATTGGATTTGCTGGCGCTGCTGGTATTGACGACTTTGATGAGATCCTTAAAAATCTAGATACTCAAGGGGCTATTGAAGAAAATATGCTTTTCTTAAATAGATCAACTTCTTTAGAATTCGATAATATGCTTTCACAAGTATCTATGGGATCTGCTGGAGGTACTGCTTATGGATTATTTGAAAACTCTGAAGAAATGGCATTGAATCTAGGATTCAGTGGTTTCCGTAGAGGTTCTTATGATTTCTATAAGACTGACTGGAAATATTTAAATGATGCTTCTACGCGTGGTGCACAAGCTGGACCATCTTCTATTGAAGGTGTTTTAGTACCTGCTGGAACTTCAACTGTTTATGACCAAATTCTAGGAACAAACATCAGACGACCATTTTTACACGTTAGATATAGAGCTTCTCAAACAGAAGACAGACGTATGAAATCTTGGTTAACTGGTTCTGCTGGTGGTGCGTACACTTCAAATCTTGATGCTATGGAAGTAAACTTCCTATCTGAAAGATGTTTAGTTACACAAGCTGCTAACAACTTTGTTTTATTCCAAGGAATTTAATATTCATGTAGAGATAAGGGTGTCATTTGGCACCCTTACTTTACTTTTTTAATTATTTAATTATATCATATTATGAAAACAAAAACAATATCTCAACCAGAAAGTTGGGAAATAAAAGATAGAACATATTTAGTAAAAGGTATTAATCAACCTTTAACATTAAAAATACCATCAAGACATACGACAAGACATGCTTTGTTATGGTTTGATGAAAAAAGAAATGAGCAAAGAGAAATTAGATATGCTACAAATCAAAATTCACCATTTAAAGATGAACAACAAGGTGAAGCAACACTAGGTCATATAATATTTAAAGATGGTAACTTAACAGTTAGAAAAAACGATCAAGCTTTACAAAAAATATTATCGTTATATCATCCATTAAGAAATATGAAATATGCAGAGCTTAATGTTATAGAGGATGCTAAAGATGAATTAGTAGATTTAGAATTAGAAATTGACGCATTAAACATGGCTAGAAATCTAGAAGTAGACGAAGCAGAAGCAATACTAAGAGTTGAAATGGGATCTAAGGTGTCAGAGATGAGCTCTAAGGAGATCAAAAGAGATTTACTTATGTTTGCTAAAGATAATGCAAGTTTGTTTTTAAATTTAGCTAAAGATGAAAATGTTCATTTAAGAAACTTTGCTATTAAAGCAACAGAAGCAGGTATAATTGAATTAGCTTCAGATCAGAAGACATTCAAATGGTCTGCAAATGGTAAGAAATTAATGACTGTACCTTTTGATGAGCATCCATACGCTGCTATGGCTTCTTTCTTTAAAACAGATGAAGGTTTAGATATTTATAAATCTATAGAGAAAAAACTTTCTTAACATGTAATACTAATAAGGGAGGTGTAATGCCTCCTTTATTATAATAAAAACAACAAATGGCTATAAATGTAAATACAGTATATCAAACTGTTTTACTTATACTAAACAAAGAACAAAGAGGGTATATGACACCCACTGAGTTTAACAGTATAGGTACACAAGTTCAGTTAGAAATATTTGAAAAATACTTTGAAGATATTAATCAACAAATACGCGTGCCTCAGACAGATACAGATTACGCTGATAGAGTTGAAAGTCTTGACGAAAAAATAGCTATATTTAAAACTTTTGGACCAGCTAATTATACTACTATTGGCGGTTTAAGTTATTTTACACTACCTGCTGTAGATTCCTATGGTTCTCAAGCCAGCGTATATAAATTAGGAACTGTACTTTACAACAACGAAACACAGGTGCAAAGAGTTGATAGAACAGATTTTTATCATATAGATAGATCTTTATTAACAAAACCCACAACATCTTTTCCAGTTTATCTATATGAGAATCAATATCTTTATGTTAAACCTACAACAATAATAAGTCTTATAAATGTTGATTATATAAGAAAACCAATAAGTCCTATATGGGGTTTTAGTGTTGGTACTCTTGGTCAATATATATATAATTCAAATAGTTATGATGTTACAAACGAACCAACAGGTTCTTTAAATTTTGAACTTCATAGTTCAGAACAAACAGAACTAATATTAAAAATATTAATTTATGCTGGTATTGTAATAAGAGATCCTAATATAATACAAGCAGCCGCACAACAAGTTGCTAATGATGAAGCAAATAAAAAAAGTTAACGTACTATGGCAACACCTAATGGAGGATTAATAACAGAAACAGATGCGCAATATTACGCAGGTACCCAGGTAATAATAGCGGCAAGCACTACGGTTGATGGTGTTTCTGTAGCTCAAAGTATTTTTAAAGCTACATTTAATACTAATCTTACTTTTGGAAGTAATGATCCTACAAGTCCTGCTTATAATAATAATAACTTTAGATTATATACAAGTGCCTCTGGAGCTAATGGTACTTTTACGGAATATATTTTAGCGTATACTGTTGTTGATGATACTATTACTACCAATGCTACTATAGCTGATGGCACATATGTTGTTATACAATTACTAACTAAAGAAGGTGGTGAGTTTGGAAACAAAGATGCTTTTGGTACGGAAGTTCAAGATAATTATGCTAGTTATTCTTATATAGCTATAAAAGATTTAATTAATAATTTTTTAATTGCTTATGTTGGCGCTGGTAAATTAATATCAAGTGTTCAAAGAACAGATGTTTTGTTTCATACAAAAAGAGCATTACAAGAATTTAGTTATGATACTTTAAGAAGTATTCATTCTCAAGAATTAAATATACCACCTAGTTTAAGTATTCCACTACCTCATGATTATGTAAATTATGTAAATGTATCTTGGATAGATCAAGTAGGTGTAAAACACATAATATATCCTACAACTTTAACTAGTAATCCATATACAAAACCAATACAGGATGCACAGGGTATACCAACACAAAGTAATGATGGTACTAATATAACAGGAACGTCTTTAACTGAAGAAAGATGGGCAGAACAAAACACAGCTGTGTTGCAACAAATAAGAGATGATATTACAGGAAGATTAATTTCTGATGGTTTGTGGGGAATTTATGGAGCTGGTTTATTAGGTTTTGGGCAATTATATGGTCAACAACCTGAATTGGCTCAAATGAATGGCTGGTTTACTATAAATGATAGAGAAGGTAGCATGGCTTTTTCTAGTGATCTAAGTGGAAAATTAATTATACTAGAATATATATCAGATGGTTTATCTTATGATCAAGAAATGAGAGTACCTAAAATGGCTGAAGAAGCAGTTTATGCTTATGTAATGCATGCAATAATAGCGAGTAGAATAAATCAACCAGAATATATTGTACAAAGATTAAGAAGAGAAAAAAGTGCTAAATTAAGAAATGCAAAAATAAGATTATCTAATATTAAATCTAATGAATTTGTACAGATTATGAGAGGTAAATCTAAATGGCTTAAATACTAAATTAAATGGCAGAAGTTAAAAATTCTTTTATTAAGTCCAAGATGAATAAAGACCTGGATGCCAGGTTATTACCAAATGGTGAATATCGTGAAGGAATTAATATACAAGTAAGTAGATCAGAAGGTGCCGACGTGGGAGCTTTAGAAAATGTTTTAGGTAATGATATATTATTAGACTTTACTGCTTTGACAGGTGTAACCGCTTTACAGTCTATTGGTATGTATACTAATGAAACTAGTAATAATATTTATATATTTTTAACTGATTTTACAGATACAAATATTGAAACTATAACTGCTGGTGCTGTTGCACCTAATACTCAAAGAAATTTTAATGCAGCTTCTTTAAATTATTATGAAGGAGCTAATAACTTTATATGTGTATATAACACTATATCTAGAGAAGCAACTATACTTATAAAAGGAGCTTTTTTAAATTTTTCAACAAACAATCCTATACTTTCAGTTAACTTACTAGAAGATTTATTATTTTGGACAGATAACAGAAATCAACCAAGAAGAATAAATATTGAATTTGCTAATAATGATCCAGCTATAACTTCACCAACATATTATGTTAACGAAGATCAAATATCTGTAGCTTCTTATAATCCTCATGAAGCTATTAATTTATATTATTTAAATTCTAATGTTTATAATACTAATGGTGGTCAAGGAACTGTTACAACAACTCAAGCAGCGCCTGGTGTTACTATTACTTTAACCGCCGGTAGTTTAGTTGGTGTAAATCCTAATAAATTAATAGGTGCTGTTGTTACAGGTACTAATATAACTGCTAATTCTAAAATAGTATCATATGCTGGTTCTTTATTAACATTAGATACTGCTACAACGGTTGCTGTTACTGCTGGAACTGTATTAACTTTTAATGAAAACTTAAGCAAAGATGTATATGTAACAAGTATGTTAGATGTAATAAGCTCTAATTTACCTAATGACAATAATATAAATCCAGATTATAATCCTAATTACTCTGGAGATCCAGATTATTTAGAAGATAAATTTGTAAGATTTAGTTATAGATTTAAATTTATTGATGGTGAAGTATCAATTATGTCTCCTTTTACTCAAGCAGCTTTTATTCCAAAACAAGATGGATATTTTTTAGGTGAAGTACCTGCTTTAACGCCTGTAGCAACGCCTTCTGAAATTGGAAACACAACTGATGAACAGTCTGCATATAGAAGTACGGTTGTAGAGTTTATGGAAAATAAAGTAAATCAAATAATACTTAATATTCCACTTCCTACAAATGGAGAAAAACTTCATGCTGATTATAAAGTAGATGGAATTGAAATATTATATAAAGAGTCCGATGCTTTATCTGTTAAAATTGTAGATGTTATTCCTTGGGATGGTGATCAAGGCTTTGGCAGAATGCCTAATCCTAGTTCTCCTGGAAGTTTTCAAAATAGAAATATATCTTCTGTAGATTATAGTTATCAAGGTGTAAAACCTTATAAAACTTTACCAGAAAGTAATTTAGTAAGAGTATATGACAAAGTTCCAGTTAGAGCTTTAACTCAAGAAATTATAGGTAATAGAGTTGTTTATGGTAATTTTCAAAATAAACACACGCCACCTAATGGATTAGAGTTTAACGTAGGTATATTTAATAAATATAATTTTAATATAGGTAGTGTAGGTCAACCTACTGCGGAACCTGAATGGACAACAAGTATTGTAGAATATCCTATGCATACTGTTAAACAAAATAGAAATTATCAAATTGGTATAGTTCTTTCGGATAGATATGGTAGATCATCTACAACTCTATTGTCATCTACAAAATCACAAGGAAGTTCTACTGATGGTGATGATATTACTACTACTTTTCAAGGAGGAACTATATATCATCCATATGCTAAAAACCCAGGAGTAACTACACCTAGTTTAAATAAAGTACATGAATGGCCAGGTGATTCTATAAAAATATTATTTAATCAAGCTATAGGTTTTAATGGTCCTGTAGCCGGATCATCTCCTAATTTAGAAAATTTTTGGCCTGGTTTATATAACGGAAATGCCACTAGTGAAGATTATAATCCTTTAGGATGGTATTCTTATAAAGTTGTAGTTAAACAAAACGAACAAGAATATTATAATGTTTATTTACCGGGTATATTAAATGGTTATCCAGGAGCACCTGCATCCCCTCCAGATCCTTTAAACACTATAAATTTTATAACTTTATTTGGAGACAATATAGATAAAGTTCCGGCTGACGTAACTGGAGTAGGTCCAGATCAAAAACAATATAGAAGTGGAGAACAATTATATGGTAGAGTAACGCCTAAATCATCTGCTGGAACTCCTTCTCCAGCTTTTAATACTCAATTTTATCCTGAAACATTATCAGATACGTCTATAGCTATAGCTAACCAAGATGCTATGTTTAATACAGTTGTTGATTATAAAGATATATATCAAACAGCAACAAATCCTCCTGTTTCTAGAGTTAATCAATCACTTGTGTCAAACCCAATAGGTAGTAATCCTCAGCCTATAGCTACAACCACAGCTTATAATTTTTTATTAGGAGTTTATGAAACAGCACCGGTTGAATCTGTTATAGATATATACTGGGAAACATCAACGTCTGGTCTTATATCAGAATTAAATAATGCTATAAATGAAGAAACAGGTGGTATTGTAGGTTTTACAACAAATCAAGGTGGTACAAAATGGATTTATAATCAATATGAAGATATAACTACTGGAAATTTTGACGCTGTTTCTGGATGGACATTACCATCTATAAATTCAACATATACTCCTGGTGCTGCTCAGCCTTATGCTATCGTACCATTTTTTCCTTATTATGGAGGTGGCGGTAGCCCTGAAACAAATGGAGTTGTTAATACTACTATGACTTTAAATTCTGTAATAGATGGTATTGGAAGAGATAGAACAAGTGAATTTCAGCTGAATAGATTAGCCGGATCCGTTAGTGGACAACCGCAAGATGAATATGCTATAAGTGTAAATTCAAATTTTTATTATGGTGCTAATGCTGACGTTGATGAAACGTACACATTTACTTTTACTGTAACTGATATAATAAATGAAAATTTACAAACTACTTTAACTGCTTTTGGAAGTTTAAGTAATGTTGCTCCATCTTTTACTACATGCCCTGTTTCTCTTAATAATACCCCAGGTGTAGAATTAGTGTATACATATCTTGGCTTTAATGGATCAGCAGATTCATCAAGAAACAAAGAAGATCTTACCTATGAAGTAGTTTCACAAACTCCAGAATCACCAGCATTAACAATAGAAAATGATGCTAACGGTAATGGCGCTCTTAAAGATGCCACTAAATTATTGAATGGATCTATGACTGTAACTGTTTCTATTACTGACGCAGCTGGAGCTACTGCAAGCTGTACTACTTCTCTTAATGGTAGCGTTGGTTATAGAACTCTTCCACTTAATGATGATTTTTACACATCTGGTAGTAAAAGCATAAACGGTTCGCCTTTAATAATAAATAAAGCTTCGGAATCATCAGGATTTTATTGGACTAGTAGTTTAAGTACAAATATAAATGGTGATTCTGTACCTGGTGCAAATGCTTCACCTACTCCTTATCCAGTTAATAGAACACCTGTTGGAGGATTAACACTTCCAGCAACTTTATCAGCAACTGGCGAAGATACAGCAGTTGTTGCTTCTGCCTGTGCCGGTAGATCTTGGGTTAATACAAATAGAACAGCAGCATCAAGCGTATTGAATGATTTTTTAGCTACTAATAACAGAATAGCTGTTTTAGGTGATAAAGCTTATGAAGGATCGTTAACTTTTGGTCAACCAGTAGGTATAACAACTGGTACAGCTTATCTTATTGTAGATTTTGAAGTTTCATTGCTTTCAGGTGTAAGTGTTCAAGATGCTCCCGGTATGATTTGGCCATCTTATTTACAATATAGAGCTGCAGGCACATCTACATGGGAAGATGTTACTGATATAGAAGGTGCACCTGTTGTGTTTGGTCAAACTCAAGTAAATGATTGGGTTGTTTCAAGTGATGCAAGTGGTCCTTTTAATGATACAGGCGTTATTGATGATAGAGGAAAGTCTATATCTACTGTTGTAAATGGAGATTATGATATATTTAATTCTGCAGAAGCATACGTTAAAAATGTTCCGGCTGGATTTGTTAATTCAGTACAACCAATAAAAGCAGTATGTAGACAATTAGTAGTTGTTGGTATGTGTCAAGCATACAGAGATCAAACTACTTTTAATCCTGTTAGTGATGCTCCTGATAAAATAGGTGATTATAGATTAACTATTAGATATCCGGGCGGAAGAAATAAAATAGCAGATATACCATTTTATACTGATGGTGGGGTTAATCCAGCTATGTCTGTTGGTTATTGCCCAATAGCTCCATACGATAATTATGTAAATGCTCAAGCTACTCAACAAGTTAAATTACAGTTTGGTGACTTTTATAATCCATTTCAATTAGGATTTAGACAAAATGAAATATCTTATGCATATAGAGTAGCTCAACAAGGTTTTGTTGATTTATCAGATGCTGAAGTTACAAATCCTGTTAATGTAGTATACGCTAGAGAATGGTCATTTAAATACGTATCACGATTTTATTTAGACTCAAGACTTACTCAAGCATGGGAACCTGGCACGGTTGGTAATAGAGATTATAACGGTCAAAATCAAGATTTTTATTATTCTTTTATGTCTAACGAAAATAATCTTGCAAACGCAATAGATGGTAATGATTATTCTAATGTTGCAAGAGAAAGCTTTTTATCTTATGATGCCGGTGCTAATTGGAATGAGCAAGATAGAAAATGGGTTGGAAAATTTACTCAATTAGGTATAAAAATAAAAGGAACTTGTGTTCCATTACAATACTTAAATGATCAAACCGGTACAGCTCAAGGCTTACCTAATGGCGCTACATTTGGAGGAGGAGAACCTTTTGCTATAATGCCTAATTTTAATGATGGAAATCAAAGAATGTGGATACAGTCAGGTAATGCGCCTACAACAGTTATCGGCATTCAAACTTTAAATTTTATATTTGAAGGAACAACTAGTAGCGCTAGGAATAGAGCTGTAACAGATTCTCAATCATTCGCAAGCCAATTATTAGATAATTTTGATCCTAATGGATCTAATCCTATAAATTCAGGGACTGTAAATTGGTGGAGGCAATTAACTGGTGGAGAAAATCCAGAATATCACTATATGACTGGTATTAGTTTTAATGGTGGGGGTAATCAAAGTTTTTTAACCTGGAATCAAGTTGGTGATTTATGTACAATAGTAATAACTAACTGTACATTGAATACACCTATAGCTAGAAGACCAGCTAATTACTATATAGATAATCCAAATGCGTAGTAATTAAGTCAATAAATAAGTAATAATAAATTATGGCAGCAATAGTAGAAGTTAAATACTTTAACAGCTTTGTTCTTCGCAAAACTTTAGATGGTTCTAATGATGCTTGCTGGAACGGATCTAGAGGAAATAATACTTATCCAGGTAGAGCTGGAGCTGTACCTATAACTCCTGTTGCTGTAGCTAATGATAATGCTTGGTTTGTAGAAGAAGCAAGAATACGAGGTGGTTTTAATAATACAGATGTTGGTTATGGAGCTAAAGCTTATTTAGTAGAAGATGAACCTAATGGATCCCGCAGAAATAATGCTATGATTTATTCAGGTATATTTAATTCTAGAACAGGTATTAATAATACTAACGTATTTTCTGTAGCAACTGATATAACAAGAGCTATTGATCCGGCTAATGGTAGTATTCAAAAATTGTATGCTGAAGATACTAAACTTATAATTCTTCAAGAAAAAAAATCAAGTTTTTGTCCTATAGATAAAGACGTAATATATACAGCAGAAGGTAATACTGCTCTTACCGCTAGTAATCTTGTTATAGGAACTAATGTTTCTTATGCAGGTAATTTTGGTATAAGTAAAAATCCAGAAAGCTTTGCGGTATATGGTTATAGAAAATATTATACTGATAAAGATAGAAATGCAGTACTTAGATTATCACAAGATGGATTAACAGAAATATCTAATTATGGTATGATTGATTTCTTTAGAGATCAGTTTAGTGTTTTAAATGGTGGTAAGCTAACAGGTATTTGGGATATATACAATAAACAATATGTATTATCTATACAACCTAAAAACGTTAATTCTTTTAAAACACTTTCTTTTGATGAACAAGTTCAGGGATGGACTAGTTTGTACAGCTACAAGCCACAACACGGGTTAAGTTTAAAAAGTAATTATTACACACTAGGACCTAGCTCTATAGCTAATACGGACACCGCTGGCCTTTATCAACAATACATATCTACAGTTCCAAGAGCTCAATTCTATAAAACACAAGGAAAATCAAGTATAGAGTTTATATTTAATCCTAAAGCAAGCATGTCAAAAGTATTTAAAACTATTAACTATGAAGGTAGTAATGGTTGGCAGGTGGATAGTTTTATATCTGATCTTACAGGTGTAGGTTCTGTTGATACTGATTTTTTAGATTTTGCTACAACAAACACACAAGATACAACAGCTTTAATATATAGTTACAATCAAGGTGCTTATGATAATTATGGCAATGTTGCTCCTGCTGTATTAATACCACCGGTTAATAGAGCTGGTTTTGCTAGAAAAGAAAACAAATACATGTCTAATCTTGTTAATTCGAGCATTGCAACTCCTGGAGAAGTTGTTTTTGGAAACGCTATGACAGGTATAAAAGGATATTTTGCAACAGTTAAAATATCAAACGATACAGTTACAGATCCAGGTGGTACAAAAGAATTATATGCAGCTTCATCTGATTATGTAGAGTCTGCCTATTAAATTATATTGAATGAAATTAAACTTTAGAAGATTAACCCATGAAGATTATGATATATTAATTGATTGGTGGAAATCCTGGCCAGACTGGGTTCCTTTAGCTAGAAATTTATTACCAGAAAACGGAACAGGTGGTATAATGATAGAAAGAAATGGAATTCCAATCGTTGCTGGGTTTTTATACAGTACAAATTCAAAAATAGCTTGGATGGAGTGGATAGTTTCTAATCCAAAAGAAAAAAATAAATCAGAAGCTATAACACTTTTAATATCTTCACTAGAAAAATGGGCTAAAGATGGTAAATTTGAAATAATACTAAGTATAGGTAGAAGTAAAAGCCTTATAGATAAACATAAAAAATTAGGATACACAGTGGATAAAGACCCATCTTACGAAATAACAAAAAATATACAATAATATGGCAGCAATAACAACAGCAGTAGCCGCGGGAATTGGAGCCGCAGCGCAAGTAGCAGGCGGAATAGCAGGTGCCAACGCAGCTGGTAAAGCAGCCAGAAGAGCCGGTTCAGAAAAAGATAGATTAGGTAGACAATTAGAAGAATTGGAGAAAAGTAGACAAGATGTAATAAATCCTTATGAAAACGTTTCTAGTTTAGACGGTATGATTAGCGACACTAGTGGAAACTTAAACAATCCAATGGCTAATTTAGGTGTAGCTACTCAAGCCGCTGAATTTCAAGCTGAGCAAGCTGATATTTCTTTAGCTAATACTTTAGACACTTTACAAGCTAGTGGTGCTTCTGCTGGTGGTGCAACAGCTTTAGCTCAAGCAGCAATAGCAAGTAAAAAAGGTATATCAGCAAGTATAGAACAACAAGAAAAATCAAATGCAGACAAAGCTGCTCAAGGAGAACAAAATTTGCAAGCTATGAAACAGCAAGAGGCTGTTAGAGTACAAGGCGCTAGAATGGGTGAAGCACAGCGTATGCAAAACGTTGATGTTGCAGGTAAAGAATTTATGTATCAAGAAACAGAAGCAAGAGAAACTGCAAAAATGAATAGAGTAGCTGGTCAACAGGCTGGCGCTAAACAAGCAGAGATTCAAGCAAGACAAGATAAATCAGCTGCTATTGGAGGTGCTATTTCTGGTATTGGAAATATAGCTACTAGTCTTATTCCAAGTGTGCCGGGAAAGACGTAAGCGTAGCGGCAAACGATGGAGGACGAGCAGCTGCGCGATCATATTTTGGATAAATAAAAATTAATTATGGCTA
>Ga0308012_10000534_pt1 | contig 22815 bp, 19 predicted proteins | sample Neamet179_FD_203133 | JGI IMG/M metagenome (GOLD analysis project Ga0308012, IMG submission 203133) | Marine microbial communities from water near the shore, Antarctic Ocean - #179 | ecosystem: Environmental > Aquatic > Marine > Unclassified | place: Southern Ocean | collected 2014-07-25 | reverse complement strand
TACTAATTGCATCCATCAGTTCATTTTCAGAAAAACTATCGCCCATGAAAGGCTTCATCACTCGAAAGGCGATCTCTTCATAGGGTAATCCTGCCATGGCAGCTATGTCGCTATGACTCATCTGAGGAATAGTTTCAGGCACGTAAAGACCACCATCACGAGCTAACCCAGTCAGCATTGCATCTTCAAAAGACAAAATAGGAGCATTTCCACGAGTTGAAATATATTTCATTGCCTTGGCCTTACAAATGAGTGTCACGGGATCGGTAAAGGAAATATCCGCTCATTCCAAGCCAGATAAGTGCCATGGAGAACCAAGTGATTGCATAATTCATATGATCATTGGGAATATTAGCAGTCATTTTAGGCAAAGGCGTGGAAGTCTCAGTCTCAAAGCTGCTCTCGCGCAATACCAGCAACACCGGCTCTGCCTTCAAATGGTCGGCCAAACGGACTACATCGCGCGCAAACCAGATATTAGCAGCAAGATCATTTTGAGGCGTGAAGCTGTCGATCTCTTTTGGCCATTGTAGGTTTCCAATCACTTGGCCAGTGCCCTGAGGCGTACTGGGCTGAGATGAACGTACGGAGGTGAAACCACGATCGACCATAATTGTGCGACCGTCTGAAAGCTCAAATGCAGTGATCAACCTGTATCCTGCACCATAAATTTTTTGTGAGACCAGAACCCGTACCGTATCCCCGATATAGCGTCCATCGGCATGGACTGGCAGTAAGGAATGCGCCTCAGGTATGACAGATTGGGGGATATCAACTGCCGGGGCTAAGATTTTGCGTTCAATGGCCTCGAGCACATCATTTTTCCAAACTAGACGCTGTAATTGCCAAACACCAAGGCTCAGCAAAACCACTACCCCCAAAACTCCAAACACAACCATACCCCAAAACCGCATATCTTCCCCTTTAAACTGCAAAAGGGCAGCTTGCCGCCGCCCTTTGTCAAACTTCATTTGCTAACAGTCAACAAAGCTCTGGTTTATCCAGCCCAAAGATAGACAGCGGCGAACAAGAACAGCCACACCACATCCACAAAGTGCCAGTACCAAGCCGCAGCTTCAAAGCCTACGTGGTTCTTTGGTGTGAAATGACCCTTACCTACTCGGATCAAACAGACCGCAAGAAAGATAGTGCCAATCAGTACATGCGTGCCGTGGAAGCCAGTAGCCATGAAAAAATTAGCGAAGGTTACCGAACCAGAGAATGTCCACCCATCCACCACAACCAATTCACGGTATTCGTAAACTTGGAAAGCCGTAAAAACAGCACCAAAAATGATCGCAAGAATTAAGCCAGTACGCAAGTCTTTGCGGTTGTTGTCATGCACCAAAGCATGGTGGGCCCAAGTGGCCGCACAACCTGATATCAATAACAACAAAGTGTTTATAAGCGGTAATTCAAACGCGTTTATATGGTGATACTCAGGCTTTAAATACTCTGTGCCTGCATACTCATACATGGGGTACAGCTGGTGTTTAAAAAAGCTCCAAAACCATGCTGCAAAAAACATAATCTCTGACATAATAAATAAAATAAAGCCGTAGCGAAGACCTATTTGTACAACAGGTGTATGGTCACCCACATGGCTTTCGGTTACAACTTCGCTCCACCATGCATACATAATGTACAGCACGCCAACAAAGCCTGCCAAAAACAGGTAGGGACCGCTACCGTGCATCCAAAGGATAGCACCCGTCAGCATAAATAAAGCAGCCAATGAGCCTAAGAGCGGATTAAGCGACGGCGGTAGGATGTGATAATCGTGGTTCTTTTCATGTGCCATAGTTGGGCCTCGTCGAACTTAGTTTCGTTGTATGGGTGTGTCGACCTGCAACGCGGCTTGCACTACGGGCAGATCAATTTCGTAGAATGTATACGATAAAGTAATCGTATGGATATATTTACCTTCGCTGTCATCCACAATTTCTGGATCAACGTAGAAAGTAACAGGCATTTGCACCCTTTCACCAGGCATCAAGAGTTGTTCTTCAAAGCAAAAGCAATCAATCTTTGTGAAAAAACCACCAGCTTGATATGGGGTTACGTTATAACTGGCGGATCCAGCAATAGGTCGGTCTGTTGGGTTATAGGCTTCATAGAAAGCCAGGCCAGTTTCACCAATTTTCAGTTTCATCGTACGAGTAACGGGCTCAAAGGCCCATTCCATATCGCGATCCAAAGAAGCATCAAAACGAATATTAATTGTTTCAGCTAGAATCGTATCACTACCCAACTCAGCTGTGTTAGTCTCGCCACCAAAACCTGTCACGCGACAGAACCAATCATAAAAGGGAACACTTGCCCAAGCTAAACCACCCATTACCACCACAACGGCGAGTGTTTGTGATAATGTTTTAGTTTGTGGCGTCACTGAGAGACCTCGTCAGCAAGTGCGGGGCGCGGGGCATGATCATACCCCTCAACTGGCCCCGTGTTAGTAATTTTTACTAGGCTCAGAACCATAACCAATCCAATAAAGGAGACCAAGCAAACTGCTACACCAATATTCTGGCTGCGGCGGCGTCTATGCAAATCACTCTCAACACGAATACTCATGACCAGCCACCTAACCCGTAAGGCGCCAACAAAGCCTCCGCCAAAATTGCAAGAAAATGCACAAAAAGATACAAAAGGGAAAATTTAAAGAAAGCCCGCTCCACCTTGAAATCATCTGCTTCCGCGACAAACTCATCCCTGCGCCAAATACGTAGGGCATCCTTCAAAACGATTACATTGCAAACAAGTGCCACTACCAGATAGATCACACCGCCAACCGACGTGAAGGCAAGCCCAACAGCCAGTGCCGCTTGTAATATAGCATAGACCAAAATATGAAGACGTGTTTTCGGCCTTCCATGGGTAACGGTTAGCATCGGCACTTTAGCATCATCGTAATCAGAGCGCATGAAGAGCGCTAAAGCCCAGAAGTGCGGTGGGGTCCACATGAAGATCAAAGCGAACATTAGTACCGCTTCAATAGAAACTGATCCAGTGGCAGCAACCCATCCGATCAAAGGTGGGAAAGCACCAGCCGCGCCACCAATTACAATATTCTGCGGTGTGGCCCGCTTGAGCCACATGGTGTAAACTACTGCGTAAAAGAAAATGGTAAATGCCAACCAACCGGCAGCATGCCAATTTGCCGCAAGGCCCAACATCAAAACAGACAAACCAGACAGAGCTACCCCTAGACCCAGAGCAGCATCAGGCGTGGTGCGTCCAGACGGAATTGGTCGGGACTTAGTACGCCGCATGACCGCGTCGATGTCCGCATCCCACCACATATTCAGAGATCCGGAAGCTCCAGCACCAATCGCAATGAATAAAATCGCAGAAAATGCTTCAACTGGATGCAGAGCAACAGGAGCCGCCATCAACCCAACAAACGCTGTGAAAACTACCAGTGACATCACACGGGGCTTTAATAGGGCAACGTAGTCGCCAAATACTGGATCATAATCTGAGTTATGATGAGACACTTCAGTCATTTATCTTACTCTCAGCTCACGCTTAATTAGACGCCAGGCGAACAGATTGCGGAATACCCGCATATTCTTCAATCGCGCCATCTAGCCAAGCATCATACTGTGCTTGGCTCACAACTTTAACTGTTATAGGCATGTAGGCATGAGCCAGACCACACAACTCCGAACATTGGCCGAAGTAAATTCCTTCTTTTTCCGCGGCGAACCACAGTTGGGCCAGGCGGCCTGGAACAGCGTCTTGCTTAACGCCGAAAGCTGGAATTGTCCAAGAATGGATCACATCTGCACCAGTCAACTGCATAACGATAGTGGCACCTACAGGTACAACAACTGCGTTATCAGTGGCCAATAAATACTCATCCGGCGCATAGCCAAAATCTGCTAATTCATCTTTTTGCAGTAAAACGCTCTCAAAACCAAAGCCATGGTCTACATACTCATAACCCCAATACCATTGGTTTCCTGTCACTTTAATAGTTATGTCAGCATCTGGTATTTCTTGCTGCTTGAACAAAATAGGCAGCGAAAAAACACCGATTACAACTAATATAAGTACAGGAACGACAGTCCAAAGTACTTCCACAACCGAATTATGTGTAAAAGTTCCCGGTGTTTTGTTGCGGCTAGCATGAAATTTGAAAGCGGCATAGGCTAATAAAAGTGTCACAAAAACCGAAATAGCGGTGATTATGATTAACAAAAAATTATCAAGCCATACAACATCACGCATAAGTTCAGTTGCTGGAAATTGAAAGCCAATGCCCATTGGAGCCGGCTTCCCAATAGTTTCTAAGCCTTGGAAGTTTTCTTGTGCTTGAGCAACTCCAGCCAATGGGATTAGTACTGCACTTAGCAGAGACGTAAGAATTCGCATTTTCTACCCTATGTCTTCAGCGCCTTCGCGCTTTCCGTCGAACTAATTTACGACGCGTGATTGTAATTTAACCAGCATCAATCATATCATGGACCTACAAGCAATTGGTTGATCCGCGTCAAAGGGACGCCAGTGGCGAAATTCACCCGCGAAACGTACTTTTCGCTAAAATAATGCAAGGAATTTCATGCCCGATTCTCAATTTCGTCCGTTTGAGACCCATCTCGACCGGGATGCAGCCCGTGGAATTCTTAGAAATACCCTCATTGGAGCAGATGATGGAGAGTTGTTTTTGGAGCGTTGTCGCTCAGAAGTGCTCTCGTTTGATGATGGCCGCTTACGCACTTCCAGCTTTGACGCTTCGGAAGGCTTTGGGCTAAGGGCTGTTCAGGGCGAAACAGTGGGCTATGCTCATTCCACAGAGGTCTCCGAACAAGCCATGCACCGCGCTACTGGCACAGTTCGTTTGGCCATCGGCGCAGGCAGCGGTACCTTGGCAGCGGCGCCGCAAGCTACCAATCACAAGTTGTACAGCGATCATAATCCACTAACCGATTCTACTTTCCCCGCCAAAATTGATATCCTGCGTGAAATAGATGCCTATGCACGGAACTTGGATCGTCGTGTTGTTCAAGTCTCCGCTACAATCGCAGCATCACATCAAGAAGTGGTCATACTTCGCGTAGATGGGCCGGACGTCTCCGACAGCCGTCCAATGGTGCGTATGAATGTCTCGGTCATAGTTGAGCAAGACGGCCAACGCCAAACAGGTTATGTCGGCGGCGGCGGTCGGTATGGGCTCAACGGCATGCTGGAACCAACCCATTGGCAGCCTCTGGTAAAAGAATCTCTACGCATAGCCGTATTGAACCTTGCGGCCATACCGGCTCCTGCTGGGGTAATGGATGTGGCACTCGGCGCTGGCTGGCCTGGGATTTTATTACATGAAGCCATTGGGCACGGCCTAGAGGGTGATTTTAACCGTAAAGGCACATCAGCTTTTGCAGGGCTAATGGGACAACGCATTGCAGCCTCAGGCGTGACAGTGCTGGATGATGGCACTATTCCCAATCGCCGCGGCTCGATCACAGTAGATGACGAGGGTACTCCAAGCGCTAAAAATATATTGATAGAAGACGGTATTTTAGTCGGTTTCATGCAAGACCGGCAGAATGCACGACTGATGGGCGTAGCCCCCACCGGCAATGGCCGCAGGCAGAGCTTCGCCCATGCACCGATGCCACGGATGACTAACACCTATATGTTAGGCGGCAGTGTCGATCCACAAGACATGGTCGCAGACATCAAAGACGGCATTTATGCGGTAGGGTTTGGCGGCGGCCAGGTTGATATCACTAATGGAAAGTTCGTCTTTTCCTGTACTGAGGCCTATCTAGTTAAAAACGGGAAAGTAGAAGCGCCGGTTAAAGGGGCCACCTTGATCGGTGATGGTGCTACTGCCCTGCGCCAAATTAGAGCTATAGGAAATGATATGCGGCTCGATGACGGTATGGGAAACTGCGGCAAACAGGGACAATGGGTTCCAGTCGGCGTAGGCCAACCCTCTTTACTGATCGGTGGGCTCACTGTGGGCGGATCAGCAACCTAAGGCATATAATTTTTACAAAACTTTAACGAGCGGCACCCAAATCCTGAGAGAGACAAAATCATATGCCAGTATTGGTAGCAAAAGTTTATGGAGCGGTACTTTAGAATTCGGACAAAACCTCTAAGTCGGTCCACATTCATTTACGCGCCCTCAAGAGCTTGCGCAGAGACTAGCAAACGCTGCCACTGACCTGCAGGCCTGAATATTGTCAACCGCCTCAGCGCCGCCAGGCTGGCAGCCAATTGATTGGTCCTTGGCCTCAAAGCTTCCACCCTACGAGGCCAAAATAATCACAAAATTAGGTATTTTGAGCCACCTAAAATATCTCTTAAGAAGGATGCTAACTACATTCTTCATACATTAATTTACCTTTTATTTTCAAACCTCCATTGACAAATTGGCAGCGCACCCCCTTTTTGCCAATAATATATTTCTTAATTTGCAGGATGTCCCCATGGCTGTTGTTGTAGTAGAATCTCCGGCTAAGGCTAAGACAATAAACAAATATCTTGGACCGGGATTTACCGTATTAGCCTCGTACGGCCACGTGCGTGATTTGCCACCAAAAGACGGATCTGTAGATCCAGACAATAATTTTGAGATGCTTTGGGAAGTTGGGGCTGCTAGTAAAAAGCATGTGAAGGCCATTGCCGACGCTTTAAAAGACGATAATGAATTGATCCTCGCTACCGACCCCGACCGGGAAGGCGAAGCGATTAGTTGGCATCTGCAAGAGACCTTGACAAAACGTCGTGCAATCAAAAAAGATACCCCGGTCAGCCGGGTAGTTTTTAATGCGATCACAAAAGCGGCTGTTACTGAGGCGATGAAAAAACCTCGCCAAGTGGATATGGAGTTGGTCGAGGCATATCTGGCCCGCAGGGCTCTGGATTATCTGGTAGGGTTCAAACTGTCACCAGTGCTCTGGAGGCGCCTGCCAGGCGCCAAATCTGCAGGACGTGTTCAGTCCGTCTGTTTACGTATCATCGTCGATCGTGAGATGGAAATTGAGGCGTTTAACGCTCGAGAGTATTGGACAGTTGGTGCCACCCTGAGTACACCACAAGGTCAAGTTTTTGATGCGCGCCTCACCACTTTAGGTGGCAAGCGTATCGATAAGTTTGACATCGCCAATGTAACAGAGGCAGAACTGGCAGTGCAGGCTGTGACCAGTCGCGATTTGACTGCGACCTCAGTTGAGGCTAAACCCGCAAGTCGTAACCCTTCGGCCCCTTTTATGACCTCAACTCTGCAACAAGAAGCTAGTCGCAAGTTTGGCATGGGCGCGCGACAAACCATGTCCACAGCACAGCGATTGTATGAGGCAGGCCTCATTACTTACATGCGAACCGATGGTATCGATATGGCTCCCGAAGCCATACACGCCACCCGAGACGTGATTGAAGCTCGCTACGGCAAGCCATATGTTCCAGCGTCTCCACGTATGTACAAAAATAAGGCAAAGAACGCTCAGGAAGCACATGAATGCATTCGCCCCACAGAGTTGGACCAAGCCCCAGATAAAATCCGTATCACAGATACAGATCAGAAAAAGCTTTACGATCTAATCTGGAAACGAACGATTTCCAGCCAAATGCAAGCCTCCCGCATGGAGCGAACCACAGTTGAAATTAGTAGCTCAGACGGCCAAGTTGGCCTGCGCGCTACAGGGCAAGTGGTCCTTTTTGATGGCTTTATGAGAGTTTATGAAGAGGGCCGCGACGATAGCGTAGTGGACGACGACGATAAGCGTTTACCAAAGATCACAGCGCAAGACCCACTCGTTAAAGGGTCTGTAAATCCAGAGCAGCACCACACCCAACCTCCACCCCGCTATACGGAGGCCAGTCTAGTTAAACGAATGGAAGAGCTTGGCATTGGCCGTCCCTCCACCTATGCCTCGGTGGTGACCACCATACAAGATCGTGATTATGTGCGAAAAGAAAAAAGCCGTCTGATCCCAGAAGATAAGGGTAGGTTGGTCACAGTGTTTTTAAGCAGTTTCTTCCGTCAATATGTGGGATATGAATTTACTGCTGATTTAGAACGCGAACTCGATGATGTCTCGGCTGGTGAGCGACAATATCGTACTGTTTTAACACGGTTTTGGAAGGATTTCAAAGTCGCCATTGACGAGGCCATGGACCAATCTATAACGGCAGTTCTTGAAAAGATTAATGATGTTTTAGAGCCGCATCTCTTCCCAATCGAAGAGCCAGGTGTTGACCCCAGGGTCTGCAAAAACTGTGGTGAAGGTCGCTTATCGATGCGTACGGCCCGTTCAGGCGGCGCATTCATTGGCTGCTCTAATTACCCTGACTGCAAATTTACCCGCCCTTTTGGCCCTCCAGGCACAGAAAGCAGCGCAATTGGACCAGATGGTCAGCTTTTGGGCTATGATGGCGACGATCCAATTAGCCTTCGGGACGGTCGGTATGGTCCCTATGTACAGCGTGGAAACTTGACAGAAGAAAATCCTAAGCCCCAGCGTATGTCGATCCCAAAAACTTGGCCAATTGATGAATTGACCTTTGAAAAAGCGGTTCAGTTGCTATCCCTACCCCGCGAAATTGGAGCCCATCCAGAAGATGGCGTAATGATTGAATCGTCAATTGGACGTTTTGGACCCTATGTAAAGCACGGCACAATGTACGCCAATATCGGCGATATTGACGAGGTTTGGAGCATCGGCATGAACCGCGCAGTGGAGGAACTAGCCAAGAAAGCCGCACGCGGTGGCCGCGGCGCCGCTGCCACGCCATTGCTCGAATTAGGAGAACACCCAAGCGAGGGCGGCCCAGTCAATGTAATGTCCGGAAAATATGGCCCATACGTGAAATGGGGCAAGATAAATGCAACAATCCCAAAAGACATCGCACCTGAAAAGATGACAATGGATTTGGCTGTCGCTTTGATTGTAGAAAAAGCTCCCATTAAGAAAAAGCCGGCTGCAAAGAAGAAACCAGCCACAAAAAAAGTAGTGGCGAAGAAAACGGCGCCTAAGAAAAAAGATAAACCAAAGGCCTAGTTACAGGCCTTTGGTTTAATTTAAAGATAACTATCGCTGAGCTGGAGCGCCAAAGGCACTCAAAACGCGTTGTGCCGCCACTTGGACAGGATTAATAGTATCAACCAAGATTTGCACCCGATCAAAGCGATCAGGATCTGAGGCAACAGCCAAGCGTAGAGCGGCACCAAAAGCTAACCTCAACTCTGTTCCAATGTTAAACTTGCAAATGGATGTCTGTGTAGCCAATAGAGTGCGCTGGGCAACCGGCACGCCAGAACCACCATGAATGACCAATGGTATTGACGTCATTGCTTCAATCTCTGAAATGCGAGCCAAGTCTAGCCCACCCTCTTTGTCCTGTTGCAGGTGCACATTTCCCACGCTAATCGCCATAGCATCAACACCGCTGTCACGAGCAAACTTTGCAGCTTCTGCCGGATCAGTACCATTAGAGTCCTCGCCACCAGAGTACCCAACAAAGCCAATCTCACCCTCACATGAGATACCAGCCGCATGCGCCATTTCCGCTATCGCCGCAGTCTCATCTATATTCTGCTCAAGAGGCTTGCGCGAGCCATCAAACATTAAAGAGGTGAAGCCACTATCAAGCGCAATTTTGCAATCCTCGAAAGTATAACCATGATCAAGATGTGCCACCACCGGCACCGAGGCTTCCTCAGCCAAATACCGGAACATTTTGCCAAGCACTGGCAGTGGCGTGTGGGCGCGACAGGATGGGCCCGCTTGCAAAATCACTGGGCAGTTTTCGACTTCAGCAGCTGCTACGTAGGCACGCATATCTTCCCAACCGAGACAAACCAGCCCTCCAACCGCATAGCCCTGTGCCAAAGCTGGTTGCAAGACCTGAGCCAAATTGACTACGGTCATTTAAATTTCGCAATCATATCTTTGATGCCAGGGATAGTTTCGATTTGATCGGCATGGGTCGGCTGGAAATGCTGCACCAGTGAACGCTGGCTTAGTCCACCAAGGATTGTAAAATAATACATTTCATATCCGGGCAAAACGCAGCAAGGATGATAGCCGCTATCCAAACAAATAGTAGATCCATCCATTATATGATAGGCTTCACCAGGCTTATTATCTTCACGTTGTAGCATCTGCACGCCAGAACCAAAGTTGGGCTTAAAGCGAAAATTATAGGTTTCATCATGACGGGTTTCTGTTGGAAGACGGTCGGTATCGTGCTTGTGGCTGGGGAATCCAGACCAACCACCAGCTCCAACAGTGAACAGCTCACTTACCAGCAAGCGCCCAACTTTTCCATGTTGTTTTTGGCCTAGTATGTGTTTGATCTTACGGTGAGTTTTAGTATCATCTGACCCATATTGGACCAAGTCAATCTCATCAGAACGTACAGCAAAAGGATCTAAAACCTGATCAAATTTAGCACCAGCTACGAACACCTCCGCAGTATCTGACAGACATGTCATGAGGGCTTTGGTACCCGATGGCACATAGACCCCCTCAGGCTCACCACCCCAAACATCTTCGACCCTTCCACCTAAAGCTTCCACTTTAAATCCCTCAACCTCCACATCAAGCGTGCCAGTAGCGGGCGCGATACAAGTCTCATAGCCGGGTACCTGATATTCAAAGGCCTGACCCTTGGTCAGCTTGACGATGTTAAAATAATTCAAAGGTACCGTATCATCTTCAATGTCAACGATGGGGAGATTTTGATTGTCAAATGGGGCAATATGCATAGATTAATCTTTCACAAGAGAGGGGCCCGGGTGCTGAGCTAAAAACGTTTCTAAATCATCTGGGTAGGGCATAGCAGGCGCGCATCCTGGTTTGCCAACCACAATTGCCGCGCAGGCAGACCCCCGCAGCACAGAGTCTTGCAAAGACAGCCCCTGAGCCATACTAGCCAAAAATCCAGCCATGAAACTATCTCCCGCACCCGTGGGTTTTAAGGCTGTAACCGAGTAAATACCCGTGTGCAGCTCTTGACCATCAGCAAAGGTAATGGCGCCTTTTTCACCCATCTTATAGATCACAATCTTAGCTGTACTTTGGGACAAGGCGCGGGCCTTTGACAGGCCCTTATCAATGCCACCAGCCATAAATCCAAACTCTTCATCATTACCAACAATAACATCAGATAAAGCGCCAGCCCGCGACAACACCTCTTCGGCCACCTGTGGCGAAGTCCAGCTATAGGGACGGTAATCAACGTCAAATACGATAGGCAAGCCCGCGGACCGCGCCAGATCAAACGCGTGAAAAGCAGCTGATCTGCTCGGTTCAGCCGCAAAGACCGTTCCTGCAGTGACCAAAGCGCCATAATCAACATAGGCCACGTCTTCGGCATCTTGTTTGGTAAACTGAAAGTCAGCCGCCCCATTACGATAAATCACGCTCTGATGCTCTTCAACCCGGCTTTCATAGACCGCCAATGAATTTCGGAACTCACCACCAACAGAATTCACATATGCACAATCAACACTATAGTTTTGCAGCTGCTTGACGCAGTAGCGCCCCACGCTGTCATCACTGACCGAAGTGACCAAGGCCGCCTGCCCACCCAGCTTGACTATCCCTGCTGCGATATTAGCCGAAGAGCCACCTAACCCTGCTTTGAATGTATCAGCTTCTTCAGTTTTGGTACCTGGGGGATCTGGAAAAAAATCCATCCCCGCACGACCCACTACTACAAAATTATTTTGCGCAATGCCCGCTAAAACTCTTTGCATAGCCTATACTCCTCGCCGCTGTTTGAAGCGGTTGCTTTCCCAATCGGCATGAGCATCCCGCACAGCTGCGTGCTCGCTAACCTGAGGAGTACCCACTTCCCACCAAGTGTGCCCTTCTGTGGTCCAGCCATCATATGGATCAACATCCATCACAATTACTGAGGTTTTGTCAGCGGCTTTGGCACGTTTGAAGGCCTTTACTAGCTCAGCAGGGTTTGAGACCTTCTCAGCATGCGCGCCCATCGCCGCCGCATGGGTCACAAAATCAACTAAGAATGGCTTCGCCACGGTTGGGCAATCTGCTATAAGATTGTTAAAACTTTCATTGCCAGTGTTATTTTGTAATTTATTGATTACAGCAAAGCCACCATTGTCCAAAACTAGCACAATCAATTTCTTGTCCGTAAGGACCGAAGAATAAATGTCGGAGTTCATCAACATATAGCTACCGTCACCAGTAAACACGATAGTATCCTGATCTGGTTCAATTTCACTTTGAGCAATCCGTGCGCCCCAGCCGCCAGCGATCTCATAGCCCATGCAACTGAACCCAAACTCAACATCAACCGTACCTATATCTAAAGTACGCCAATTTGCTGTTACCTCCGCAGGCAGACCGCCTGCTGCTGCGACAACTCGATCACGGGGATGACACAGGGAGTTCACAACACCAATAGCTTGTGCATAGGAATTGGGTCGATTACCCACTTTGACGTTTTCAGCTACGTAAAAGTCCCATTTCTTGCGTTCGTCTTGCGCCTCAGCAGTCCAAGCCGCAGGTGCTTTATAGTCGCCCATCTCAGCCTTTAGAGCCATCAATCCCAGCTTTGCGTCCCCCACCAAAGGCAACGCTCGATGTTTGCTGGCATCATGCCGTGCAGTGTTCAACGAAATGAACTGCGCATCTTGCGCGAATGCAGTCCACGAGCCTGTGGTGAAATCTTGCAATCTGCTACCAACTGTGAGGATCACATCCGCCCGCTCTGCAAGCCAGTTGCCACTATTGGATCCCGTGACACCCACAGGACCGATATTCAAAGCATGATCAGCCAACATATTTGCCCGGCCTGCAATGGTCTCGATTACTGGAATATTTGTAGCTTCAGCAAAGTCAGCCAACTCCTTGACAGCACCCGCATATTGGATGCCACCCCCAGCGATGATAGCAGGCCGCTTTGCAGCTTTTAGTACTACGATGGCGTCTATCAGTTCGCGAGAATCGGGCATTTGTTGGCGAATGCGGTGCAGTTTAGGAGCAAAAAACGACAGAGGGTAATCATAAGTCCAGCCCTGCACATCCTGCGGCAAAGCAATGAATGCTGGACCACAATCAGCGGGATCCAACAAAGTGGCCAAGGCTGCCGGCAAAGACTGTATCACTTGCGCAGGATGGGTGATCCTATCCCAGTATCGGCTTACTGCTTGAAAACCATCGTTTAGTCCTAAAGCGGGATTGCCGAAATGCTCCAACTGCTGCAACACAGGATCAGGGAGGCGAGTCAGAAACGTGTCACCACAAAGCATCAACATGGGCAAACGGTTAGCATGGCACAGGGCCGCTGCCGTAAACAAGTTTGCAGTACCGGGACCCGCAGATGCAGTGCAAAACATAAATTTTCGCCGTAGGTGGTATTTTGCATACGCCGCAGCCGCAAAACCCATTCCCTGCTCATTTTGTCCACGATAGAGCGGCAATACATCCCGGTGGTCATAAAGCGCCTCGCCCAAACAAGGCACATTGCCATGCCCAAAAATACCAAAACCACCACCACAGACGCGGACCTTGCACCCATTAATTTCAATATATTGTGCCGCCAAATAGCGGATGATGGCCTGAGCCGTTGTAAGGCGAATAGTTGTGTCTGCAGTATCCACAGAGAAAACTCCAAATATAAATATCATGAATGCCGCATTTTATGCGGTTAGGATTACCTTAAGATACTATTTTTGCAACCGGTTGCAACAGGCTAAATAAGTGTCTCACAACTTTGCACCTTTTCCCAATTTTAGACGCGATTCAGTTGGCTGCGCGGTACCAAGCCGCCAAAAGAGCGCGATCTTCGGCGGTTATATTTGTGATATTCGCAGGCGGCATAGCGTGACTTACACCAGCATGTAAAAAAATCGCTTTGGCATTCCGTGCTATATCGGCTTGAGTTTCCAGCAGAACACCCTTTGGAGCCCAGCGCACACCCTCCCAGACCGGCTCGCGGGCATGGCACATGGTACAACGCCCATTTACAATGTCATGTGCCTGTTCAAAGCCCTCGGCATCAACATACTTCTGTTCGTAACGGGTCAACGGATCTGAAAAAGCTGTCTCTGGATCTCCATCAAACCCAGGTGCAGAAGACAGCCAGGCAATCAGTATAAACAAAATAACCGTTAGACACCAAGTCCAATTCGGGCGGCCTGCCCGCGCATGCATTGAGTTGAAGTAATGCCGAATTGTCACCCCCATCAGGAACACTAAACAGGCAATAATCCACGCATAGGGCGTACCAAACGACAGCGGGTAGTGGTTTGAAAGCATCAAGAATATAACCGGCAAGGTCAGGTAGTTATTATGGGTAGAACGCAGCTTAGCAATCTTGCCGTATTTGGCATCTGGCACCCGTTCTGCCTTAAGGTCGGCAACAACGATGCGTTGATTAGGCATAATTACCATTGCTACATTGGCCGTCATGATTGTGGCTGTAAAAGCGCCCAGATGCAGCAAAGCCGCCCGCCCAGTAAACACTTGATTATAACCCCAAGACATAACCACCAGAACCACAAATAGCAGCACCATCAGCAAAGTCGGATGCTCACCCAGTTTTGATTTGCACAGACCATCATAGATCAACCACCCCACGGCCAAAGACCCCGCTGAGATTGCGATCGCCTGCCAAGTAGACAAATCCATCTTAGCTGGGTCAATCAGATAGAATTCCGAACCGGCCCAATAGACCACCATCAGCAGCGCAACGCCTGACAACCAGGTCGTGTAACTCTCCCATTTGAACCAGGTTAAATGCTCCGGCATAGCAGCAGGTGCTACAAGGTATTTTTGCACATGGTAAAACCCACCACCATGAACCTGCCATTCCTCACCGTCAGCTGGCCCAGGAATATTGCGGTTTAATCCAAGATCAAGGGCAATAAAATAGAACGATGACCCAATCCAGGCCATGGCAGTAATCACATGCAACCACCGCACGGCAAAGCTGATCCACTCCCAAAAAATTGCTATGTCATACATAATTTATACCCCTAGCTACCACGGTAGGTCGAGTAGCCATATGCTGATAAAAGTAGAGGCACATGATAATGATCATCCTTTGACATACCAAAGCGAATAGGCACCTGATCCAAAAACATTGGCTCAGACGCTGCTTGACCAGTAGCGCGAAGGTATGCGCCCGCATGAAAAACTAGTTCGTAATGTCCAACCTCAAACGCTTCCTGCGGTAAAATCGGATTATCTGTTCGGCCATCAACATTTGTGATCGCCTCACAAACCTTGCTCAGCGCCCCGTCTTTGTGGCAAAATAGCTCAATCTTGATCCCAGGTGCCGGGCAACCCTTAGCTGTATCCAAAACATGAGTCGTCAAAAAGCCATTCATCGCCTATTCCTTTTTTACTTTCTTTATCTCTGCCCAAAAAATAAGCAAAGTAAAAGCCCAAGTTGGAGAAAATTATGAACCGCTACCCTCGTGACATGTCTGGTTATGGCCCCACCCCTCCCGCAGCACTATGGCCCAACGGTGCGCAAATTGCAGTACAATTGGTGCTGAACTACGAAGAAGGTGGTGAAAACAATATTCTACACGGGGATGCCACATCCGAGGCATTTCTGTCCGAGATAATTGGCTCTACCGCTTGGCCCAATCAGCGGCACTGGAATATGGAAAGTATTTATGAGTACGGAGCCCGGGCTGGGTTTTGGCGCCTACATAGGATGATGAAAGATCTGCCAGTCACGGTCTACGGCGTCGCCACGGCTCTGGCGCGCGCGCCAGAGCAAGTTTCAGCCATGAAATCCGCAAACTGGGAAATTGCAAGCCATGGCTTGAAATGGGTTGAGTATAAAGATGCCACGCCCAATGATGAGGCTGCCGATATGGCCGAGGCTATTAGACTGCACACCGAAGTTGTGGGCTACCCACCACGCGGCTGGTACACTGGTCGCTGCTCTGAAAACACTGTGCGTCTGGCTGCCGAGACCGGTCAATTCAAATATGTGGCCGATACATATGCTGATGACCTGCCCTATTGGATGGAGTGCGGTGAAATTGACCAATTGATTGTACCCTACACGCTTGACGCAAATGATATGCGCTTCGCTACTCCACAGGGTTTTAATTCTGGGGATCAATTTTACAGCTATCTTAAAGATAGTTTTGATGTGCTCTATGCCGAGGGTGGACGAATGATGTCGATAGGTCTGCATTGCAGATTAATTGGTCGACCAGGTAGGGCAGCAGCTCTACAACGCTTCATCGACTACGCCAACGGGCATGATGGTGTTTGGTTTGCTACCCGTGAAAACATAGCCGATCACTGGACCAAAAACCATCCAAATATTCGTTTTACTCGTCCTAGCTCTATGGAACGCGATGATTTTGTAACTACCTATGGCGGGGTGTTCGAGCACTCCGCTTGGATAGCGGAGCGAGCGCATCGGTTGGAACTAGGCCCCATGCATGACACCGCTACTGGGTTGCACAATGCCCTCTGTAGGGTGTTTAGGTCTGCGGATGTGGATAAGCGTTTGCAGGTCCTAACAGCCCACCCCGATCTTGCAGGCAAACTCGCGACAGCCAAACGCCTAACCGCCTCAAGCACCTCTGAACAGGCCAGCGCAGGACTAGACGCTCTAACCGATACACAGCGCGAACAGTTTACAAAACTTAATACTAGCTATGTCGCAAAACACGGATTTCCTTTTATTATCGCCGTACGTGATCACTCGAAAGATAGCATACTTGCTGCCTTTGAGGCCCGCATTAACAATGATAAAGCAACCGAAATAGAACAGGCCTGTCTTCAGGTGGAACGCATCGCAGAGTTTCGCCTACGTGATCTCCTCCCACGCTAATACAGCACTTCTTTTAGTGGGAAATATCCAGCGCAGAAACCTACAAGCTTAGCGGCATGTGCCGATTAACGTCTTTGTAAAGCAAATAGCGAAATGGGCCCGGCCCACCGGCATAGCAGGCCTGAGGGCAAAAGGCGCGCAACCATATGAAATCGCCAGCCTCAACCTCAACCCAGTCTTGGTTGAGCTTATACACGGCCTTACCTTCCAAAACATAAAGTCCATGCTCCATCACATGGGTCTCTTCAAAGGGGATCACGCCACCAGGTTGAAAAGTAACGATGTTCACATGCATGTCATGCCGGAGATCATCAGGCTCCACAAAGCGAGTAGTGCCCCAGGCGCCATTAGTCTCAGGCATGAGATTGATATCATGATCATCTTCATGCGTAACAAATGCCTCCGGGGCATCAATTCCTAAAACAGAAACATAAAGTTTGCGTAACCAATGAAACCGCAATGTGTCTACGCCAGCCTCCAGTGCCCAGTCAGACCCACTGGGAATATAGGCGTAGCTGCCAGCCTTTAGTGCATGCTCTTGGCCATTCAGTCGTAAAAGCCCTTGCCCGTCAGTCACAAACAAAACCGATTGGGCACGCGTATCTGCATCCGGCTGATTACTGCCACCACCAGGCGAGACTTCCATTATATATTGAGAAAAAGTCTCCGCGAAACCACTCAAAGGTCGGGCCAAAACCCAAGCTCGGGTCTTATGCCAATGCGGTAAAAAGCTAGTCACAATATCACACATCGTTCCCTTAGGGATTACGGCATAGGCCTCAGTAAACACTGCCCTTTGGGTCATCGTCTCTTTTTGACTGGGCAATCCACCTGTTGGGAAATAATATTTTTGATCCACGGTCATCATGATATCCTCTCAAAACGTCTGTAAAACTAGCGTAGAAATCTAAAAAAAGGCCAGTGTTTGAGGTACTAGGCGTTTTTCAACTTAAAGCTCCGGTCAGCATTCAATTTTACCAGTATTTGCAAAATTATCCACCTCAGTTAAGCAATATTAAAACTTTTAAGCCTGCACTAACAAAATCACGTCATACCAAGTGCTATTTTTTTCTGATCGGCCCAAGTGCGTATCAAGTGATCTACTGCAAGACCTATAAATGCCACACACAATCCCAGCATAAGACCATTTCCAATACCGTTTTTATCCGACAAAGCCTTTAATATGTATTGGCCCAAATCATCGGTACCAATCATGGCACCAATAATCACCATGAATAGTGCAAAAACCACCGTTTGGTTAATGCCTAACATAATATGCGGAAATGCCAGTGGCATCTCTATATTAACCCACCTCTGAAGCTTATTCACACCGGACATAGATCCCGCATCTTGTAGGGTCGCAGGCACACTGCGCAGACCTTCCACCGTATAGCGGGTGGCCGGAATCGTCGCATAGACAACAACTGCTATTAAAACTGAAGTATCAGTGACACCAAATAGCATAATGACTGGGATCAAATAAATAAAGGAAGGGAAGGTCTGCAGCGTGTCACAGACAATCAAAATCACCTTACTCGCAAAACTGTTTTGAGCACAAAGAGACCCAACTATAACACCAATAACCGCAGAGACTATGACAGCAAAAGAAGTCATATATGCTGTAATCAAGGCCCTGTCCCACCATTCTGTGAAGGCGATAAACAATAGGAAGCCACCGACTATAAGAGCGGAGCGCCAGCCCCCAATCATATATCCAATACCCATTACCAAGACAAAAGTAGCGCTGACTGGCATGCCCAAATAGGCTGCTTTCATCGGCATCAACACATCGATGATCAACCAATTATTAAAAGTCTGAAGCCCATGATACCAGTTCTCTACCATCCAATCGACTCCTGCCTGCCAGAACGGCTCGGTGGTTATGCCCTGATTATGTGGAATTAAATAAAAATAATTAATACCACCACCAAAAATAATTTTTCCCACAAAGGTTAGGATTACGCAGGTTACCATAAAAATTAGAAATATAATCCCATATTTATGCCGTTGGAAATAGCTACTATCCGCAAAGTAATCTGTTTGTTTATTGGCCCATGCCAAAGATAATTTATCCAACACAACCGCAATAAGGACGATACAAATACCCAACTCGAGCGCTTGACCAATCCGCAATTGGTTCAAAGCAAGTAAGAGGTTAAACCCCAATCCCTTGGCACCAATGAAAGATGCAATGACAGCCATAGCCAGACACTGCATGATAACTTGGTTTGTGCCGATTAGAATATCACGCCTAGCTGTGGGGATTAAAACTTTCAACATCATTTGACTATTGCTACAGCCACTCATAGCACCGGCTTCGACCACTTCTGGCGAAACACGTTTCAATCCCAAAAGGGTCAATCTGATCATTGGAGGTGTTGCAAAAATGATTGTCGCAATCGCACCCGCATGATCTCCAACACCGAAGAACACCATCACAGGAATAAGATAGGAAAAATGTGGCATGGTTTGCGCCACATTTAATAAGGGCATAATAATTGTCTCAGCAGTTTTGCTTTTATAAGCAACCGCCCCAAAAAATAGGCCAAGTAAGCAAGATACGGGTGCCGCAATCAAAACAAAAGATAATGTCTCCATTGCCGGCTCCCATTGACCGAATATGGCAATATAGGACGTCGCAATTCCAGCTAGAAGGGCTAGCATCTTTCCACTAAGCGCATAGCCCAGCAAGATTGCACCGCCCAATACAACTGTCCAAGGAAGAGCGGGCCAAACTGCCCACTTGTTATCACCTACAAAATCCCAGCTCGTGAAAGCTACAATGGTTTTGACACCTCCTAGGAGAATTTCACGAACAAATTGAATACAAAATAGAACACCACCCGAAAAGCCTCGTGTTAGTTCTCGTATAAGTGCAGACGTTTCATATTCTTCAAGATCTGAATCATAAACTTCGACTGGAAACCAATCATACATGAGATGCTCGGCAAAACCATTAATTGCCCCGGGAAAGCCGGCGAATAATGCCGGAAACCGCCAAAGAACATTAGTTTCATCCGGAGTAACCAGCAGATACAGCGTGAAAAAAAACACTAGCAAAACTAGGATTTGTAAAGTTTTAAAGTGCTTATTTACGAATGCCATAGAGCCACCCTACAGTTTATCATCAGTTGTATTGGCATTGCCAAATAACATGTGGATGATCTTCGATGCATGGACTGAACCAACAATATGACCAAGCCCGTCCACAACTGCCACATGTTTGGGCTCAGTCAACACGGCCTCCGCCACTGTGAAAATAATGGCATCCTTAGATACCTGCAACGGCCCAAGCAGGGAGGCATCCACAGCAGGCTCCATGACAGATTCAATTTTTAAAACTTTTTCGCGTGGTACTTCTTCAGTGAATTTTCTTACATACTCTGTAGCTGGGCATAGAACGATGTTGGCAGGCGTATCTAACTGCTCGATCACGCCGTCCTTCATAATTGCAATCCTATCTGCAAGCCGCAAAGCCTCATTGAAATCATGAGTTACGAATAGAATAGTCTTGTTCAAAACGCCCTGTAGGCGTAGAAATTCATCCTGCATTTCTTTTCGAATTAGAGGATCAAGTGCGGAAAATGGTTCATCAAGAAACCAAATATCTGGCTCAACAGCGAGAGATCGTGCTATCCCCACCCGTTGTTGTTGGCCACCAGACAATTGCCTAGGGAAGTAATTTTCCCGTCCATCCAGCCCTACCAGTTCAACCATTTCAAGAGCTCGCGTCATACTCTCATCAGTACTCTTGCCTTTCACTTGCAGCGGAAAGGCTATATTTTCCAAGACAGTTTTATGCGGTAACAAGCCAAAACTTTGAAATACCATCCCCATTTTATTGCGGCGAAGCTCTATGAGTTGTTTGGGAGTCATTGCAAGCAAGTCTTGCCCATCAATAAATATGTCCCCCGCAGTGGTATCGGTCAGACGCGAGATACACCGCAAAAGGGTTGATTTTCCAGATCCTGACAAGCCCATAACTACTAAAATTTCGCCCTCAAATACTTCAAAGGAGGCGTTATTTACACCAACAACACAGCCAGCATCTTTGAATGTTTTAGCGTCAACATATCCATTTGACTGGGAGAGTAACTTCTTAGCATTTTCGCCAAAAACTTTATAAACTGAGGCACACTTAATTACGGGTTTTGCGGCTGATATTTGCGAAGGCATATTTAGTTCCTATTAGGCGTTGGGGACTGTCGACTGCGCGTTTTTTGTTTAACTTTATTTAAACGAATTTTGATTACTGATAGAGTGACCCATTTATTTAGTAACCAAACCTGAAAATAAGGTACCTGCAACGCCTCACAGCGTTGCAGGAATATTTAAAACCTTATTTAGTAAAAGGCTCCCAAACGTCAGCATGGGCAGCCAACCAAGATTTAGCAGCATCCTGATGGCTCATTTTGTCGACGTCGACTAAGGCCGCCATTTGGCCAATGTCTGTTGAGGTGAACGAAATCTTGCTAAATGCAGTATATGCAGCAGGATGCGTTTTTGGGAACTTGTAGTTAGCAGCTTTTTTCAGCCAACCTTTTGGTGAACCACATGCACCGTCACCGCCATCACCAACGCGACAGCCTTGAAAGAATTCTGGAAACTCAATGAAAACAAAACCCTCAGCATCCGTAAAGTTTGGTGTCCAATTAAATGTAATCACACCGCGACGGTCTTTTTTAGCAGATTCGAGTTCTGCCCACAGCGCATCTGCTGAACCAGCGAATTTAACCATATATTTGTCATCAAGACCTAGACCTGCCAACCGTTCTGGCATTTGAGTGCCGTGCCAGCTTTGTGGGCCTTCCAACCAACGGCCTTTACCACCAGAATCTGCAGTTGCAAAAACTTCAGGACAGTTTGCCAAAGCTTCCCAGTTTGGGAGGCCGGGGCAAAGATTGTCGTCGATTACGTACTGTGGAACACCCATTTCCTCCAGTGTCATAGCAGCATGTGTACCCGCATCGATGATACCACCTTTTGCCATTGCGTTGTAAAAAGATGCGCCAAAAGTAGACTGCCAAACTTCATGAGAAATGGTCACATCGCCGTTACGGATGGCCTCATAAACAGCTTGGGTGTCAGCAGGAACATATTCGACATTATTTCCCATACTTTCAAAAATACCGCCAATTACATATGCCATCACAACTTGGCTGGACCAGTTATGGGTTGGAATCACAATCGGTTTACTAGAGTCTTCAGCAAGAGCCTGGCCCGATACGGACGCAAGTGTCACTGACAACGCGACTGCAAAATTACGTGTAAGATTTTTCATTTTTTTCTCCCTGTTGAAGCGACAACATAGCCGCTGTGATCTGCAAATATTTTTACAACACATTAAACCATTCCCGCTCCATATCGTGGAAACATGTCCAATGTATTTAAAAACATCTGCGCCTGCGACTCGTTGAGGTCACAGGAATACCGTGGTGTACATTCTGAGCAAATTTTCCTACGGGTCAAGTTTTTTTCTTCTTAATATACCTAGGATACGGCTGATCTATTATTACGTGAGAAAGCTGTGATCACTTGCTTACCATAAAATGAATTCGGATTCCTATATTAAGTCGGAAACCACTTTAACTTTGTCCGATTTCAAGCTGTAAAACGAGGCCAGACGGGAGACTTTACTCACAAGGAGTTTTACGCATGCGATACTCAGGTCTGCGGGTTATTAAAGAAGCCCTCACTGGTCACAAAGGCTGGAAGCACGCTTGGCGTGATGTCGAGCCTCAAGTGCAGTACGATTATATTGTAATCGGCGGCGGCGGACACGGACTGGCCACGGCTTACTATTTAGCACGGAATCATGGTGCCAAAAAAATAGCTGTTTTAGAAAAAGGCTGGGTTGGGGGCGGCAATATTGGTCGCAACACAACAATTGTGCGCTCAAATTATCTGCTCGACGGTAATGAGCCATTTTATGAGCATTCGTTGAAGTTATGGGAAGGTTTAGAGCAAGATATTAATTATAATGCGATGATTAGCCAGCGTGGTATTCTAAATTTGGTG
>Ga0308012_10000527_pt1 | contig 22894 bp, 21 predicted proteins | sample Neamet179_FD_203133 | JGI IMG/M metagenome (GOLD analysis project Ga0308012, IMG submission 203133) | Marine microbial communities from water near the shore, Antarctic Ocean - #179 | ecosystem: Environmental > Aquatic > Marine > Unclassified | place: Southern Ocean | collected 2014-07-25 | reverse complement strand
ATGTCTCAATCAATTCTGATTGACCCAGCAGTCGCAGCTGGAACAAATACTTACAACGTAGCTGTAATACCTAAGAATTCACAGATAGTACAAGTACTAATGCGTTTTGCAATAGGTAGTAACGCAGGAACTAGTGCGACTATGTCGGTTGGTAAAACTGATTCAGGTGGAGCAACAGCAGCTTTTTATACTGCGGCTCAAAACGCTAAAGTTGCAGCAGAACACACACAACAAGTTTCTGCTCTTGATAATATGGATCGTGTTAACGAAGATACGCAAGTGACTGCTACTCTTATAACAGTAGGAACAACATCAACTGCAGGTCAAGCTAGTGTAACAATTACGTATGTCCAAGCAAATAATTTGCAAGACTCAGCAACAGCGTAAATAATTAATTAATGTGGGGCTTCGGCCCCACATATTTTAAGGAGAAAATATTATGAGTAATGGTTATTTATCAGATCAAAGAACCTCTCAGAGAGCTAGTACAGGAAACTTAGTAGAGGGTCCATGTAGAGTTACTTCTATACAAGCAGAAGGAATTGCTAACGCGGTTATTGTTTTATATGACAATGCAACTGCTGCAGCCGGAACTGCTCACAAATTTGAATTTGGCACAGAAGGACTAAGTGTTTTTATTCCTGGAAGTGGTGTTAGATTTAAAAATGGTGTTTGGGCGGTCATAACTAATGCACCTAGCGTTACAATAACGTTTAACTAGGAGGATCGATGGCATCATCTGGAACATCTACTTTTGAAAGTGGGTTTTTAATCGATGATATTATTGAGGAAGCCTATAATAGAATAGGTCTTAATAGCGTTAGTGGTTATCAATTAAAATCAGCACGACGTTCTTTAAACATAATGTTTCAAGAATGGGCTAATAGAGGTTTGCACTATTGGGAAGTAGGGCAAGTTAATATTGACTTAATTGAAGGACAATCTGAGTATAAATTTTTTAGATCAACGGATGACGGAACCAGTGCTGTTACTGATCCAGTAAATCTTTATGGTTTAGATGACATATTAGAAGCAGCTTACAGAACCAATAAAGGAGCTACTAATCAATCTGACAACAGTTTAACTAAAGTTGACAGAAGTACCTATCAATCTTACTCTAATAAATTAACAAAAAGTCAGCCTTCTCAATATTATGTACAGAGATTTATTAACAATATAACGCTTACAGTCTATCCGGTACCGGATTCAACTGCAGCTGCTAATTTTATAACTATGTTTTATACGAAGAGAATTGATGATGTTGGTGGATATAGTAATACCGCTGACGTCCCATATCGTTTTGTTCCTTGTATGTCTGCAGGTTTAGCTTTTTATCTGGCACAGAAAAACAGACCCGACTTAGTTCAGAATTTAAAAATGTTTTATGAGGATGAATTAAATAGAGCTTTAACTGAGGATGGCTCTGCAACAAGTACTCACATAACTCCACAGAATTATTATCCAAATGTCTAGTTATTCAACAGGTAGAAATGCATTAGCTATTTCAGATAGAAGTGGAATGGCTTTTCCTTATAGAGAAATGGTAACAGAATGGAATGGTGCAAGAGTTCATTTTACTGAATTTGAACCTAAACATCCACAGTTAATTAGTCGTGTTCATAGTGGTGATAGAGTTTCTTTACGACACGCAAGACCCGATCGTGTTGAACCTCCAGTACCAATATTATTAACTGATAACGCTTTACAAGCAGGTCCAACTGATAGTGAAATAGTTACAGTTACTTTACCAGGACACGGTTTTAAAGTAAGTAGTGTTGTTAGAATAGCGGGGGCTGTTTCTTTCTTTCCTACCTATCCACAAGTTTCTCACTTAGAAGACGATGACATTAATATTGCAGCTGGACACACTGTCACTGCAGTAACATCAAATACTTTTGATTTTAATCCCAATGATCAAATCACTGCTTTCTTAACAACAAACTGTATACCAGGAACTACAACTGTTTATGTAGATATGGATGGAGTCTTAACAGAATATTATCAAGCTATAGCTACTTTTGCTACCAACATTGGTTTATTACCTGCTGGTCCTGATTGGTATGACTTGACACCTGCAATTGAATTTCAAGCAATCGCCGCTGCCGGCGGTGGTGCTTATTTTGCTAATCTTGATAAACGAGCAGAAGCAGACGCGTTAGTTGATTTAGTAATTTCTAAAAATGGTAGTTGGGCAGTTTTATCTACCGGACCTACTTATAACACTGAAAAAATAGCTTGGATTAATGCAAGATATACTGGAGCTCGAGCTCCAGTAAGTATGGATTTTGCGACTAACTTTGATAAAGGCCCTTTTGGTGGTGCCAACAAAATACTAATTGATGATAGAACTACTTATATAAATCAATTTGAAGCTGCTGGTGGTAAAGGCTTTAAATATTGGGAGAGTGGTGGTATACTTAATTTTGGAGGGCGTAATATGTCTATTACTAAAGTATCAACATGACCACATATGTAGAATTAAAACAACAAATACTTGACTATGCTGAGACGGATTCAGCTGTTCTTACTACTACTATTATAGATGATATAATTCAACATGCTGAGGATAGAATTTTTAGGACACTAGAATTAGACAATCAAAAAGAATATCTTAATGGTAATACAGCCGCCAATAACAGATTTGTATTGTTACCAGGTTATAGTACTACTGACGTTACTAAACCAACTATTAGTGATATAGCTAGTATTAGATACGTGACTTTATACACCGATTCGGGGACCAGGGAACGTCACGAATTAGTCCGTGTTGACGTGGACTTTTTAAACGAATACTACCCGACTCCAGAAACGGGGTCCGCGGCTAAACCAAGATATTACTCTACTTGGGATATGGGGCAAATAGCTATTGCGCCAACTCCAAATGCAGTGTATAAATTTGAGATAGGAATTATTAAAAAACCAACAGGCTTAAGTTCCAGTAATACCTCTACGTGGTTAAGCGTAAATGCTCCACGGGTTATATTATATGCCTGCTTATGTGAAGCATTTAAGTTTTTGAAAGCTCCACAAGATTTACAAGTTTATGAGCAATCTTTTTCACAAGCGCTCACAGAACTTGCTCAAGAACAATTAGGTAAAAAACGAAGAGACGAGTATAGGGACGGTAGTTTAAGAATACCAATACCTTCTCAAAACCCTTAATAGGAGAAAAAATTATGGCAATAGTACAGGCAGTAGCCAATGTCTTTAAACAAGAATTACTTAAAGGTAATCACAATTTTATTAGCGCAGCACAAGGCGGCGGTACAGCGGCATATTACTTAGCGTTATATACTTCTTCTGCAAGTCTAGGTGCAACTACAACAGCTTATTCAACAGCAAACGAAATTGCAAATACAGCCGGAACTGCATATGGTGCAGGTGGTAAACCAGCAGCAAACCCAACAGTAACTGGTGGCGCAAGTGTAACAACAGCTTTTGTAGATTTTGATAATGTACAATGGACTTCAGCTTCTTTCACAGCAAATGGTGGTTTAATTTACAGACAAGACGGAGGTAAACCAACTAACAATGCTGTAGTAGTTTTAGCTTTTGGTGGTAACTTTACCGCAACTAACGGAACCTTTACAGTTCAATTCCCGACTAAGGGTGGTGGATCAGAGATCATCAGATTAGGATAAGGATTTAAAATGCCCCTTGTTCTTAATGATAGAGTCAAAGAAACAAGTACCACTACAGGTACAGGAACTATTACCCTAGCAGGTGCAGTTCAAGGTTTTCAAGGTTTTCAATCAGGTATAGGTAATGCTAATACCGTTTACTATACTATTGAAGCTGATGGTGGTGCTGACTTTGAAGTAGGTCACGGTACGTATTCACAATCCGGTCAGACCCTTTCACGTACAGCAACTTATTCTAGTTCTAATGGTAATAACCTAGTTAACTTCGGAGTAGGTACAAAAAATGTATTTGTCACACAACCAGCTGATAGAGCTGTATTTAAAAACTTTAGCAACAACACAGAATTTCCAGATAACCATAAAATAGTAATGGGTAACTCTGGTGATTTAGAAATTTATCACGATGGTTCTAACTCATTTATTAAAGATGTTGGTACTGGTGGATTATATTTAAGAGGTGATACTATTATAAGTTTAGGAGTCTCTAATGAATCTGCTGTTACTTGTACCTTAAATGGCGCAGTAGACCTTCACTTTAATGATGTTAAAAAATTCGAAACTTCTGCGACGGGAACTACAACAACAGGAAACATAGTTGTTACGGGTACAGTAGATGGTCGTGATGTAGCGGCTGATGGTGTTACTGCAGATGCTGCTTTACCAAAAGCTGGTGGGGCAATGACAGGGGCTATTACAACTAACAGTACATTTGATGGTCGCGACGTTGCAACAGACGGGACTAAACTAGATGGAGTAGAAGCTAGCGCAGATGTAACCGATGCTGCAAATGTTGGTTCTGCTCTTACAGCATTTTCAACAGGCACAGACGCAGCAGCTTCTGATTTAGTTCCTTATTATGATGTAACTGCAAGTTCTTGGGAAAAATCAACTATTACAAATTTAGCTTTACAAGGACCAACCGGACCGACAGGACCGACAGGACCTAACGGACCTAATGGACCTAACGGACCTACTGGACCAGGTGGCGGAACAGGACCAACAGGACCAGGTGGACCTCCAGGACCAGGTGGTGGAACAGGACCAACCGGCCCTCCAGGACCAGGTGGTGGAACAGGACCTACTGGACCTACTGGACCAGGTGGTGGGACAGGACCAACCGGCCCAACCGGCCCAACTGGTGGCTTTAGTACTAACTCAAATGCACAAGTAAATAGTTTAGGTATAGGTACTGGCGCATCAGGAACCACGGGAGAAATTCGTGCGACCAATAACATTACCGCTTACTATTCCGACCCTCTTTTAAAAGATTTTGAAGGAAAAATTGATAACGCTTTATCTAAAGTAAAACAATTATCTGGTTATTATTTTAAAGAAAACGCTTTAGCTAAAACACTTGGCTATGATAATAACAAAAGACAAGTAGGGGTAAACGCTAGAGAGGTAGAAGCAGTTTTACCTGAAGTAGTTACCACTGCTCCTATTGATGACAAATACATAACTGTTTGGTATGAAAAACTTGTCCCTCTTTTAATTGAAGCAATTAAAGAATTAGACGACAAGAAAAAGGATAAATAATGTTTGGCTTTAATTCCTTTGCTGCAGCACCTTTCAGTGCGACCGGCGAAGGAGGCACAGATTCTGTAATTACTCTTTCTGGCGTTAGTTTAACCCTTACTCTTTCTAACACATTTAGTATTGAAGGTCGTCACCACGTTAATGGTACTGAAATAGACCTTACACTCAACTCAGTAATACCACAACTTGCTCCAACCATTGCTAGTAATGCGATAACGTCTGCAGTTGGTAGTGTTGAAGTAAATATTGATGTAGATAATATAACTGTTACCGGAACTACTTTAACTTCTGCTGTTGGCACGGTAGTTCCAGCACAATTTCAAACTATAAATGCTACAGGACAATCCATAAATTTAGCTACTAGTGGCGTAGTATTAGACACTGCTAGTGTAGCAAATGCTACAGGACAATCCATAAATTTAGCTACTAGTGGCGTAGCAGTTGATGCACTTACTTCAGTTAATGCCACAGGTAACCTAATGAACTTAGTGGTTAATTCAGTTGCACTGCAGCAAAATAATGTAGTTAATGTTTCTGGAGTAACATTAAGTTTATCACTAGGTAATGCTATACCTGAAGTAGCAGTAAACGTAGCAGGTAATGCTATGAATTTAACGGTAAATAGTGTAACCTTAGCAAGTAATATTGATATTATTCCAACCGGAGTATTATTAGAATTAGTCGGAAATCCACTTTCTGTCTTTACTTGGAACGTAGTTGATGATACAACTACTGGTGGTAATACTTGGAGTGACGTTTCAATAGTAGGAAGCGGTGGTTCTAGTTGGACCGAAGTTTCAACAACAGGAGCTGGGTCAATAAACCCAGCACAAGAGGTAGCATAAAATGGCGTCAAGTTATTCAAACAGGTTAAGAACAGAACTTATTGGTTCAGGTGAACAAGCCAACTCTTGGGGTAATACTACAAATAACAACTTTACTAATATTTTTGATGAAGCAATCTCAGCAGTTTACGATAAAAGTTTATCAGCAGCAGGCGGTACTTATACTTTAACTTCAGCCCAAGGTCCGGTAACACAAGCTAATAATGAAGTTAGACAAGCAGCAATTAGATTTCATTCTTTTACTACAGCAAAAATTATTCAACAACCATTAGTAAATAGTGGACAATACGATAGAATCTATATTGTAATTAATGATGGTACTGCTTCAGGTACAATACAATTTAAACTAGAAGGTGGAGCATCTTCAGACATTATTGCTGCAGGTGGCCGTGCTATCTTAGCAACTAATGGCACTGCTTGGTTTACTATTAATTCTGGTGGCGGTGGTGGTTCATCAAGTTGGAGAACAATTACTGCAGCGACTGATAATGTATTTAGTGGTCAAAAACTATTTGTTAACACATCATCAAACGCAATAACTTTAACTTTACCAGCAGCACCAGCAACCGGTGATGAAATTTCTTTTTTAGATATTGCTGATAATTTTGGTACCAACGCACTAACATTAAACCCAAATAGTTTAAAAGTTTTTGGATCAACAGCTAACGGAACAGTTTCAACCGGGGGTGCTGGTTTTACTTTAGCATACACAGGAGCAACCTACGGCTGGAAAATAACGGAGAAATAATATGGCAACATATGAATCAAGACGTTATAATACTCCGGTAACTGACGTAACTAAAATTGCAGATGGTTCAGTAAATAACACTGAATTTGAACACTTAGACGGAGTTACCTCAGATATACAAACTCAACTTACTAGTAAACTTCCACTAGCTGGTGGTACGTTGTCCGGTAATTTAGATTTAAATGATAATGTTAGGCTGCGTGCTGGCAACAGTCAGGATTTTGAGTTTTTTCACGACAGCTCTAATAGTTATATTAAGAATGGTACAGGCGCAATAGTAATACAGGGCGATAACGTTCAATTTAAAAACGCTGCAAACAATGCAACACTAGCAACTTTTACTCAAGGTGGTAATAATAATCTTCGTTTTAACGGTTCCACAAAACTAGAAACTACAAACACTGGAGTTGCGGTAACAGGCGCAATGGCCGCAACTACATTAACTGGTAATGGTTCTGGTTTAACAAATTTAAATGGTTCTAATATAGCTTCAGGCACAGTACCCGACGCAAGACTACCTGCTTCAGCATTAAGTGCTGGTTTAAATGGTGGTGAATTTTTTACTGCTAATGGTAGCTGGACTTGTCCAACAGGTATTACAAAAATTATTGCTGTTATTACTGCAGGCGGCGGTGGCGGTGGCGGTCAAGGAGTTTCTAGTTTTGAAGACGACACACGTTCTGGTTCCGGTGGCAGTGGTGGTAATTTTGAAGGTATGATTACTGTAAGTCCGGGAACCACTTATAATATAGTTATTGGTGCTGGTGGTGCTTGCGGTAATAACACTAACAATAAATCACTAAACCCTGGTTCAGCTGGTGGTAATACTACTGCATTTGGAATAACTGCAACTGGTGGTGGTGGTGGGTCAGGTTCTTACACCGGTCAAAATGGTCAAAATCCTAACGATCGTGGAGTTCGTGGTACCGATGGTTCAGCCTCTGGAACTTCAGTTGTAGCGTTTAGAACCTCTAATCGTAACAACGGTGCTTTGGTTATGCAAGGTTCAGCTCAACCTACAAGTGGCTTACAAAGTTTTTCTGTTGCTGGAGCTGCTGCACACACTATTACTGGATCAGGCGATCCATTTGCATTTGGTGTTGGAGGGAGCGAAGGTAATAACGTCGGACAAAGTGGAAATTACCCAAATATGTTTTCTGGTACTGGTGGTAATGCTGGCGGAGTTCAAATATTTTTTTAAAATGGATAATATAAATGGCAACATACGAATCAAGAAGGTATAACACACCGATAACAGACGTAACTAAGATTGCTGATGGCTCGGTTAATAATACTGAATTTGAAACTTTAGACGGAGTTACGTCCGATATTCAAACACAGCTTAATGCTAAATTAAATTTATCTGGCGGTGCTTTAACTGGAGCATTATCAACTAATAATAATATCTCACTTGGTGATGATGATCATATTTACGTTGGAGCCGGTCAAGATATTGATATATTTTCAAATGGTTCTGCTGGTTTTGTTAAAGCTAATAGTTTAACTTTGGGCAGTAGTACAAATGAAAATTATTTAACTGGTAGTGTTAATGGCGGAATTTTTGGTTATTTTGATAATGCAGTTAAATTTCAAACAACTGCAACTGGATTAACAGTTTCCGGAGCAATGGCCGCGACTACAGTAACAGGTGATGGTTCTGCTTTAACAGCTTTAAACGCATCTAATTTATCTTCAGGCACGGTACCAACAGCAAGATTACCTACTAGTGGTTATGGTGGTAAACTTTTACAAATTGTATCATTTAACAACACTACTTTCTTTTCATCTAGTGCTACTACTTTTACTGATATTACTAATATGAATGTAGTAATTACCCCTACTAGTAGTTCTAGTAAGGTTTTAGTATCTTTTGTTATAGGTGGTGTAGATGATGCAAGTGGTTCAAATGGTTCTTATGTGTTTAGAATGTTAAGAGGCAGTACTACAATCAATGAGGGTAGTGGTGGTACAACTAATGGATGTGGTTTTCTTGGACAAGAAACAAACAATTCTGATGGAATAGCTTTTGAATTTGTAGATTCGCCAAATACTACTAGTCAAATAACTTATAAGTTACAAGTTAAAGGCGTTTATCAACCAAATATAAGAATTAACCGTTCTCAAGATGGTTCTATGTCTGGAACATCTAACATAACTGCAACAGAAATAAGTGGATAATGACTGATATATTAAACTCAATTTTAGCAATTAGATCAACAGCAAAAGTAACTGTTATAGATGAAAATATTAATACTCTTATTTGGGATGACGGCGAAATACCTATTTCTAAAGAAGATATCTTAGCTAAACAAGTACAGTTAAAAACGGAGTATACAAATAATTCTTATCAAAGAAACAGAAAACAAGAATACCCTTCTATAGCTGATCAACTAGATGATCTTTATCACAATGGTATTGACGGTTGGAAAGCAAGTATTAAAATAATTAAAGATAAATATCCAAAAGGTTAATTATGTCATTAGCAAAAGCACAGTTTACACCCGGGATAGATAAACAGACCTCTACCTATGGTGCCGAAGGCCGTTGGGTTGATGCAACTAATGTACGTTTTAGAACGGGACTTCCTGAAAAAATAGGTGGTTGGGAAAAAGTTGTAAATAAATATATTGCCGGTGTTGTTAGAGGTATGAAAGCTTGGGTATCTAATGCAGGAGTACGTTTCGTGGCGCTTGGTACAGACAGAAAATTATACGTTTATTCAGAAGGTGTCTTTTTTGACATTACACCATTACGTAGAACAAATGTTGCTCTCACAGATCCGTTTACTACGACTTCTGGTTCGCCTATTGTTACAGTAGCAGATAACAGTCACGGATTCGTTGTTGGTGATTTTGTAATATTTAAAAACTTTTCTGCTGTTGGCGGTCTTGATATGAATAATGAGTTTGAGGTAAAGTCTGTTACTAATAGTAATGTGTTTACTGTTAGCTTTGTAACTTTTAATGCTACTAGTTCAGTATCCGGGGGCGGTGGTTCAGGAAACTTAGATGCTTTAATTTCTGTAGGTACCGCAGTGTCTACCTTTGGTTTTGGTTGGGATGTAGGTGCTTGGCAAGGTACGGGTCGAGCTTGGAATACACCAAGTTCTGTTTCTTCAGTCGCCTTAGATGCTACGTACTGGTCACTAGATACATTTGGCGAAGACTTATTGGCTGTTCGTAATAATGATAAATTATATAAATGGGATTTATCAGCGGGCACCGGAACGCGGGCCGCGGTGGTTAGTGGGGCACCAAGTAGTAATAGATTTTTATTAGTATCCTCTCCAGATCGACACGTGTTTTTATTTGGTACTGAAACAACTATTGGAGATCCAACTACACGGGATGATTTATTTCTTAGATTTTCCTCACAAGAAAATCCTAGTTTATGGAATCCATTAAATACTAATAGTGCTGGTACTTTTAGAATTCAAGATGGTTCAAGAATTGTAACAGCAGTTAGATCAAGGGGATCTATTTTGGTGTGGACAGATACAGCATTACACGCGTTAAATAATATTGGTCCGCCTTTTATTTTTGGTTTACAACAAGTTGGTGCTAACTGTGGTGCAGTGTCACCTAACTGTGTAGCTGATGTTAATGGTTCTACCTTTTGGATGTCGCAAACAGCATTTTATACGTTTGATGGTGCTATCAAAAAACTACCTTGTTCAGTGCAAGATTTTGTATTTGATGATATTGATGGGACAGCTCAAGGACAAGTAGCAACCGCGGTTAATACTGATTTTAATGAAGTGACTTGGTTTTACCCTTCTAATGGTTCAGTTGTTTTAAATAGATCCGTTACTTATAATTATCTAGAAAATATTTGGTATAATAATACTGGATTTGCCAGAACTGCTTGGGTTGATCGTGGAGTTTATAATACTCCTTACGCACCTAATTATGAACCAACCATTTTACCAAACAACGAAACAATTAAGGGAGTAACTGTTGGATCAAGTTTGATGTACTCACACGAAACTGGAAAAAATGATGATGGTGCCGCTATGCCTTGTCAGATAACTTCTGGTGATTTTGATATTCAAGATGGTGAACAAGTTTTACTCTGTTCAAGAGTTATACCAGACTTTAAAGAATTAGTTGGTAGCAATAATTTTAAAATAACTTTTGCTAATTACCCAGCAAGTTCCAATACTCGAACTTTTACTTCTACTGTTGATGCAACTACTAAATTCTTTTCAGTTAGAGGTCGAGGGCGACAAGCTAATATTCAAATAGCAACAACCGCTGTTAACGATGATTGGAGATTTGGAACTATACGATTGGATATTAAACCTGATGGAAGAAGATAATGGCAAGAATTAATATAACTAGGTTACCTTTACCACAGGATAAGTTTGATAGACAACAGCAAGATATTCTGATAAGAGAATTAGAGAATATTATTGAACAACTAAACTTTACGTACCAACAAGATATACGGGAACAATTAACTGCAAGGACTTTATTTTTAGGATGAGTGATGTTTATAAAAACAGCAGTGTAGTGCTTACCAATAATAACCAAACAACAGTATATACAGTGCCTACAGCAAATGCTGATATTGTACCAAAACAAAAACCTGTACAAGCTTTAGTAAGTTCTATCAGAGCTTGCAATAAAAGTGGTGGTGCATTAACATTAACCCTAGTTAATACCGATGCAAGTCTTAGTGCAAACGTAACTATAATTAATGCCCTATCTATTGCTAGTAATACCGCTGTAGAATTATTAGAAAGACCTTTCGTTTTGGAAAATAGTGATGCTTTAAAAGCAACTGCTTCAGCAACTGGGATGGACATAATTGTATCAGTATTGGAGATATCTTAATGAAAAAAATACAAGAAGCTAAAACTGTGGGACATCAGATAATAGATGGTAAAAAAGTCCCAGTTATTCAACCCGAGGTTTATCATAGAATCTATTGCAAAAACTGTGAGAATGAGGTAGATTCAGAAGAACAAGCAACAGGTAATTGTAAAGACTGCGACCAACCGTGGGAAATACATTTAGCTAAAGACATACACGTTAAAGTAATTCAGTTGCCTATTGGCTCTGGAACTGGTGAATAAACAAGACTAACCACCTTGCGGTAATATATGGATGATCTGTTAGACATCATAGCCTTATATAAAGACCACTATACTTTATGGGCCAACGACAGTTTAAAAGAGATTTATGCTCACCTTTACCCTTCTCTAATTTTAAATCAATGTACCATTAATCGTGATGATGATGGTATTTACGGATTTACAAATTGGGCATTTTTAGACGATGCAACTGAACAAAAGTTTTTAGACGAAAGATCATTAGATCTAAATGAATGGAATACTGGAAATAAAACTTGGGTTATAGACACTATTTATACAAAAGAACATAACGCTATGAAATTTAATAAAACATTTTTTACTCATTTACTAGGCCCAGGAAAAACAGTGCAATGGTTAAGACTATCTCCGAACGGACTAATCAGAAATCATTTTAAAGTTACTACAAAGGAGGCCTGGTTGTAATGGGTTCACTTAAGAAAAAATTTGCTAAGACTCTAAGAAAAGTTACGCCAAAAGAAATTGCGCCTATCCTACCTTTTTTAGCTATGGCTATTCCGGGAATGCAAGGCCTTAGTCCTTTATTAAAATTTGCACTACCACAATTATTAACTGCTGCAGGTTCTGCAAGACAAACTGGAAAAATAAATTTAATGAATCAAGCAGTGGCTGGTCTTGGTTCTCTTGCTTCAATTAATTCAGCTAATGCTGCCGCTGCTGCGGGTGCTCCAAATTCACCCCTTCCTATAGCTAAAGCAGATGCTTTAGCCGCTCAAGCTGCAGGTACAGTACCTTTGGATGTGATGGGTAATGCTGCTGGAACTCCAGTCTTTAGTAGTTTATCACCAGCAGCGTACGCAAATGCTAATCCTAATCCTGATCTTTATTCTAGTTCTTTAAATACAACTGGTGGTAGTACAGTTAACAATGCTATAAATAACGCTGCACAATTTGTTGGTAACAATCAATTTGTATCGCCTCTTGGTGACGCGTTAAACAGTCCTGGTTTGGATATGAAAAAAGTATTAGCTATAGGAAGTACTGGTGGTTCATTGGCTGCTGGCGATTATGCAGGTAAAAAACAATTAGAGTTTGATGAAGAAGAGGCAGCAGGTATAGCTTCAATAGATAATTATAGGGATGCAAGAGGTGCGTTAACAGATTATTTTGCTAATCAAAATTATTCTCTAGAAGATTTATATGGTGTTGGCAACGTGCCAAGTTTCTTAGCAGCTAACGGTGGTAGAGCACAATTACAAGCTGGGGGCGGTGCCGATATGGGTGCGCCTGATTTAGCTGGTGAACGAGCAAATAAAGGTTATGGTAATCCTAGTGGCGGTTTAGCTGCTGGTGGTGCTGGTGGTGCTGGTGAAGGTGGTAATAAGAAGAAGGATAAAGAAAAGTCTATTCTTATGGGTCCACAATTTGATCCTAACTCTATAAATATAGAAAAATCATTAATTGATCTTAATGGATTAAATAATCCAAAATTCGATCCGTATAGAGATGAAGAAGAGAATTATGGGGTATTTGGAAATTATCTAAAAGATATAATAGACAATAAAGGCTTTAAACTTTCTGACAACCTTGATTTGGGGATTAACAAAACAGGATTTGAGTTTAATTATGGTTTTGCAGATGGTGGTCGTACTGGTTTTTCTGAAGGTAGTGATCCAGATATGGATCGTGTAACAGAACTTGAACTTCAAGGTTTTTCTTATGAACAAGCTTTTGAAATAGCAATGAAAGAATTAATGAATAAAGCAGATGGTGGTCGTATTGGTTTTTCTCAAGATTATAACCAAGGTGGTCGAGTCCCTTATAACAATGGTGGTATAATGCAAGCTCCTGGTGTTCCATCAGGAATGGAATTAGATTATAGAAGTTCAGGTGGATTTATTCCTATGGGTGGACCAGAAAAAGCTGATGATGTGCCAGCTATGTTATCTAAAAACGAATTTGTGATGACTGCAGACGCGGTTAGAGCAATGGGTAACGGAGATGTTGATTCTGGTGCACAAAAGATGTATGATATGATGAACAACTTAGAGGCACAAGTATAATGTCACCACCACTTTACCAAAGATTAGTCGACACTTTAATGAATGAATATGGTTATGACTATGATGCAACACCAGACATTATAGAAAAATTTGATTTAATGTTTGATCCAGGCAATATAGAACTTGTTCCAAACGGTCCTTTTAATGAAAATCAATTTGCAACCGGTGGTCGTGCAGGTTTTGAGGATGGTGGTTATGCAGAAACTGTAAAAGATCTTGTAAAAGCTAGAGAAGACTTACCCGCTGAGTCAATTACAGTAAATCAAGATAATCCTTATTATGAAGCATTAGTATCTTCATACGCTCCCGATTTAGCTGTAGCTGGTAATACTCCTATACCACAAGATAATTTGGTTCCAGAAGTTGCTAAGCAAAATGATGCTCAAAAAATAGCTATGGAAATGCAAATGCGCCAATCAGGTGCATTAGGTCCAAACGAATCTTTAACTTATAACTCAACTACCGGAACATTTGATATGCCAACCGGCGGTAGTGATGGTAGTGGTATTGCTGGTTATCAACAATACTTAGACAACGCAACTACTGCAAGTGGCGCGGCACAAAATTTATTATTAAACCCAGACGGCACTGCAGCAGCTTCTCCTAGTGCAGGTGCTATTGCTAGTGCAGCGAATTATGGAGACTTAGCAGGACAAGCAGCGATAGACGGCCAAGGTGCAAGTGATCAATATACAACAGCAGCGGAAGGTTATACTGGTGCTAATGCTTATTCACAATTTATGTCTCCGTATCAACAAGAAATTATTGATGCAACGCAAGCGGATATGGCAAATCAATTAGCACAACAGCAGGCACAACTTGGTGCTAGTGCTGGTAACGCTTTTGGTGGTGGTCGTTTTGGTGTAGCTGAAGGACAACTAGCTTCTTCTGGTGCGTTAGGTTCAGCGTTAGCTGGAGCTCAACTTAGAACTGCCGGTTACACAAATGCACAGCAACAAGCGGCGCAAGCATATCAACAACAAATGGGTATGGGTTCACAAGCAATGCAACAAGCACAACAGAATCAAGGTTTATATTCACAAGCACAACAAAATCAATTACAAACGGGTCAAGCACAAGCCGGTCAATTGCAAAATCAATTGCAAAATTTAGGTGCACAGTCTCAAATGCAACAAGGTTTAGGTACTTTACAATCGTCATTAGCGGCACAATCAATTGGTGGTATCGGTCAAATGGGTGCACAGCAACAAGCGCAAGCGCAAACAGTTCTTGATACAAATAGAGCAGCTAGAAGACAAATAGCTTACGAGCCATATGAAAGATTAAGTTTTATGGGTAACCAATTAACCGGACTAAAAGGTGGTTACGGTCAAACACAATTTACGTCTAACCCTGGAGGCGGTACTAGTCCAACAGCTGGTATCTTAGGTCTATTAACAGGCGGAGTGGGTCTTGCAACGGGGATCGCGGGTATGATGAACCCAGCACCAAATCCTTTTGCAGCCATCTCTGGAATGGGTCAATAATGAGTAATATATTAAGAAGAAAAATGTTTAGTTTAGGTGGCGAGGCTAGTAAGTCTCACGGCGTTGGTCTTACTTCTAGATTAAAATATAATAAAGGTGGTAATGTTCAAGCAAGTTATGGTGTTGGTAATAACGCTAATAAAAAAGTAGGACCAGATGGTCAAGTTAGAGAAGCACATAATTTGTTTTCACTAGCAGGGTCTGCTGGTAAAGGTATTTTAGGTATGGTCGCACCTGGAGCAAGACAACTTTACAACGCTGTTAGAGGTGGTGGTATAAAAGGTATTGATAAATACATAAGAGGAAACTCTAGAAAATATGGACCAGATAAAGTTTTAGAAACAACAAAATTTAAACCTAGATCTAGTGGACCTGTTACAGTTCCTACATACTCCGGGGCTACTAGAACGGCAGCCGATGGTAGTCGTGAAATTATAAAAAAAGTTGCAGGGAAAATTGACGATGGAGGTAGAGAACTTATAACTAAAGTTGGAAGAGGTGATAAACTTAATTTAACTAAAAAAGCAATGTTAGGCAGGGCAGGTAGAGCTGTTGGTATAGGTTCAATGCCTATAGGGGGTCCTTTAGCAGCAGGTGCTTTATTAAATACAGATGAAAATTCTATGCGTGCTTTACAGATGTTAGAAACTGGTGGTAAATTTGCTGCTGATATTAGTCCAGCTGGTTTACTTTATATGGGAGGTGATTATTTATTTAGCCGTCCTGAGAATTATGAATTTGAAACTTTGACAGGTAGAGATGGTATATTTGGTGGTGATAAAAAAGAAAAAGTAAAAATAGAAAAAGGACCAGCTAATACCGAAACTGATAACTATAAAGATATGAAGAGTGATGGAGAGAAACGTGCTGAAATGATGTATAAAGCTATGGGCGGAGGTGCTCAATTTGATTATGGTACTGTAAGTAATGCTTTACTACAGGCAGCGCCTTTTGTTGCAAAAGGTGAATACGCTGAAGCTTTAACAGCTGCAGGTACTTCTGTTAATAATGAAGTTGCTGCAGACAAAGAATTACAACAACAAATATCAGGTACAATTATTGAACAAGAAATTGCAAGTGAGATGGCTGATGATGATATGATTAGAAAAATGGTTGCCGAAGGTAACTATGAGAGTGCTTTGGAAGCGCGTCGTGCTTTACAAGCTACCGATCAAACTGACGATGTTTCTCCAGCTATTTATGATAAAAAAGATCAATTAGACGTAGAAACAATGGCTGTTGGTAAAGTTTATACTGACGTTAAAAACGCATCAGGTGATTTGTTTGTTGTAAAAAATTCTTCAAATCAAGTACAATCTTTTAATAGATATGAAGAAGCATTAGCCTACGCAGAAACATAGGTCTTACTATGATTCCTTTAACATTTGCTAAGTTTTTAAAAACAGCCAAGCCTTTAGCCCAAAGCCTGTATAAAAAAATGACTACAGGACCCACGGGTAATCAATATGTTAAAACGGATAGAGGCGACGCAAGAAAAGAATTACGTGGACTTATAGAAGATGTGATTAATGTTGGCACTAAAGAAAAAGTTATTTTAAATGATCGTAAAGTTTCAACGTTTTTAGGAATACCTTTTAACAAAAACAAAAGTTTAGCTAACTTGTTGGGTTCACAAGCCAGAAAAGGACAATCTTTTTCTTTTCCATCTTTACCTAATAACACTTCTGTTATTAGACAATCTTTTGATGACTTAATAGATCTAGATAAACCTGCCATAGCATATAAAAATTACGTACTAGATATAGCAAAAAAACATAACGTTAGTTATAGTAACGTAAAAAATAGTTTGCTTGGAAGAACATTTAAAAAAGATGGAGTAATAACAAGAACAATGGAGCCTTATGAAAATTTTACAAAATATCAAAAAGCTTTAAGATATGCATCACAACCAGGGGCTAGTGCTAGTTTGGAAAAAAGTCAAGCTACATTAGGTGATTTAGTTAAACTAAAAAACAAAAGTCCAAAAGAAGTAATGGGTACACTTAAAAATTACACTTCAACTGAATTTAAAATAAAGAAAATGTTTGATAAACATATTGACCAAGGTGGTAATAAAGTTGAAGTACTAAGTGATGGAAGTTATTTATATGGGGTTGGTAAAAATAGAAAAATATACAACAATAAAAGTTTTGAAGGTCTAGATATAAAAAAAGATCCAAACTTTAAAGAAGTTTATGCAATGTATAGACAACAAAGTAAAGCTAATGCAAAAAAATTTATACACCCTTTAACAGGAAAGACAGCTTCATATAAAAAAATTATGGAAGATGCAGGTTTAAAAGGGATTGATGTAGACCACGCAAAAACTATTTCTGTTGAGCCTTTTACAAACTTACGTTTAATGGATGGTAGGTTAAATTCAGCTGCTGGACACATAACTAAATTTCAAAAAAATCCAGATGCAGTTACAGATTTACTAAAAAAAGATATGTATGTAGAACACGGAGATGATATGTTAAAAAAAATGGGCTATGATTTTTCTAAAGATATAAATAAAATTCAATCAGATGGTATTTCTATGGCTGCCAAAGTATTAAAGTATGGCAAACAATATAGAACTCCAGGGCAAATATCTAAAGAATCTGTTGGAGTAACAAATCGTCTAGAAATTGGTAAAGAAATATCTAAACCAAACAAAGCAGGAAAATCATATCCTATAGGTATGATGAAAGAAGGTGGTCGTGTACAATTAAAAACAGGTGGTCGAGTTTATTTAGCTCCTGGGGGTAAAGTTTATCAACCGACTAGTAGTTCCGGTAATAGTAGAGTTGGAATGTTTGAATCAATATTATCAGGTATTGGTGCAGGTATTCTAGATATACCAAAAGGTGCTTTTAGTTTAGGAGCCTCGTTAATGGATTTAGGTGCGGGTACAGATACTGCAACTGATATTGAAATGTGGTTTGATGATTTAACAACATTAGATGAAAGAGCTGAAGCAACCACGGCTGGTAAAATTACTCGTATTATGACTAACTTGGGTATACCGGGCACTGCTGCATTTAAAGCTGGTTCAAGAATGGCACGAACTGCTATTGAAGCTAAAGAAGCAGGCACACTTTACAAGTTTACTAAAAATACCGAAGGTGCTTTAGAAAAAACATTAACTAATAAAGGTCGTATGTTACAAACACTTGGCGGTGTAGGTGGTGTTGGTGCAAGTGATGCTATATTTGTAGGTGATGCTGAACGTATTGGAACTTTAGGAGATGCCTTTAACATAGGAATAACACAACTTGCTGACAACGACGAGAATAATGCAGCGCGGACCGTGATGAACAGAGTCAAGTTTGGTCTAGACTCAGCATTTCTAGGAGGCGTTATCGGTGGAACGGGGACCGCGATTAAACAAGCGGTACAGAGAAGTAATAATTTAAATCGTAATAATGATTTGATTGATAAAATTTTAGAGTACACGACACCACAAGGTAAAAAGACTAAAGAGTTTTTTGAAATGGAACGTGTAATGGTTGGTAAAAGATCAGCAGATGCCAATGGAGCACAAGAACTGCAACGACAACTAGACAAAGAAATAGATGCGTTGTACGGACAAATGGGCCAAAAGTTTGGTATTGGTATACAAAAAGAAAGAACCGCACTTACTAAAGTTGTTAATGATGCTTTAGTATCAAGTGCTGATGGACCTAAAGTTACTCCTGTTCTTAGTAAAGAAGGTTTAACTGAAGGAGCTACTTTTACTTTAGGTAATATGACAGTTGAGTCTCTTGATGCTTTACGTAAAGCAAAATTAAAAGACCCAGAAGAAGTTATTAGAATATTACAAAGAGCTAGAAGAACAATGGATAGATCTTTTACTGATATTGCAAGCAATGTTTTTAGGTTTGGTAAATCTACTAAAGAAGCTGCAGATGATACTTTAAATCGTTTTGCTAAATTTAAAACTGCTTTTGAAACTAAAGCTTTAGATTATGTTGATGATACTTATAGAATTTTTGGAAATAAAAATAGTGAAGCGTTAAAAGGTTTTAAACCTACCGCTGAAGCAGTTACAAATGCTAAAGAAATGTTTAAACAACTAGCTTTAAAAAGAACTGGTAAATCAATAAGCGATGAACAAGCTGCATACGAAGTAGAACGTATTTTAGTATCTTCTAAAAAACAAAACAAATTTTTAGTTGAAGGTGAAGCAGTGCCTTTATTACAAGATGAAACTGGATTTCTAAAAGACATAGCTATTAAAGACTGGACTAGTCCTATGCTGCCTTTAAACAAAGTTGCTGGTGAAGCCGGTGAAGATCTTTTAGTTAATGGACTTACACCAAGAAAAGTTATTGAAGACTTATTTGGAAAAGTACAAGACCCTAGTGCAACTATTTTATCTACTTTAAGTGATTTATCTTTGGTTAGACGTAAGCACCAATTCTTTGGTGACTTCTACGATACAATGGCTGGTAAACAAATGTTTAATACTAGACGAGAAGCAGCGGCAGTGTTTGGTGATAATAATGTAGGTGAAAAAGCTATACAAATGTTAGCAACAAATCCTGGTGGTAAATTAAATATTGAAGCGGTTAATCCTTTAAATGGTAGATGGTCAAGTAAAGGTATTCAAGAAGCTTTAGAAGAAGTTAATAGTGGTTGGACTACAGTTCTTGATAAAGATAATATATTTACTACCTTCTATAATAATTTTGTTTTATATCCAAAAGCAACTTCACAGTTAGCAAAAACAGTTTTATCTCCGGTAACACATTTCCGAAATTTAATTTCAGCAACAGCCTTTGCTTCAGCTAACGGTATTATGCCTTTAATGAATAAAGAAGCACTTGATGAAGCGATGGGTGCATTTAGTCAAGTAGGTGCTAGAGGTAGTGAAGCTGCAAACAAAAGATACCGAGAACTATTACGTCTTGGTGTGGTAAATAAAAATGCCAGGTTAGGTGACTTAGAAGATTTACTTGATGACGTAGATTTTGGTACTACTAAATTTACTAATAAAGTTATGCAGAACTTAGGTAAAAAATTAAACAAAGGTAAAGAATATGCAACTGATTTATATACCGCTGAAGATGATTTTTGGAAAATGTTTACATTTGCTGCAGAACGTTCTCGTATACGTAAAGCCTTAGAAAAATCAGGTATTGATTTAAATGTTTTTGCTAAGTCGTCTGATAATGATTTAGGTATGGCTTTTAAAAATGGTACAGAATACTTAGACGAAGCTGCCGCAAACATTGTTCGTAACAACGTACCTAACTATGATTACGTTTCTAAGTTTATTAAAGATTTAAGAAAAGCACCGATAGGTAACTTTGTATCTTTCCCTGCAGAAATTATCAGAACTAGTATAAATATTCTTGGTAAAGGTTTTAAAGAATTTAATTATGTAGACCCTCTTACAAAAACTAAACCTTTTAGGTCTATCGGTATGCAACGTATGGCTGGTTTTGGTGCTACCGCAGTAGCTATACCATATGGAACCGTTGAAGCATTTAAAGCAGCTTACAATGTAAGTGGTTTAGAGATGGATGCTTTAAGACGGTTTGTACCTGACTGGTCTAAAAATTCAACGTTAGTACCTATTAAAGATAATGATGGTAACTTTACTTATATAGATTTTTCTCACGCTAATGCATATGATACAATGATACGACCGTTTAAAACTATTATGAATGCCGTAGCAGATGGTAGAACTGACAACGACACAGTTATGGAAGATCTTATGCAAGGTGTAGTTGAGTCTACTACAGAACTTGGCGCACCATTTATTAGTGAATCTATTTGGACTCAAGCATTAACCGATGTCTTTGTAAGAAATGGTAGAACTAGAGATGGTAGAAGATTATACACAGAACAAACCCCGTATGGTGATCGTTTTTCTAAAGGATTATTTCATTTAGTCGAAGCGCAAACTCCAGGATCAGCCAATACTATTAAAAGAATGTTTAATTCTATTTTTGACCAACCCGATAAATACGGTAAGCGATACGACTTTACCAAAGAAGCTGCAGGTATTGCAGGATTAAGAGCGGTTGACATTAATCCAGTTGATACAATGAAGTATAAGATAGCTGATTACAGAACTGGTATTAACAATTCTCGTCGTGAGTTTACATCACCATTATTAAAAGGTGGTGTAGTTACACCAGAACAAATTGTTGATAGGTATAAACTAGCCAATGAATCTTTATATCAAGTACAAAAAAATATGACTAAAGATTTTTATGGTGCTATGATTTTAGGTGCTAAAGAAGGTGATTTAAAAAGAGAATTTAAAGATAGAGTTTCTAACAAAGCACTAAGAGGTATTATTCAAGGTCAGTTTAAACCTTTTATTCCATCAGAAAATATAGAGAAATCATTTAGAGATCAAGCTAGAGAGCTAGGAAACAACAGTCCGTATGCTAGAGCTAAAGACACTATTAGACGATTAGCGGCTCAATATAATAAATTAAAATTGTTTGGTGATAAATTACCAGATTTTAATAATCCGTTTGCGGGTGAAAACACAGTCTTGTCAACTGAAGGAATTACTAGTAGACTACCTTCATTAAACTTAGGTTTAAATAGTCTTGGGGGATCAGCAACCAACAATACAGCTTTAACCCAAGCCAAAGGATCCAAAGTATTTGGACCAAACGATACGGTATTCGGAAGTTAATTATGGAACCAAAAACACAAAGAGAACATATCATTTCACTACAAGGACACATAACAGGCGTGAAGAGAGATTTAAACAATTTAAAAGGTGACGTAAAACACCTACATCAAGACATAGAGTCATTGGGTGGCAAGATAGACAAAATCTATTGGGTAGTATTATCTATAGTGGGGGCTATAGGTTTAATGGTTATAGAAAAATTAATAGAATTGGTAACAATGTAATGAAACTGAATACTGGAATATTAGGTCAATTAAATACTGGTGCACCTAGCATAAGTAGTGCAATTACATCCAATAAAGTACCACCCACTGCTTCAAATCACGGTAACGGCGCTATGCCTAATATGAGTGAAGTTGCTTCAGACATTGTACCCAGAGGTAATGGAACGGCTAATGTTACACCACAAAGGGTTCCTGATTCAATGCTTAATTTAGCTGACTTATTAGGAAACAATCCAGGCTTTAGTGGTTTTGCTACTAATACGCCACCCCCTATGAATTTAAATATGCAACCAACTTTTGATTCTATGTTTGGTGGTGGTTTTAATCCTGAGACTGCGGGAATGTTACCCCCACCTGTATCAGTTGGTGGTGGGATGCAACCAAGCACACCAGGTTTTGATACTGATGCTTTTTCTACTTCAATTTTATCAGGTGTTGGTGATTTATTTCAAGAGTATATGGGTCCACAACAACCAGAAACTATACCGGGAGCTTTACCTATTGGTTCAATTAATGGTGGTATAAATGGTGGACAACCAGTTGACGGATCAGGGGTAGGTATAGGTAATATGATTATGCCACAACCAGGCACGTCGGGTTATGACCAGATCAACAGCTTCACAGCTTCACCAAACGAACTTCGACAACAAATTA